>Ga0209048_10006517_pt1 | contig 10919 bp, 15 predicted proteins | sample FrelakmetCRP12CR_FD_187146 | JGI IMG/M metagenome (GOLD analysis project Ga0209048, IMG submission 187146) | Freshwater lake sediment microbial communities from the University of Notre Dame, USA, for methane emissions studies - CRP12 CR (SPAdes)... | ecosystem: Environmental > Aquatic >... | reverse complement strand
TACACATCTCTATGATCGCCTCTCGCTTGGCTTCGTCCTTGAGTTCGTAGGCATAGCTCAATACACTGGCGTCTTCTCCGTTCGTTGCGTTAACATCAGCGCCAGCTTCAAGAAGTAGCTTCACCATCTCAGTATTGCCGTCATAAGCGGCAAACAGTAGTGCTGCGTTACCATGACGGTTTTCTCTATTTACATCTGCGCCTTTTTCGAGAAGGAACTTTACTGTTTCAGTGTGGCCATAACGGGCTGCCCACATGAGAGCAGTCCAGCCATAATTATTATTAGCATTAACATCAGCGCTTGATTCAAGAAGGAGCTTTACTGTTTCAGTGTGGTTATTTCGGGCTGCCAACATCAATGGGGTATCTCCAAGATTATTCTTTGCATTCACATCTGTGCCCGCCTCAAGAAGCTGCTTAACTGCCTCAGTATTGCCATTTCGAGACTCAGTTAACATCATATTTTTATATTCCATAATGTTTCCCTACTTTCCTTTCTTTATTCCCCGCCCTGCATATGTCCGGGTCCGGATCAGTGTTATTCTGTTTTTATGTCTGCTCCTACTTTTTAATCATAGGGTCTTGGTGTTCTCGACAGCGGACCAATGTGAAGTGCTACTTAAATTCGAGATGGCGGCCGACATGGTGGATATGCTTTGTTACAAGTGGAAGTTATCGCACCACTCGTGGCCGAATCAGACTTTGCCCAACGTGGGGAAGACCACCTTAGTTTGTTGGATAATAGCGGTGACGCGACCCTGATTCCAAATCATTCCTGCCGGGCATTCCGATTTATTCCTGCCAGCAATTCCAATAAGTGTCACCACCTTCTACGCAGCTACATATGGCTTTATTTTATGAAGAGTTTCAGCCATTTCGTCCCTGGCAATAGATAGGTCGTAGTCAATCTGCAAGCGTTCCCAAAAACCATCACTCAGACCAAAATAACGAGACAGCCGGAGACCAGTATTCGTGGTGATAGCACGTTTGCCAGCTACAATTTCTCCGATTCGTCTCTGGGGCACATTTATTTCTTTTGCAAGACGGTACTGTGTAATCCCCATAGGTTTCAAAAACTCTTCGATCAGAATTTCTCCTGGAGTAGGATATGACACCTGTCTTTTCCTCATACTACAGCCTCCTTAGTGATAATCGACAATCTCGACATCAAAGGCGTTCCCAGCTTCAAACCTGAAGCAGATGCGCCACTGATCGTTAATACGAATGCTCCATTGTCGTTGCCGTTTGCCTTTGAGTGCCTCAAGTCCGTTACCCGGCGGCACTCTCAGGTCTTCTATCCTCCCGGCAACATGCAATATCGCAAGTTTTCGCATGGCCGCCGACTGGATACTGATAAACCGTTCTATGCGTTTGCCGTTAAACATAGCTTCAGTATCACGACACTTGAACGCTTTAATCATAATTAATCATATCCCATAGCGTTACTATTGTCAAGCGTCACCATTAGATTGTCTATCATCTGGAACCGGCAGATTGACCTGAAACGTTGGCCGGATTGCATCGGATTCGGTGGCAGGTTTCACTGGAGTCCCAAAATTGTTGTTCTTGAGGATAGGCAGCTTATCATCAGAGGGTATTATCGAGAACCATCTCCCCCGCTGTAACTACTTGAAGTCTTCATCGTCGTCAAACTGCTCATTATGCGAGCTTTCTTCCGGTAATCGTTGTTATTGGATACGAACCGCAGGGCCGGAAAACACCCACCCACTTTGTTGTCTTTCTGTTTCAATTTTGATTGCCATATAATCTTTACCGTATCTGATATGTTTTACGCTAGGCGAATCGGCATTGCTGACTGAGAATGTTGGCCTTTCATCTGTTGGATACTTTGTCCAGTCTGAATATACAGGGACTTTACCGTCAATTGCGATTTTATGACTTTGGTCTTCATATATATCATTCACCACGATGCCCATAATGACCGCCGAAATGCGTATTCCGGTGAAACCAGCCACCTAATCCGCTGCTAATCTGCCACCAGTTCCGAGCAATCTGCCACCTGGCCGAACATGACGCAAAGTTCCTTGCAGGGACTTTCGAATATTCCTCATTTGCCATATATCGTATGCAGCCTGCATGTTTAACCACGTCTCCGCAGTCGAACCAAATACGATTTCAATCCTGAGTGCCATTTCCGGCGTAATAGACCCATGACTATTGACAATTTTAGAAACGGTCTTACGCGCTACACGCAGGCGTTCCGCAGCATCAGTGATGGTTATCCCCATAGGCTCAAGCCAAAGCTCTTTTAAAACCTCGCCCGGGTGGGCTGGATTATGCATAGACATAAGTGATTTCTCCTTCTTAATGATAGTCTTCATAATTAATAACCTCTGCATTACCCGCAATAAATCTGAATGTAACCCGCCAGTTGGCTTGCACTGTCACCGACCAGATGTCTTTTTTCTCCCCTTTTAGCTTGTGCAGTTCTAATCCGGGAGCATCCATTGCTTTCACATTCGTCGCCGCATCAAGTAGCGTGAGTATCAACCTCAGTTTCCTTGCATGAATAGTCTGAATCCCTGAGGTATTTCCTGTTTGGTAGAATTTCTCGAGCCCCTTATGCACGAATGATATGATCACGCTCTAATTGTAACCTTGCAGGTTACATATTGTCAACTAACAAAAGTAATCTTTTCAAGGCAAAAGGGGTGTCCGGTTTTATAGAAGTGCCTATGGCACCGGTTGTTTTCCCTGTTTTATTTAAGATATATTTTGAAGAGTACGCATTTTATCGAAAACGACGCACTTAGAATAGTTGACTTATCCCCATCACGTTATGGAAATGGCTCATTACTCTTCCAAATCCACGAGGGATACCCCTCGGCATGCGAGATGAGTGCCCCCAGACACTGTTGTAAAAGCATAGATGATGCGGCTTACTAAGAGTATCTGGACGACCATTCTGCTCTTAAACAAACTTTGCATTGCACTAAAAGCCTTGGCGAACTAGGTACGTTAAATTAATGGGTGGCTTCGAAAGCCCTTGCCGTGCGCTTAATGCTATCGTGTTCCTCCTGCGCCAGCAGCGCAAACACCTGCTGAGCATCCTTTGAGCTAACTGCTCGGCTGAGTTTGAGGTAAAGGTCAAAAGCACTTGCACTAAAAGACATCAAAGTCTCAGTAACGTCACCTACCGTCTTATCTCTTGCCCAACGCAGGGCATCAGATATCTTGATGCAGCCCACCATCACTTCCTCACGTGGAAGGTCCAGGATCCCCGCTGGGAAATCAGCAGGCAGGTGGCCTGTAAGGCTCACATAGAGCTGTTCAAGTTTTTCCTTGTGCAATCTTCTTTCGGCAGCGAGGTACTCCAATACGGGCAGTTCATGACCCGATAAGATGTCGTCCCGTATTCTCTCGAGAAATTTGAGTGTTCCGTGCTCAAGAAACCATGCGACAGTAACGAGTTGGCTCGGCCCAAGCGTCGCAGGAAAACAGAACATGACTGCCTCAGGCGGACCGATCGCAATCCTACCGTTGTACTGTTCGAAGCCACCTTGCATGTTAAGGACCTTTTTAAACCCTGCCGCTATAAGAAGGCTTGCCGCAGCGAGACTGCGGTTGCCAGATCTGCAATAGACAAACAGTGTTGTTCCCTGATCCAGTGACTCCAGACGTCCCTGAAGGTCACCCAAGGGAATGAGCAGTGCTCCAGGAAGATGCCCCCGTTCATACTCCGCTGGCTGACGGACGTCTAATAGAAAGTATTTGTCGGGCCGTTTATGCTCAATATACTCACGCACCTCTGCCGGAGAGATCGACGGTACACGCTTGAAAAGATCGAAAAGCTTCATCTCTGCTTCAACCGCTGCAACAAAAATATGACGCTATTATAGAACCGAACCGGCCCTGGCAGTCTTGAAGTATTTCAGCCGCCCCCGGTTCCGCAGACTGCTGCATGTTGCGCCGATATAGTCTTCGTGCTGCCACACTTCTGACACTCGCTGCTCCTCGATAGCAGCCAGGTAAGGTAAGAAATAGAATAGCTGTTTCCACAATAAAGACAAACTAACTGTGTCTTTGGCATGTCATGTAGTCTCCTCTATCCGTTTTATTATATATACATATTTATATATGATTATACATCTTATTGTCAATAGGACGAAAATGGAATTCTTGGTTGCAAGTGAGAAGTTCTTTAAGCAAAATGCACTCTTCTGAGATTAGAAAGTTTATACTATGCTTCAGAGCAACGTGAACATGATATGTCGGGATATCCATAAAAAGCCGGTTGCAAAGCAAAAGGGGGCAACCCAGATGGATTACAATTCAACTGATATTGTGGAGCTTAAAACCATACTCAAGCGTCTGCAGTTTGAACTCGAAGATCTTGAGGAAACTCTAAATATCAATTTCACATACACGTCGGCTCATATCGGCGGTCGTGAGGTCAGAAAGGTTGAAGAGAGACTGCGGCAACTTAAAAAAAAGATTGCAAGGATCAATGAAATATTGTCGGTAAATTAGCATTCACGAATCTGCCCCCTATCCCTTCACATTCCCTGCAAACACAAGCAGCAGAAATAAAGATAGTAGAGAAAATGTTACCTGTCCATAATAAAAAAGTCCTTTGCCCAAATATGAGAATCCAGAAACTTGGGAAGAATAACTTGTAGTATGTGGTGAAGGCCGAAGATAATATCTCGGTCATTCTATTACCTTATTCACAATTAACATGCTTAATAAGCATTTACTACTCATATGAAGAAACTATAGCATAAGCAAGCCGGTTTGAATAGAAATAAGGTCTCGACGGGCTACGCTGGCCATCGCAGATTAAGGCTATCGTGTTCTACTTATAATTGAGAACGCACCCGACACATCAAAGTAGCTTTATTTCGAACGATAATCCACAGGCGGCGATATACTCTGAGTATAAATCAGCTAAATCCTATTGCCGACAATGTTACGAGTCTGTCGGATTTTGCTCTGTAAACCTAAAGTTTTCCCTTGAGCATTTCCAGCCCTTTTTCAAGAAGGTTCCCATCGGGTATTTTCCCATCAGGGGTCAGCTTGTCGATGATACCGGGGAGCAATGCCGTCAGCTGCGACACCGCGTCTTGAGGTGAGACCCCGGCCTTTTCAGCAATCTCACGAATCTTATCTTCACCTAAGCCATGGAGCAACTGATCCGCGGAAACAGGGAGATTTCCCCCCGTACCAATCCATGACGATATTATTTCACCCAAACCCGTTTGCTGAAAAGCCTGAACTATCCCAGAAAGGCCCCCCGTCTCCTTGTTGTTAAGCATCTCCAGAACGGAATGGAGGAGGTCGGTATTGCCTCCACTGCCAAGACCGAGTGATTCAAGAGCTTTTCCTGTTAATTCATCAAAGAGACCCATATGATCCTCTCTAGATGTTTTAAAAGACTCCAGGCCCCTTGTTAAGGGCTTGGAGTCTTTTAAAGTTCATAATTATACAGAAGACGTTGTGTGCACGTTACTATTTACTTTCTTTTTTCTTCTTGGTTTTGGCTTCTCGATAGCCGGCCTTGACGGCATCGGCCTCCGTCATATATTCACCTTTCTTTGTCTTACCGTACCAGTAGTCTCCTTCCCGGTGGAAGATCTTGGTTTCTTTATTGACCCACACCATCCCTTTGCCAGCCGGTGCAGTGGGTGCTGTTACGGTAGGGGCCTGTCCTTTTAATGGCGCTGGTGCCGCCTTGGTTGTGGAAGGTGCCACAGCCGGTACTGTTCCAACGGATACGAGGGGGGTAATCTTTTCAACGGTCTTCGCTGGGATTCCCGCCTTGGACAAGTCGGCTGGAGATGAATAGGGCCTTCCGGCTATTATTTTCTTTGCTGTAGCCGACCCGACTCCGGGCAGAGCTTCCAACTCTTTCTGGCTTGCCGCATTGAGATCCACTTTTCCGGCTGGTATCGCTGTTTTTTCTGCGTCTTTAGCAAGCGCCACAGAGAACACCACAACAATCGCTAATGCAATAAGTGTCACTCCCATCAATATCTTTTTTTTCATCATGGTATATCCCTTTATTAGATGAGATCCTGAACTTCATTAGTTCAGTTAGTAGCAGTAAAAAAAACAACGCTATTTCTTTTTTTCCTCTTTCTTTGCCTTTTCTCCTTTTACCTCAACACTCGTTGCCTTCATCGTATAATATACGGTGACTTTAGAACCCACCTTGAGATCGCCACTTATCTTGGTATCCTTGTCACGGGCGATTTCCCACTTCTCTTTTCCCTTCTGAACGGTGAGGGAAGTGTCTTTTACCTCAAGAACAGGACCTGTGACTTGATAAGTTGTTGATCCCGCAAAAGCAAAAGAAGCTAACAAGAAGAAAGTAAACACCATAAATATTAAACGCCTCATTTCAACTACCCCCAGTTTCTTATTATTCATGCTCCCAGGAGCACGCGCGTCCCATGAACAGCCAGGTCACTTTATGGCTATTTGATTCATGCTCATAGTTTATCATCTTATTGTTGTCATACAAGGCGCAATGAACCGCCGACTTGACTCACATCATAGGCAGATTTGTAAATCACAATCGACTCCTGCCCGCAATGAAGCCATACATAAGCAGAATGACAATAACTCCGCTCCAATGACTGCCCCAACAAATCCGGCCGCCTCTCCTGCTTTGTAAAGGCCCAGTGCCTGTCCGGCATACGTAGATACAAACGAGCCTCCAATGCCGGGGAGTGTTGTCAGGATGAACCCCATGCTCTCCTTAGAAGCACCCTCGCGATGTGCTGGTCCAGACTATCCCCTGCCGAGTCGCAACTATAATGTGGACTCAGCCCTCCTGCGTTTGAAGAGTTTCTGAAAGCCTTTTCTGATCACAAAAAAAAGTAGCACGAGAACTACGACACCACTTGCAAGCGGCATAGTTATTGCCAGCATGCTCAGGCCAGATGCAATCCCCAGTTCAGTCGTCGCAACGGCGTGATTGCCTAAGCCACCTGTAACGGCTGTTGATGAGCCTCTCATAAGTGTCGTGGCTCCGTGAAAAATAGCTGCTGTCCCGCCCCCAGCGATAATTGCTAGAGCCCATTTCATTAGAGGGCTAATATGAACGATGCTGGACGCTGCAACGATTGTACCGGCGATAATTGCACCTGGTGCAGCAATGGAATCCATAAGATTGTCGACCCATGGGATATAATAGGCTCCGACTTCAAGAATTGTAGCAGTTCCAAATGCTATAAAAGCAGAATAGGTCCCAATCCACTGAAAGCCGTGAGATAACGTCAGATGTCCTGAAAGAGAAGCAATGCTCATGGCCAGAAGAGGCACAAAAACCCTGAAACCGCAAGCCGCGCTTAGGCCTATTCCGAGACAGATACTGAGAAGAACTTCCATATCCCATCCCTCCTCTGTCTATTGCCTTTTGATCAGAACCTCTATCGCTAATGGGATTGTGCTAAAGGCTCCAATAATGAACAGTGTCCACCCTATGACCTTTCTCTGATCATCCTTGAGTCTGTCTGCCAACAAGAGACCGGCTCCTGCTCCCACCATTCCGCGTGTGCCAGCGATAAGGGCGATTTCCGGTAACATCAGTTCCACTTTCTTCATAGCTCCTCCTTCGATAATTTTATTTTATCATCTATTAGACGTGCCGGCTACAGTAAGCTTAGTGACTTCCGGGAAATGACCGTGAATCGATGTTTCAACCGGGAATAAACGATCGGAGAGATTTGCCTGCGTTCTCGATTACGTGGCGCTATCAACACAAAAACAAGACTGAATCATCCAGTGTCCGTCAGGGCAGTAGGGACCTATCCCGGTAGAGAAGTGAAGAATTGATTACAATTCCTGTAAACGCAATTATTGCGCAATGCGGATGGCGGAAGTCACGAAATGCGTTTACATATACTGCAAATAAAAATAGTGACTGCTGCACATTATGATCTACTGAAATGACACTACAACCGGATTGTTCATCTCTATTTGTAATCCTTCTATGCCCTTTAAAAGCTCTTTCGTCTCCTCGATCGTCTTGGGTTGCATCGCATTCAGCTTTTCAAAAGCCTTCACATTTTCGATAATCTTGCCGAAATGCATATCTATCAGCGTGAGCTGCGACTTGTCCCGGTAAGTTGCATTTGTTTTAACGATTGCGCCTTCAATTTCAAGGACCAGCCTTATGCTCATGTCCTTAAAGATCAGTTTCGTCATCTCTGCAGAAGCGGGGTCCGACTCCCCCGTATTCTTCTGCAGATCCTGCTTCACATCATCAGCGGGCTTCTTATCTTTCCCGGTTTCAGGCATTGTCACCGTCAGCGTCGATACAGGCCCCTTTACGAATTTGAAGCTAATTATCTCTTCCTTTTTTTTCGATTTATCTTTGCCGTCCGCAGGCATTCCTGTCTTGTTTTCGGGATTCTGATTGATCTTGAGCGTATTGATATCCTTGAACGCATATATCGCCTTGTAACCGCTCATTGTTTCCGTCTTCACCGGAGTTGCGGAAACAAATTTTACATCGGACCCATACTGCTTTTCGCGCGACTGAGCGTCCTTCATCATCGTCTGAATTGGGTCCTGAACCTCTGCCTTGTCTTTTTCTTTGGCCCCATCTTTATCTTTGACATTGTCCTTGGCGTCGGCATTTGCATTGCTGACACCTTCAGCCAACCCTTTTGAAATATTCTGTAAGGATTCAATCAATGCATTCGCGAACTTTACCGTATCCTCGATAGTACCGCTGCCGTCGGTTTTAACGTGTATGACCGTATCGTTCTGTATGCATCCGGATAACAAGACAGAAGCCATGATGGCACAAAGGATTATCAGGTGACGCATAGGTTACTCCAGGGGTCAAGATAGACGTCAGTACAAAAAGGCCGGACTCTTGTCATATCGGCATTCACCGACTTGCAATCATCTTACCCAAGTTGAGAGGCGTCTGTCTATGGGTAGGTCCTGAGATATGATCATCAGATGACCGCCCAAGCTTTCCCTTTGCAATCAATCATTCTGAGGGCGCGATGAGATGCGGAATAATGTTTTCCGGCGAGTCAAATGCGGGGCTGTTGATGATCGGTGAGACGTCGTAGATTTCGATTTCCTGAGATGGATATGGAGACAGTAGCGGTGCCAGTTTTTCCTTTTCGCGAACATTCGGATCGAGCCAGAGATCTTCCTTGTCCTTCGGTATGATCGCCGGCATCCTGTCATGAATCGGGTTCAGCAGATCATTGGCATCCGTCGTGATTATTGCGCAGGTGCATATCGCCTCGCCCTCCGGCGATGTCCACGTATTGTAAAGACCGGCGAATCCGACAGGTCTCTGAGATTTAAGACGGACATAAACGGGTTGCCGCTGTTTGCCGACCCTGCGCCATTCGTAAAAGCCGTCTGCAACCACGAGACAACGATGCCTCCTGAATGCTTCCCTGAACGCCGGCTTTTCCGCCACAGTTTCTGCCCTGGCATTTATCATCTTATAGCCGATGTTCGAGTCCTCTGCCCATGAGGGAATGAAGCCCCACCGGCACTGCGAGAGGTACCGTTTCCCATCGTCTTTAACGATCACGATATTGCGTGAAGGCGCGATGTTGTAGCTGGGACGGTAATCAACACCTGCATGGTCGATCCTGAATTCCTTCAGGAGTACTGCCGGCTCTGAATGGAGATCGAATCGTCCGCACATTATTTCTTTCTCATGCGCCTCGCTGACAAACTATTTGTTCCCACGTCTGTATACTAAATATTTTCTGATCTCTTCGGCAATAAGAAGCCCGACGGTACAGGGGATGAGAAGGAGCCACGTCCATAGATCAAGCGGCGCGCTTCCGAAGATCCTGTTTCCGAGCGGGTGATAGATAATGAAGGTCGAAAGCACTATTTCTGCCACAATTCCCCAAATAACCAGTTTGTTCGAAAAGCATCCGAGGGTAAAGATCGAATCCCGCTCAGAACGACAGGCGAATACCGTGCCAACCTGCATAATTACGATCCCGAGAAATGTTGCTGTCGAGGCCTGACGTGCAAGGATGCTGCCCGGCGGAAGGGTTTCGCCCCATTTCCAGCCGCCCTGGAACAGCACCGTAAAATAAACAAACATGACACTTGCTGCGCTCAGGGATCCAAGAAAAACATAGCTCCTCAGGAGAAGCGACCGGTCAATGATCCTTCTTTCCCCTCGCTCACTATTATACTTCGCGATATTTGTTTCCGGAGGTTCGCTGCCGAGCGCAAGTGCCGGGAGGGTTTCAGTACCGAGGTCGATTGCAAGTATCTGCATAACGGTGAGCGGCAGCGGGATGTTGAAAAGAGAGAACGCGATATAGGGCACTGCTTCTGGAGTTGCATGGGCAAAAATGTAGGTAATGAATTTTCTGATGTTTACGAATATCGCCCTTCCTTCTTCAACGGCACTCACAATAGTCGCGAAATTATCGTCGAGCAAGACCATGTCAGCCGCCTCTTTTGCCACATCGGTTCCGGATATCCCCATTGCAATGCCGATATCCGCCCTTTTGAGTGCAGGAGCATCATTGACGCCGTCACCGGTCACGGCGACCCGCTGGCCTTCGTCCTTCAGGGCCGACACTATCCGCATTTTGTGTCTCGGGGTCATTCGGGCAAATATGACTTCGCCTGAAAGGATCGTGGCGGTCAACTCTCTGTCATTCATGGCATCAAGTTCAGCCGTCTCTACTACGATTGCATCATCCTTCGTGAGGGCTATCTGTCGGGCAATAGCTGCCGCAGTCCTGCCGGCGTCTCCCGTTATCATGATAATCCTGATCCCTGCTTCGCGGCATTTCTGTAACGCTGCGGGGACCTCAGGCCGCGGCGGGTCTTCAAGCCCCATCAGCCCGACAAATATCAGTCCGGATTTAATATCCTCATCTTCCTGTAGTACTTGCTCAATATTCTTAAAGGCAAAGGCAATGACTCTCAGGCCGCTATCCATCA
>Ga0209048_10006516_pt1 | contig 10920 bp, 11 predicted proteins | sample FrelakmetCRP12CR_FD_187146 | JGI IMG/M metagenome (GOLD analysis project Ga0209048, IMG submission 187146) | Freshwater lake sediment microbial communities from the University of Notre Dame, USA, for methane emissions studies - CRP12 CR (SPAdes)... | ecosystem: Environmental > Aquatic >... | reverse complement strand
TACCCACCTCTAGCGGCTGCAGTACATATGTCTTTGTCAAATTCACACCCATTCTCACGAGCATACTTGAGACAGTCCAAATATCCATATCTAGCAGCTATAGTACATATGTCTTTGTTCCGTTTGTCCAATTCGCACCCATTCGCATGAGCATACTTGAGACATCCTAAATTACCGTCTGCAGCGGCTGCAGTACACATAAATGGCGCAACATGCTTGAGATTAATATCGAAAAAGCGTTTCGATAGTTGAGAGATGGCGATTTTTTTATATAGAGTTAGATTATTGAAGATAATCTCTAAAATTTCAGTTGGCAAATTATCCATTTGTAGTATTGATTTCTGTTTATTTGGAAAACTAAAAGCATTTTCCTGTAAAGACTATGTCTCGTTTTATGGTCGTCCCGACCATAAAACTTACTTACTCGTTGTCTATTTCATCTAAAATTTTATCCAATATTGTCGGTGTAACTGATTGTAAAACAGGGTTTGGCGATTTTTTCGAAAACGTTGGAACTTTGGTATGAAAATCCGGGTTTTCGTTGTCAAATTCTACTTGGTTGGAAACTTTAGAAATTGAAACCTTGCCCAATCCCAAACCGGATGTGCCTTCGGTACGTGAAGGTGACATATCCCTTTGACCGCTTTGCGGCGCCCGAAGGGTACCCGATCCCAAAGGGATCGGTCGCCGTTCGTCGCGGAGCGACGAACCGGTACCCGATCCCTTTGGGATCGGTCGCCGTTCGTCGCGGAGCGACGAACCGGTACCGGTTCGGGATAGGGTAGGCTTCAATATACACACCCCATTCTCGCATTGTGCCTTTGGCACAATGCGATGAATGCCGTTTTGAGGGGGGTGTGTCTTTGGCACATCCATATTGGTTTGAAGACGAGAAACGTGTGCTTTTAAATCTTCAATAGACAGTTCCAACTCTGATATTTTTTTATAAAAAAAGAGCGCCATCCCACCAATCACTACCGATTCTGTTAACACATGCATATATTTATTTGATTCCATTTATTTGAGATAAAATCTCAGCGTTTCCAAGTCGATGACTTTAGAAATATAATCGTTGTCGAAAAGATGCCTAAAGCTATTCATATAGAACGATTTATCGGGATCGCTGAGCTGAAAAGGGCCTTTATACGTAATGACTTCCAATACCATATTTTTATATTTTACGTAATCAGGCAAATCGGTAGGATATTGTTGAATCTCTTTGATGAGTTTATGTCTAATTTTGGGATTTAAAAACAACCCTCTGCTTGGCCGTGTGCCAAGACCTAGAATTTGAGAATAATAAGGAACAATGACTGGTTCTTGTCTTTGTTTTCCCAGTTCTTTAGTGTAAAAAATAGTTAGAAACTGATTCATTTTCTTATATTTTGAGTGTACATTTCCTACGATAAAATTTTTAGGTTTCTGAAAAGCTGTCTGAAACTCCGAGTCTGGAAGATCTTCTGCAAATTCTACAAACTCTTTCCACGAAGTTGACAACGCGGCGAGTAACTTCTGAGCGATCATATGTGTAATAAATCTATTCGAACTTTGGGGCAGTGGGAATTTATATATACGCCTTGGGACGTTAAGGTACGCATCTATGGAATCTTTTAAATTCATACTATGCCCTAGATCTAACAATTGTCTTGGGTTGGAACACCACATCGGGTTTATTTCATTTACCTTCCCAAAACTAATTTGATGTTTCGAAACCATTGGAGAGAGATATTTGATCAATCTTTCGGTATTGATCAATTTGAAAGGATTTGGAGGGCCGTCCGGATTGCTAAATCTTGCTAGCGTCTGTATGTCTTCTTGATATGCCTTGTGTGATCGGCGAAATTCTTTTGTTGTAGAACTTAATACATCACTTAAATCTTTGGACTCGTTCATTGTATAAGGATCTATGATTCCGTGGTAGACATTGTTATAAATTACGCGGCTTTTACCATAGTCGATAATCACGGGAATATATCGTGTTTTAAGTTTGTATATTCCAAATGGAAGAGTATATGTTATTTCGATCGGATCTTGGAGAATGGAAATTATAACATTCCACGGTTTTAGATCGTGATGTATAAATCCACAGTATTCTTGTCCGACTTTGATAGCGCATGCTAGACCAATCAAAATTTCTAAATACACTTTAAAAGTTGCTTGTGGGCTTTGTACAAATTGCTGCAATGTAGGCCCGTAAACATATTCTTGAAAGACAGTTGGATTGTACGGATAAAAAGGGTCCTCTCTATAATAATACGTAAACATATAATTTGGGCATTGTTTTGTAAGATCGTTTAAAACCTTTTTACCAATAAATGCTTCATGAATAATTTCCAATGGCAATCCTTTTCCATTTTTAACTACAACTGGATATCCACCTACCTGATATAGTTCAATTAAAGTCTTTTTGTTTAAAAACAATGTTTTAACATATACTCCGACTAAAGAGACAGCGTTTTCTGGTCTAATTGACTGTTCTATAAATGTTTCAAACGCTTTTAAAACACCATAATTGCGTCCAATATTTTTAGGAAAAATTCCTGTTAAAACATACTTATGTTTGACGTCAATACAAGAACGTTCATAGTCTTGCTGCTTGATAAGGGGATCCAGGCCTCTTATTATAAGACCCCCTTTTTCTCTAATTGTCGTTAACACGTGTTGCAAGTAGTCAAATATACCATTTTTTTGAAGATAATATTTGTAAAAATCGTGTGCGTTTTGTGCAATTTGCTGACATTGAGAATCGTGTTTAATACACCATCTAATTTTTTCTTCCAAATCGGACAAATCTGATTTGATCGGAATGTAATGAATTCCTGGTTTTAACAAATTGCTAAACCACATTTTCCATTTGCTTTGTACCATTAAAAGACAACTGCCCATTCCAAGCTCGCATGATGTCCTGAACGCAGATACATGCCCGTCGACATTAATAATGTATTTATAATTACTTTGTTCTTCAGGAGTCATTTTGTTTACCAGAGATAATCCTGTAATATCTGGAATTTGAAGATATTGCGAATCCTTGTGTTTTCTGACTCTTAAATTCCAATTTGTAATTCCAACATCCATGATATCTTTATGTTTTTGTCCTAAATGTGCTAATTTTAACCTTGGATTATTCGTCGCATTCCACCCACATCCTGTGTTTGCGCCTCTGAATATAGCAATAGGTTTTTTAAGAGACCATTTTAAATTAAAATTAAAATTGTAATTTTTACAATTTAAAGGAAAGTATACACCTTCAAGAGATTTAACTCTCCCCCAGTCTTCAAACGTGGGGATGGGAATATCTGCAAATCTATCTGATGTACACATGCTCAAAATCGGTAGATATCTTTCAAAATTATAAGATTGCAAAGGAACATCATTTCCAAAAATATGATCGTATGCTTCGGTGCCATCTTTCGTTAAAATTGGAAAATCCATCTTGTTAACAAAGAATTCGACATCAGGAATATTACGGTGTTTACACAACTCTAAAAACATGGATTTAATCTGAGCATAATTTAATGACCACACTACCGAAGTCACGCTGTAATTAAAAACACAATTGTTCGCGTTCCAAGACGAAGGATCCATGTCAATGTTCTCCGGTTTATATTTATAATTGGAATTCATGACCTGGTTATACACGGTATTGTAAAACTTGAAAAAGGTATTAAAGTCTCTAAATTTAGGATCGACTTTCATAAGGTTGCCCCATTCATTTTTAAATTCGGCTTTCGAAAATGGAATAAAAGATATCATTTCCCCATCTTTTATTCTAATATAGAAGCCTTTTTTAAATTTGTTAAATATATATTTAAATGTATTTTCAACATCTTCATCCACCAGGCCGGTGTATTTCTTGAAATACGGAATGTCCACGTTTTCAAAAATATTGCCTTTTTGTTCATCAAAAATCAACTTGGGCTCTTTTGGTATGGATACAAATGTTCTCGACTCCCAAAACTGCTCTTCGTCTCCAACCGTATAGTATAAATGTGTGTAATCTTTATATCGAGGATTCGTTTGAACCTTATTATTGGCCACCTTCACCTCCGGTGTATTGTAATAGTCATAACCCAACAACATATTTATTTACTTTATTTTATTTTCAACACGCCAAATTCATTTTACCAGCGTTAAACTATCCCGCCATTTATCAACGCTTATAACAAGTCATATACAATTTGATCAACACATAATTGAATATGTGGTGGTTTGTACCACTTTGCGGTCGCCCAATCCCGCTTCGCGGGATTGTGGTACCAGTTCGTCGCTCCGCGAAGAATGGCGCCCGATCCTGTTGGGATAGGGCACCTTTTAAAATAAGTCGCTTTGGGTTTATATAAATTTTTAATTTTCAAACATAAAGCATCAATACCCAATCCCGTGGTTGGACACTTCGCATTCGCCGAACTCTTCAATCTGATTATATCTTGTTGTATTTGAATAATTTCATCCAAAAACATGAACCAGTATTCAAACACTATTAGTTTTTTAATTGATGAAAATTTATAATTAAAACGATTAAACATATCATATATTTGTTGTAAAATAATTAGATTTTTTTGCATTGTTTTAAGGGTAGTTGGAACTACAAATAAATGTTCCAATTGAATTATTAACATTGCTTTATTTACTATAAATAAATGCAAAGACTCATGACGATTCCGATCATGACGATTCCGATCAAGACGATAAACAACTTTTTACTTGAATATCTGAAAAGATATTCAAGTACCCTTCGGGATCGGTCGCCCGATCTCAAAGATTCCTTTTAATTTGAGATGTGTATGATATTAGATTGTTTTAAGGATAGTTGGAACTACAAATAAATTATTAACATGGGACACGGACTTTCCAAAGTTTATATAAATAAATGATACTATACAAATGTAAAGAATGGTTGGACTCTCCTCGCCGATCTCCGAAGGGCATCGGTAAATCATCTCCCAAAAAAAAGGCGTTGGACTCTCCTCACCGATCTCCGAATGGCATCGGTAAATCATCTCCCAAAAAAAAAGCGTTGGACTCTCCTCACCGATCTCCCAAAAAAAAGGCGTTGGACTCTCCTCACCGATCTCCGAAGGGCATCGGTAAATCATCTCCCAAAAAAAAGGCGATGGACTCTCCGAAGGGCATTGGTAAATCATCGCTCAAAAAAAAACCGTTAGATTCTCCTCACCAATACCAGAATGGTACCATTCTGGCGCCGCAAAGCGGTACCGGTTCGTCGCGGAGCGACGAACGGCGACCGATCCATTTAGGATCGGGTACCACAATCCCGCTTCGCGGGATTGGGAGACCGATCCCAAAGGGATCGGGTACTGGTCAAGCACCGTTCAAAAAAAAATCTTATTGTCAAAACATTAGTCCAGAAACTCGACGTAAAATAAAAGAACCAGCGTATAGAAAACGACTCGACAGCGCAACACCGCCCGCCGTCGAAGCCGGAACACTTTTGATAAACAACGACTTTAAATTCACATCAAAGATATATAGTAACTTTTCAAAAGAAATTACTCCCAAAGTTTACATCGAAAGAAAGGGAGAAAGCACTTCATCTTCAGAAGACGAAGAAATTACTCCCAAAGTTTACATCGAAAGAAAGGGAGAAAGCACTTCATCTTCAGAAGACGAAGAAATTACTCCGAACGTTTACATCGAAAGAAAGGGAGAAAGCGCGGCAGTTGTTAAACCATCGGTGAATATAAAAACTGTAACGCTTTCAATGCTTGAAAACGCTCGTGATTACGAAAGCGACGATTCAAGTGTTCATATTAGTTATTCAACAGAAGATGCGTTGACATGTGAACAATGGTTACAAAATCCAACAGTTGACCCCAAAACCCACAAAAGATTAAAAATCACAGGTCCTATATATAAAAGATATGAAACAGAGTGTGGTATAATTTATTTTTCTTTCAACGATGAAACTGTTACATTAAAAGATTTTAAATATGAAAAACTGCTTGGACAAGGGTCGTATGGTAAAGTAAAACTTTATACCAAGCTATCTGGCAAAGATAAATCCGCGCAATATGCTATTAAATCGTCTGTGAAAATACCAACCATGATGAGAGAACTGGAGATTTTGAAAAGAGTTCGTGGGTTAAAGCATATTGTATCAATATTTTATGCGTTTGAACATTTCACGACTCGCCAACGAGTATATATTGCAATGCAATATTGTCATAAAAATTTGTTTGACATATTGCAAACTGCACATTTGAATCAAGGAGTAACACGAATGCTCTTGTATGGAATTTTAATGGGATTGGAGAATTTACATAACAAAGACGTAATCTATAGGGATTTGAAACTTGAAAATATAATGATCGATGAAAAGAACCACCCTGTTCTTATAGATTTTGGATTGTCTAAAATCTTAGAAAAAAGGCAAAGAACCGCAACTGTATGCGGCACGGTGGAATATATGGCGCCGGAAATGATTTCAAGACAGCTATATGACTTTTCAATCGATGTATGGGCGTATGGGATTTTAATGTATGAAATGTTATACATGTCTTCTCCGTTTGAGAGCCCGAAACAAATTTTAAACAACGAGCCGTATATTCCGTTGACATCTGTGAACAATGAAAATGAAAATGGTTTATTATTGGACCTTTTAAATAAAGACCCAGTTTCTCGAATCAAGATTTCAGATATTAAAAAGTATCCTTATTTTAAAGGCATTCGATACAGACCTAATATACCTCTCTATTTTGACTAAATTTTATCTTCCACGAAGATAAAATTTGCAATGTTATCAACACTACCGCTTTGCGGCGCCCGAAGGGTATACTTCAGCAATTCTAAAGTGTTATCAAGTCTCCAACACTATACTTTAACAATTCTAAAGTATATTTCCCCATCAGATCTTGTTATTTTTATCAAGTCTCCAACACTATACTTTAACAATTCTAAAGTATATTTCCCCATCAGATCTTGTTATTTTTATCAAGTCTCCAACAATGAAATTGTAAAAAATACAATTGGGATCATCAATCTTAATTGCGGCGATATGATATAAGCCCATTATGTCGCTGTGTGGTACCTTTTCATGCTTCGGTGTTAGAGCTGTAATGTTTATATTAAAAAAATCCCTTCTAATAATTTGTATTAACGATGATATTCCTTTAAACTCTTTTACATGCGAATTTTGAAAACTTTGGCACACAATAATGACATTCGACACGTTGGTTAAATCTTTCAGTCTAATTTCATCCTTTGATAAATTAAATGTTGTGGATAAAAATTCTTTAACAACATTAAGCTCAAATTTACCTTTATATATTTTAACATATATAATGTCGTTGTTTCGACGACCTATAAGGGCGTTTTCATCCAGGCGAATATCATAAAACCCACGCTGTGTTATCATATCTTTTATATTTTCCATTGTTTATAATTGCACTTTGATTTAGTTGTACAAATTCATTTTGTACAAAGTTCAAACAATGATATCCACAGTTCTCGTCTTTATCGTCTGATACAAGTTCATATTTCAAAAAATAAATATTACCCTTTTCCATAAGACTGTTTAATACAGCCTCGATCCACGAATCTATATGAGGAAGAACATAATTAGGTTCAAACCGCTTTACAACACGTGTTTTTGTATTTAACAATATAACATTTAAATGACGTGTTGTTTCTCCACAAATTTTAATAGGAAATATGATATGTTTTCCAGGTTGAATTGAGGATGTTTGTATGACGATTTTTTCTTGCGCCAAGTACAACGCTATACATGGCCCAAGTTGAGCGTTGTATGAAGATGTTAAATCACCCAGCATTTTTTCAAAAGTGCTATACTTCATTTATTTTAATAAAATGATAAATTGTACACATAACATTGAAAATAAAATGTCCTTTATAATACATTTCCCGAGATGGAATTTATGGTGTGAACAGTGTGTACGAGATACAGAGTTTACACAGTTTCACAGAAATAGACAAAACCCAGTATTTCAATTTAGAAGACGAAAAAATGTATGTAGTCACTGTAAACAGTATACATTTATAGTATTGAATGTATTCTTTGAAAAAATTTAATGGTTTTAAAACCATTAAAATATTACTTTTACAAACGGAAAAGCCACTCTTTTATATCATTTAATAAATGTCTATAGAAGATGAAGTTAAACATTTCATGTATTGTCGTGAACAAATTAAAGATTTTAAAAGACAAGAGACTCTTTTAAAAAACAACATTTTACAATACTTGAAAAATCATAAACAAGAGGGGGTTAGTTTTAAATATCGAGAAAAAAAGGTTACATTAACCATATATTCAAGTAATGTAAGAAAAAACATTCCTATGAAAGAAAAGGAAAAAAAGGTAGAAAGTATACTTTCTCAGCCAAATTTAAATGTTCATATCGCAACACGGGAAATTATAGAAAGCGTTAAGAATCTTTCTCTAGTTGACAAAAAGGACAAATTAAAAATAAAAATTGTTTAATTTACGAAGGCTGGAACTTGTCCATACTCATTGGTTCTCTTAGTCTTGATGCTCGTTGGCCCTCCGAGCCAACGAGCGCCCTTCGGGTACCACTCAAAATTATGTTGGAGGTGCCTTTGGCACAACGGTCCATACGAAAATACGGGCTTAACGTAAGTTTTAACATCTTTGAGTGCATTTTTTACACACCTGCATATTATTTTTGGCTTTCAATTCCATTATTTCTCTTTCAGATTTCATCAATTGAGATTGACCCTGTATTCTCTCTTTGTTGATTGATTCACGATTATTTTTGACGGTTTGCAACTCGGTCTTCAGAGAGCTATTCTGGGTCTTCAGAGAGCTATTCTCTGTCTTCAGAGAGCTATTCTCTGAATGGAGACCTAGAATTTTTGAATTTTGAGAGCTTACGGTGGATTGAAGAGATTGAACTTTATTCAACAATTCATTTAATTTATAATCATTCGACATTTTAAAGGTTTTATTTCATCTTGAAAAATTAAATAAAAATCAAATTTTGAGCGGAATCATATCTTTTTTCTTCTTCAATACCTTTCCTGATTTCTTCAATACCTTTCCTGATTTCTGCATGATCCTTCCTGATTTCTGCATGATCCTTCCTGATTTCTGCATGATCCGCCTCTATTTGATCACAATCTATTTTGATTTTTGCACAATCTTTTTCTAATTGAGCAATAATAGTTTCTATCTGAAGTATCATGGCTAAAGTATGAGGATCTTCCTCAATAATGTCGTCCGATGGAGATGACGCGTTAACTTTTGGAACAATTTTACACATTTATTACTTGCAATATGTGAGAAGTTCAGATGAGATCCACACAAAGGACGAGGTGCACATTAATTGGCGTAACCTGTTGTTTTATCAATAGACATTGATAAAACATTTTAGGTCTTACCCTTCGGGCGCCGCAAAGCGGTACCCTTCGGGCGCCGCAAAGCGGGATATGCTTATTTACAAGCATAAAAATTCATTATATATATTCATCAATTCTTTATCATGTTTTACCTTTTGTGTTAAAATATCCAAAAATGTTTTATGATTGTTCAATACGACTTTATCAATCTTTATGTGTGTTTTAAACGCGATAACAATATCATCTTTTAAAAGGTCATTATATTTTTGTGTTTTTTTAAATGTTTTAAATTCTTCAAGTGTACCAGAAATTACCAATTTATATTTTTTCAAAAATGTATTTTGAATTGCTATTTTAACTGCCTCTTTGACACTGATATATTTAATGTATAATCTAGGCATTCCTAGATCTATTTCTTGAAATACGAATGTGGGATCAAAATATAACATAGTTATTGTATTGTTTGTCGACTGTCCAAATGCATGCTGCATTGCAGACCCAGGATAATATATGTTGGACTGACTCCATTGTTTATTGTGAATATGGCCACTAATTACCAACGGCCATTGAATTTCCCATTTGTCACCTATTTGACTTGTAATAGCCCCCATTTTACACCCATAAAATTCTTGGTGCGCAAAGATAGCATCGACTGTTTCCAAATTTTCATCGTGTAAAGCATCAAGAAATTTGCCTGGAGGAACATATGGAACCATTAAAAAATTTGCATATCTAGTAATATTATCGACGATGGTAACGTTGGGCCATTTTTTTAATGCATTCATCCAATGCTTATCTGTTAAAAACTGTTGATTGTTTTGATAATCGTGGTTTCCGACAAGCACAAAGACTCGTTTAAGTTTACTTAAAGAATCTATAAAATCCAATGCCAAATTTAAAGGCTCTACGTTTACAACATCATGGTTGTCTAAAAGATCGCCTGCGACAACCACAAAACTTGGATCGTGGTCTTTAACGATGGTTATAATTTTAGATATAAAAAGAGGTATATATTCAACGTTTTTGACTTTAAAATGTGGATCTCCTATAAATAACACATTCATTTATTTATCAACATTTAAAAACATCAATTTTTCAATTTTAAAGTAACACCGTCCATAAGTTTTGGTGTATTGACTTTAGATATCGTTCCCCCATTGGAAAACCCAAATTTAGAATGCGCTCTATTAGGCAGATACTTGTACACGTCTCTATTAATATTTGAATCCGGAATAATATTTGATCTCGGCATTGGTTGAACTTGATAATTTGGAACATTTTTATCAAGATGCAATTTACTATGTATATAATTTTGTTTACTAGACCCTTTTCTATTGACATGATCTGAATTTCCAAATTTTAATACATCATTTAAAGATACAATACCATGATCTCCGAGATCTTTAAATTTTTTAACATTTGAATCAACTTTAGTCTGTAATAGTTGTTTTGTTGTAATACTGATATTACATGGCTGTGCGATAGGGCCCTCTTTCTTAAATGACTTTGTTGAAGTCGCGGCGGTGGTTAAATGGTTGTTGACAGCCAATCCCATGTTGGAAGGTTGTGCGATCGGGACCTCTTTCT
>Ga0209048_10006515_pt1 | contig 10920 bp, 8 predicted proteins | sample FrelakmetCRP12CR_FD_187146 | JGI IMG/M metagenome (GOLD analysis project Ga0209048, IMG submission 187146) | Freshwater lake sediment microbial communities from the University of Notre Dame, USA, for methane emissions studies - CRP12 CR (SPAdes)... | ecosystem: Environmental > Aquatic >... | reverse complement strand
CCTTGGTCTTGATCCACTTGGCATGGAGCACGCCCGTCTTGCCGATGTTGTACGGGGGCAGGGCGATGGTCATGGCCAACTCGCCCCGCGACACAGCCTCGCGGGCGTCCTTGTTGGCGTCCATGCCGGTGATCTTGATCCCCGTCCGCTTCGACGCGTTGACGGCGGCCAGGACCCCCATGGCCATCTCGTCGTTGAAACAGAAGACGGCATCGATCTGCGGCTGGGCTTGGAGGATGTTCTCCATCACGCCCAGAGACACCGCCCGGTCATATTTCCCGCTCTGTTGGGCGACGATCTTGATGCCCGGGTACTTGGGCCACACCTCGGCGGATCCCTTCTTCCGGTCCTCGGAGGAGGCGGCGCCCGGGATGCCCTCCATGACGACCACGTTCCCCTTGCCGCCGAGCGCCTTGGCCACCCATTCAGCCCCTTCGCGGCCGATCACCACGTTGTCGGTCCCGATGTGCGAGGTCACCTTGGCGCCGGGGACGGCGCGCTGCAGCGTGACGACGGGGATGCCGGCCTCCGCCGCCTTGTTCAGGACCGCCGCCGCGCCGTCATGGGTGGCGTTGATGATGATCACGTCCACCTTTTTCTGGATCAGGTCCTCGACGTCCGCGATCTGCTTCTCCAGCTTGTCCTCGGCGTTCAGGATGGTGGCCTCCATCCCCTGGGCCTTGGCCTCGTCCTGGACGCCATCGGCCATGGCCTTGTAGAACGGATTGACCTGGGTGGAGACGGAGAAACCGATCGTCGTGCCCGCCTGGCCACCGGAGACCGCCAAGGCCAGGAACCCCACCGCCAGGAACGTGATGCCCACGATGCGCCATCCTCGGATACCCATCTTGCTCCTCCTTTCCGGCGTGTCGGTCCGGTCCCACCATGGGGCCGGGATGCGCCGGTTCAAACCTCACCCGGAGTGTGCGCGCTGCTCCCCGCGATCCTCCGACGAAGCCGCGGGACCACTTCGCCCCGCGCCCGCCTTGATCGCCTGATCCACCAGCACGGCCAGGACGATCACGCCGCCCTTGGCGATGAGCTGGTAGAACGGGCTGACATTCATCAGGTTGAAGCCGTTGTTCAGGACGCCAATGATGAAGGCGCCGACGACGGTGCCCCAGATGGTCCCCTCGCCCCCCATCAGGCTGGTGCCGCCCAGGACCACGGCGGCGATCGCGTCCAGCTCAAACCCGACCCCGGTATTCGGCTGCGCCGAGCTCAGGCGCGCCGCCAGGACCAGACCGGCGAGCCCGGCCAGGACCCCCCCCAGAACATACACGAGGATCTGGATTCCCGCCACACTGATCCCCGCCAGCCGGGCGGCCTCGGCGTTGCCGCCAACCGCATACACGTAGGTTCCCCAGCGGGTGCGCGACAGGAACCAGTGGGCGGCGAGCAGGGTGACGATCATGAGGAGGATGGGCACGGGGATCGGCCCGATGACGGCCTGTCCCAGCCAGAGGTAGGGTCCCGTGGTCTTGACGATCGGCTCGCCGTGGGTGAGAACGAGCGCCGCCCCGCGCACCACGGTCATGGTGGCCAGGGTGGTGATGAAGGGGGGCACCCGCCCCCAGGCGATCAGAGCGCCGTTCAGCAGACCCACGCCGGCGGCCACCACGATGCCCGCCAGCATGCCGACGACGTCGCCGGCGGGCCGGGCGACGAGGAGCGCGGCGCAGCCCGCCAGGGCGATGGTCGAGCCGACGGACAGGTCGATCCCGCCGGTGATGATCACGATCGTCATGCCGGCTGCCACGATGGCGTTGATGGAGACCTGGCGCGCCACGTTGATCAGGTTGGAGGCGGTCAGGAATCGGTCCGACAGCAGACTCAACACGGCGCCGATCAGGAGGAGGCCCAGGAGGGACCCGTAGTCCCGCAGGAGTCGTCGGCTCATGGCGTCATCTCGCCAGGCCGGTGGCGTGCGCCATCACGGTCTCGGGGGAGGCGGTGCGCGCGTCGAGCTCCGCGACCACCTGATGGCGGCGCATGACGCACAGTCGGTCGCTCATGGCAATGACCTCCGGCAGGTCGGACGAGATGAGAAGAATTCCTTTGCCGTCCCGGACGACCTGGTTCATCAGGCGGTACATCTCCTGCTTCGCCCCCACGTCGATTCCCCGCGTCGGCTCGTCCAGGATCAGCAGGCGGGACCGGCGGGCCAGCCACTTGGCGAGGACCACCTTCTGCTGGTTGCCGCCGCTCAGACTCCGCACCGGGTGCGAGGGGTCGGCCAGACGGATGCGAAGATCCCGGATCAGCGGCTCCGCCAGGCGGCGCACGCCGCCCCGGGCGGGCAGCCAGCCGGCCAGGAGCCGATCTAGGTTGGGCAGGGCGATGTTCACGTCCACACCGAGGCCCAGCACCAGTCCCTGTCCCTGGCGATCCTCCGGCACCATGCCGATCCCCAACCGGATCGCCTGCCGCGGCGTCGTGACCCGGAGTGGGCGGCCGCACCAGGTGAGGGCGAGGCCCGGGCGACCCTCCACGCCGAAGACGGCCCGGACCAGCTCGGTCCGGCCGGATCCGACCAGACCGGCCAGGCCGACCACCTCGCCCGCAGCGACGCGCACGGGGAGGCCCACGGCCGGCCGGATCTCCAGGAGGGGCTCCCCCCGGGCCGCCGGTTCCTTGGAGTAGTGCTCCGTGATGCTCCGGCCCACCATACCCCGGATGAGCCGGTCCAGCGTCGCCTCGCCGGCCCCCACGGTTTCCACGCGACGCCCGTCCCGCAGGATGGTCACGCGGTCCGCCAGGCTCAGCACTTCCTCCAGGCGATGGGAGATGTAGAGGACGCTGACCCCCCGCGCGCGCAACCGTCGCACGGTCTCATGCAGGCGAGCCGTCTCCTGGGTGGTGAGGGTGGCGGTCGGCTCGTCCATCAGGATCAGCCGCGACTCGCGAGACAGGGCGCGGGCGATCTCCACCATCTGCCGTTCCGGGACCGAAAGCTCTCGCACCGGCCGGTCCGGATCCAGGCCACCTGATCCTCCCGTCTGGCCCAGGAGATCGGCCACCAGGCTTGCCGTCCGGGCCCGCATGGCGGCCCGCCGCGCGGCCCCGCGGCCGGGGACGGAGGTCTCGTGCCCCAGAAAGATGTTCTGCGTCGCCGTGAGCGCGGGGATGAGGGTGAATTCCTGGTAGATGGTGACGATACCGCAGGTCTCGCTGGCGCGCGGCGAGCCGACGGGCAGGGGGGCGCCCGCGAAGCGGAGGTCGCCGGAATCGGGTCGCACCGCCCCGCTCAGGATTTTGAGGAGCGTGGACTTGCCGGCGCCGTTTTCCCCCACCAAGGCGTGGACCTCGCCCGGCCGGACCTCGAGATCCACGCCGGCAAGGGCCTGCACGCCGCCGTACCGCTTGGTAAGACCTCGCACGGAGAGTAGGGGATCCATGGTCGCGTTACGCGTCGGCGCGGGGCCGGAAAGGAATCAGCGCGCCACCATAGACCACCGCGCGGGGTTGGTTGTCAAGGGAAAAACGGATGGACAAAAACGGAGGGAGGCGATCGAGGGGGAGGAGCGCGGCCCGCAACGGGAGGGACGCCCGACCGGTGGCATCCCCAAAAAGTTCTTGTTGTACGGCGGCAGTCTTTGTAGTAGGTTCCATTTCGGCCAGCCCTGGCGCCCCCGCGTGGGCGGTTGTGCGCCGGGGAGATTCGTAACCACACCTCAGGAAAGGAGAGCAGCATGGCGAAGCCGATGACCAAGGCGCAGACCGTCACCTACTTCTCGGACAAGTTGGGCGTCACCCGTAAGGTCGCCGCGGCGTTCCTGGATGAGCAGGCGAAGCTGGCCGCAAAAGAGGCGAAGAACGGTTACACGATCCCGGGGCTGGGCAAGCTGGTGTTGGTGAATCGCAAGGCCCGGATGGGCCGCAACCCCCAGACCGGCGAGGCCATCAAGATCGCCGCTCGCCGCGTCGTGCGCTTCCGCGTGGCCAAGGCCATGAAGGATTCCGTGCTGGTCGGCAAGAAGTAGGCGTGCCGGGCCGGGCGGCTCGCGCGGCTCGCTGCGGCGATGGGGGCGGAGCGTGGCGCTCCGCGGCGCCCGATCCCGCCGGCCCGCGACGCCCGCTCCTCCTGCGAGATTGCGGCGAGGGAGGATCGTCCTAGGGCGGTTCTCCCTCGCCAGCGCCCCCCACTTGGCGGGGCGGGACACGCGCCGTGCGGCGGCTTCTGAGGAGCCGGCGTCCCGCTTCCTTCGCATGTACACCCGCCAGCGTGCCAACGGAGACGACAAACCATGGCGGCGGCGACCCTCTCCAACGCGAGCGTGAAAGCCATCGTCCAGGGCGAGTGCGGGGATCCCTTCGGGGTGCTCGGGCCGCATGCGATCCGACGAGGCCGGCGTGCCGCCGTGGCCATCCGGGCCTTTCTCCCCAGCGCGGTTCAGGTCGCCGTCGTGCCCACGGAGGTCGGCGCGCTCCCGCAACCGATGGAGCGGCTGCACGCGGCAGGCCTCTTCGAGGCCGTGTTCGCGGACCGGCGCGAACCGTTCGGGTATCAGCTGGAGGTGCGGGATCGCGATGGCATCGTCTGTCGCTGCGAGGACGCCTACCGGTTCCCCTCCGCGCTGAGCGATTTTGACCTCCACCTCTTGGGCGAGGGGACCGACTACCGGGCCTACCAGAAGCTGGGGGCACATCTCGCGACGGTGGACGGAGTGACGGGGGTGCGGTTCGCGGTCTGGGCGCCGAACGCGCGGCGGGTCAGCGCGGTGGGCGACTGGAACGGCTGGGACGGCCGGGTGCACCCGATGCGCCTCCATCCCGGAAACGGGCTCTGGGAGATCTTCATCCCGGGGCTGGGAAGCGGGGCGCTGTACAAATACGAGATTCTGTCGAAGACCAGCGCGCCCCTCGCCCTCAAGTCGGACCCGGTCGCCTTCGCCTTCGAGGACCGCGATCCCCCCACAGCCTCGATGGTCGCCGATCTCGACTATGCGTGGGGCGATGCGGAGTGGATGGCCGCGCGGCCGGCGCGGAACGCCCTGGAGGCTCCCGTCTCCATCTACGAGGTCCATCCCGGCTCCTGGATGCGGGTGCCGGAAGAGGGCAACCGCTACCTGACCTATCGCGAACTGGGCGAGCGCTTGGGCGCCTATGCCGCGGAGATGGGCTACACCCATGTGGAGTTCCTGCCGATCACGGAGCATCCCTTCTACGGCTCCTGGGGGTACCAGCCCATCGGCCTCTACGCTCCGACGCGCCGCTACGGGTCCCCCCAGGACTTCATGGCCTGCGTGGACGCGCTCCACCGGCACGGGGTGGGCGTCATCCTGGACTGGGTGCCGGCGCATTTTCCCAACGACCCGCATGGTTTGACCTACTTCGACGGGACGCACCTGTACGAGCACGAGGACCCGCGCCGGCGTGAACATCCGGAGTGGGGGACCCGCATTTTCAACTACGGCCGGAACGAGGTGGCCAACTATCTGATCGGGAGCGCCCTCTTCTGGCTGGACAAGTACCACATCGACGGGCTCCGCTTGGACGCCGTGGCCTCCATGATCTATCTCGATTACGCCCGGCAGGGCGGCGACTGGCTCCCGAACCGGTACGGCGGGCGAGAGAATCTGGAGGCGGTGAGCTTTCTCCGGCGATTGAACGAGGCCGTCTACCGCGAGCATCCGGGCGCCCTGACGATCGCCGAAGAGTCGACAGCCTGGCCGCAGGTTTCGCGCCCGACGTACGTCGGCGGACTCGGGTTCGGGTTCAAGTGGAACATGGGCTGGATGCACGACCTGCTCGACTACATGGCCGAAGACCCAATCCACCGGAAGTACCATCACAACCATCTCACCTTCGGATTCCTGTACGCCTGGAGCGAGAACTTCATCCTGCCGCTGTCGCATGACGAGGTGGTATACGGCAAAGGGTCGCTGCACCGGAAGATGCCCGGGGACGACTGGCAGAAGTTTGCCAACCTGCGCGCGTTTTTTGGCTTCATGTACGGCCATCCGGGCAAGAAGTTGCTCTTCATGGGGGGCGAGTTCGGCCAGACCAACGAGTGGAACCACGAGGCGAGCCTGGACTGGCACCTCTTGGAGATGGGGCCGTACCATCGCGGATTGCAGCGCCTGGTGCAAGACCTGAACGGGCTCTACCGGACGCAGCCGGCCCTGTACGAGGCGGACTTCTCGTCCGAGGGCTTTCAGTGGATGGACTGCGACGACACGGACGCGAGCGTGGTCTCGTTCGTCCGGCGCGCGCGCGACCCGCAGGACTTCCTCCTCTTCGTGTGCAACTTCACGCCCGTGGTGCGGAACGGCTACCGGGTGGGCGTTCCGCGCGGCGGCTTCTACCACGAGCGGATCAACACGGACGGCGCGATCTACGGCGGGGGCAACGTCGGGAACGCCGGGAACGTCCTGGCGGAGCCCTTCCCGACCCACGGTCAGCCGTATTCGCTCCAGCTCGACGTGCCGCCCCTGGCGACCCTGGTGCTGCGACCCGATGGAGTCTGGTGAGCCGGCAGGCTCGGTTCGGTCGTACCCCTCGTACACGCCCCGCCCCGCGGATCGCATGACCAATGGCCAATGTCCAATGACCAATTATAGAAGAAGTGCCCGACGCTCTGACGCCGTTTATGTCCCATGCCGTATCCGCGCTTGGTCATTCCCGCAGGATTCGCGTTCACCTATCCGTTCAACCTGACCGGCCAGCCTGCCGCCACGGTGCCGTGCGGTTTCACGCCGGCCGGGCTGCCCGTCGGGCTGCAGATCGTCGGGAGGCGACTCGCGGACGCGCTGGCAGGCCCCTTTTGCCCTACAGCGACTCAACGCGCCCCGAGAACTCGGGTTGCGATGTCGACGAATCGCCCGCGGACGGGTGATCATCTCCCCCGTGCTGAGGCTCCTCCAGACTACTTCACGACCGCCTTGACCATCTTGCCGAACTCCTCCCCGTCCACCAGCCCCTTCTTCTTCAGCGAGGCGGTCTTGACCCGCAGGACCAGCTCGTTCACCTGCTCCTCGGTGGCCTTCACCCGCATGCGCTGCAGGTGGATCTTGATCGAATCGATCCCGCTGTTCTTCCCCAGAACCACCCGTGGCGCCCGCTGCCCCACCAGGTTCCAGTGGATCGGGAAGACCTCCAAGATGTGCTCCATCCCCACGTTCTTCAGCCACGACGCGATGATCCCCGACTCGACATCGTAGACATTGTCCCCCACGATCTGCCGGTTGGCGGGCATGGCGATCTTGGCAATCTTGCGGACGTACCGGGAAAGCTTGGTGAGCTGTTCCGTCTTGATCCCGGTGTCCACGCCGTACATGGTGAGCAGCGAGATGAGCGTGTCCTCCGTCGGGGCATTGCCCGCCCGCTCCCCGATGCCGCTGATGGTCGAGTGGACGACGGAGGCGCCCTCCGCCAGGGCGATGATCGTGTTGGCCACCCCCATGCCGAAGTCCATGTGGAAGTGGGTCTCCAGCGGCTTCTTGATCCGCTTCTGGGTTTCGCGCACGAAGTAGCTCACCGCGTGGGGCGAGAGCACGCCGAACGTGTCCACCAGAGCCATGGCATCCATGTGGCCCTCGGTGGCCACCCGCTCCATGGTGTTCAGGTACCAGCCCATCTCGGCCCGCGAGGCGTCGATGGGGAAGAAGACCACGTAGAGCCCCTGCGATTTCGCATAGCGCGTGGCCTCGATGGAGGTCTCCACCGCCTTCTCCAGCGACCACTGGTAGGCGTATTTGATGATGTGCTCGCTGGCCGGCACCTCCATCACGATGCCCTTGACCCCCGTGTCCACCGCCCGCTTCACGTCCTCCACCATGCAGCGAGAGAAGGCAAAGATCTCCGCGGGCAGCTTCAGCTTCACGATCTCCTTGATCGCCTGGGCGTCGTATTTGGAGACCGCCGGCATCCCCGCCTCGATGCGATGTACCCCAGCCTCGGCCAGCATCGTCGCCAGCTTGACCTTCTCCTTGGGGGTGAACTCGACGCCGGCCTGCTGCTCTCCGTCCCGGAGGCAGACATCATGGAACTTGATGCGCTTCGGGAAGCGGTGCGAGGCCGTGACCTCGCTCACAAAATTCCACGGGCTCGTGAACCATTTGTCCGTCTTCCAGGGTGTCTTCATCGCGGCTCCTTCCATGTGATGGATGCTGTCCGAATGCCTGCACCGTTCGGCGAGAGTGCTGCCCCGTGCCGATCAGTGCGCCCCCCAAGATAGGCGTTCAATACCTGCCCTTCATCCTTGATGGCCTGCGGCGTCCCCTGCAGGACGATGCTGCCCACCGAGAGCAGGTAGGCGACCACGTGTACCGTTTCACGTTCCGTCCCCCTGTCAAGAGAAAGAGCGGTTAACTGGAAAAGGCCCGCTGGTTGACCCAGTACTTGGGCCGACCTTCCGTCAAGGTGCGCGCGACCTCCTGGGAGGCCTTCCGGCGCAATTCTGGCATGGCGTCGTCCGAGTACCAGGCGGTGTGCGGGGTGAGAACGACGTTGTCGAGAGCGGCCAGCGCCAGTGGAAATGCGGGGGGCTCGTCGGTCAGGACATCCAGCCCCGCCCCGGCGATCGTGCCGTCGCGCAGCGCCATGAGGAGATCGGCTTCGTTGATGAGTGGTCCGCGAGAGGTGTTAACGAGGATGGCCGTCGGTTTGAGCAGCTTCAGCCGCACCGCGTCCAGGATGCCTCGGGTCTCCTCGGTCAAAGGCGCGTGGACGGAGAGAAAATCTGCGGCGCGAAGCAGGTCATCGAGGCTGGCCGCTCGGGCAACCTGCTGCGCGGCGAAGAGCTCGGCGGGGACGTAGGGGTCGAAGGCCATGACATGCAACCCGAAGGCCTGGACCCGTTTTGCCACGCGCTGAGCGATGTTGCCGAAGCCGAAGAGCCCGTACCGCTTGCCCTGGAGGCGCGGCATGGGCTTGGCGAGGTCCACGCTCCAGGTTCCCCCTTTGACGCCGGCGTGGAGGCGGGGGATCTTCCGGACGCAGGCCAGGAACAGGGCCACCGTATGGTCGGCGACCTCGTCCATGCAGTAGTCGGGGACGTTGGCCACCATGATCCGCCGGGCCGCCGCCGCGTCCAGGTCGATCGTGTTGAAGCCGATCCCCGTGCGGACGATGACCTTGCAGCTCTCCCAGGCGCCCAGGATGTCCGCGCCGAGCTGAGCGTAGACGTTGATGGCGGCATCGCAGTCCCGTCCCTCGCGCTTGAGGGTCTCGGGGTCGGAGGCGGAGGCCAGCACGAACTCGGCGTCGATCCGGCGCAGCTCTTCCTGCTCGATCACGGTATCCGGGAAGATGGTGTCGGTCATCAGGACGCGGAACTTGCCCATAGGGACTCCTTCCTGGGGGGCCAGGGGTGCTGCCGCCTCACTTCATGCGGGCGGCGAGGAAGGCGACGACGCTGTCCGCAGTCCGCTGCAGGTGGGCCTCAACGCGTTTGACGGCCAGCGCGGCGTTTCCCCGGCGATACGCGGCCAGAATGTTTCGATGCTCCCGTTGGGCGATCTCGTAATGCTGCAGGACGCCCAATCGCATCCGGAGATAGCGGTCGATCAGATTCCGCTGGTTGTTGGCGAAGCGCAGGATGCGCAAGCGTCCGGAAGGCCGGTAGAGCCGGTCGTGGAATTCGCGGTTCAGCGCCAGCCAGGCCACCGGATCGCGCTCCTGGCTCATGGCTTGGATCAACTCCTTGGCGCGGGTGAGATCCTCGGGCTGAAACGCCGGGACGGCGTGATGCGTGAGGAGTTTCTCGAGCTGGATGCGGAGCTCCCAGAGTTCCTTGGCTTCGGCCGCGGACAGCCGACTGACCCGGGCGCCCTTGCGCCGCTCCGTCTCCACAGGTCATCGGTGAGCATCTCGCTGATGGACTTGTAGGAGCGGTGGAGTGGGTGCGCGGGATGGGGGGATTCCGGCTTGACGTGCGGGGGCATTGCGCGCCTCCTGACCCGGAGCCTGGAATCGTCGGCGAAGGCCACTCAAGGCGTCGGATGTGTATCATGAGCGATAATCGATTGTCAATTACTAATGATCGGACAACGGGATGGTGTGTACCCGCGTGCGGCGCCTCGCGGTGCGCTGGGAGGAGTCGCGTCTCAGTCAGGACCCGGCATGATCATGCGTGTCACCTCGCATGCGCGCGCACCTTGACACCTCACAGACATCGCAGTACCTTTCCGAGCCGGAAGGGATCCAGTGCGAGTCTCGGGGGGGGGGCCGGATCCCGGTCGGTGATTTCATCGCCTCATCGTCCGATCCAGGCTGAATCGACGAACCGAGCGAGGAGCAAACGATGCGATTCGAGCCGACCGCGTTGCCCGAGGTGGTGGTCATCACGCCGGACGTCCACCCCGATCCTCGCGGGTACTTCCTGGAGACGTACCACCAAGGGAAGTACCGGGCTGGGGGGATCGAGGTGACGTTCGTGCAGGACAACCTCTCCCGGTCCGCGCATGGCACGCTGCGCGGGCTGCACGCGCAGCGGCGTCGGCCGCAGGGGAAGCTGATCCGGGTGACGGAGGGGGAGATCTTCGATGTGGCCGTGGACCTCCGGCGCGGTTCGCCGAGTTTCGCCGGCTGGGTCGGGGTCCGTCTGTCGGGCGACACCTTCCGGCAGGTATACGTGCCGCCGGGATTCGCCCACGGCTTCTGTGTGCTGAGCGAGGTGGCGGTGGTCGAATACAAGTGCACCGAACTCTACGATCCGGCCGACGAGATCGGCGTGATCTGGAACGACCCGGGCATCGGTATCCAGTGGCCGATCAGCGACCCGACGCTGTCGGCCAAAGACGGGGCGGCGCCCCGGCTACGGGATGTGTTGGAGGCGTTGCCGGATTGCGGTGCGACGCCGGGTGGGGGAACGACGAACGAGCCGCCGCGCCTCAGGTCAGATGCTCGATGAGAACCTTCAGGGCGATCCCAATCAGGATCAAGCCGCTGGCGATCTCGATGCGATGCCGACCGATC
>Ga0209048_10006514_pt1 | contig 10921 bp, 7 predicted proteins | sample FrelakmetCRP12CR_FD_187146 | JGI IMG/M metagenome (GOLD analysis project Ga0209048, IMG submission 187146) | Freshwater lake sediment microbial communities from the University of Notre Dame, USA, for methane emissions studies - CRP12 CR (SPAdes)... | ecosystem: Environmental > Aquatic >... | reverse complement strand
ATCATTCTCAGGCAACGGTAGTCATGGCTGCGTCAACATGCAAGAAAATGACGCAGCCTGGGTGTACGCGAATACAGACTGGAATACACAGATCGCGATGTACTAGTTAACCCAATCTGCATACTGGTAGTGATTAGGAGGTGATGGAAGTCGCGAATTTGAACGCGATATTCATCTCCTTTTGAAGCAACAGGCGATAACCAGGTGGAGCGGTGCATTCAAAGTATTCTAGCGTGGCTCTAGATTCGGGTACATGACGAGAATCCAGGATATGACTCCGGAACTGTGGTTGCACTTCGCTAGAATCAATACACACTTTGAATAACAATGATGATACGATCAGGATCATCTGGTACCATATTAACAGCAATTCCAAAGACCTGGATATCTGCCCTTGCTATACCAACATGATGCATCAAAAGGGATTGTGCATCTGTTATTTTTTTACCAGCTATCAGTTTAGCGAGCATTCTCTGGCTAGCATCGCTGAATTTATAAGCCCAGATACCTTTGGCACTGACTTGCAAATAGATCGTTCCCTGCTTTACAACATTTTGCGCAATCTGTTTGATTGTAGTTGCTATCCTTCCCACGAGTGCATAGCCTGCATCCAAATCAAACATGGCCTTGCTAGTAAGCAAGTTTGCAGCTATCAACTGTGCTCCTTGCTGATCATATACTTCACCTGTACAGGTAACCGTGAGAGAGACAGTGACACTTGTAGCTCTATCACCCGCTACATGATCAGAAATACTTTCAGAAGAACATTTATCAGGGTTGATGAGCTTTTCATTCTGGAAGAATTCTGCATGCAACACTGACTCTGCATGCAATGTAAGCGATGCCTTTTCAGCGTTTACCACACTATCGATATCGCTCTGTTGCACAAATGTATAATCTTTCTGATCTTGTCCGCCACTAAACTTCGCCTGATTTTTTATAGTTATCCCAGCAACACAGCAAGGAACATCATTGAAAGCAAAAGCAGGGATGTTTCCTTTTATTCCCATAGTGATTGCATGGGCTGGAATGGTTACAGTGCCTTCTGCGGGGGGCCTCGCGGCAGGAATAATAGCGGGTTTATCGTTCACAACTTGCACATTGTTATTATCTATAAAAACAGTTCCAGCAACAATAGCTTGAGAGTAGGGCAAAGCGTTATAAAAAGTCAAACTTCCCCGAGCCGCAGTTGCTGGAATATGACCTGCGCCTGTTACCTTCAGGGTTTTTGCTTGCGATGTTGTAGTATCGGACAATAATCGAGCTTGTATCTGACGTTGAGAGGCATCAGGAACTCCCAAAATTCCAGTTATCACGTAATTATCGTTCAGATCTATACTTGCCGGTGTAATTGTTGCAGTGGCCGAGTAAGCTACCCTTGCTAGAAGAGTATAGCTAATGGCAAAACCACCCACTATAATACAAATTATGATCAGAATTGCTAGAATTTTCAGCAACGGGGTAGATGGTCTTCTTGAAGTAGCTCCACTCGTTCCAACCCTACGTCTATATAGCGGAGGTGAGACGGCACGGCCACTTTTGGAGATTAGTCGTGGTTCATGCCTGGCCGCAGTTGCTGATGGAGTTACACGCGATGGCTGATCCTCAATTTGGCTTGAAGGAGGTAAAAGGTCATCTTTATTCCCAAGATTCCCTGTCGATGGCTGCATTGCATTTCCTGCGAGACTACTGAGTGGAGGCATATCAAAGTCGCCTAAATCTTCGACCTCTGCATCATACACGTCAGTTGGCACATCAGAAATTTCAGCCATACTCTGATTAATATCTTGTATGAAAGTGGAGTCTCTTTGCTCTGAAGAAGCAACTGGAAGAATGCCTTTCATGTCTTCAAATGGGTTATCTTCTATCTCAAAAGAAGATGCAGCAGCCGAATCAAACTCTCCGTTCACGTCACCTGAGTTGCTGGAAATGTTACGGTTCTCACTTGTTAGTGGTAGCATCTGTTGTTGGCCTGGCGATAAGGCACGAGTGACTTTCTTGCCGCTTCTTGCTTGTTTACTTGTTCCTTGAGGTGAATTCCCAGCCGTTCCCCTATGCACCGTTCGATTGATGGGTCGAGATCTGACTGAAGGAGAAGATTCGAGCGATTCTGCAACTGGAAATCCAGCGGTTTTGGCTACATTTCGAATTTGTCGATCGGGGCAAATGATTCGCACATCCTGGCCGAGTTCCCGTACGCGAGAGCGCAACAGCAGCCACACATCAAGACTGCGCAACTGACTCTGAGACGGCACGACGAGTATTATTCTTCCAGCTTTAGTATTTTCCAGGCGATCACGAACATTGGTCATTTCTTCTTCTGGACTAAGATAGATTATCTGTTCACCCATAGCTTATTTTCTCCCATTTTTTAGCCACTGAGAGAGGTTCAAGTAGCTGACTTTGAAACTAGACAATAATCTCCTATTTATCAATGTCCAGGTGACGCTGATCCAATGTCTTCAAAGTCATTCTTATTTAATGACATTTGCTATTAAAGTTGAGTAGAATAATCTTAAACATCAATGCAAGAACTACATTATTTTATCACAGTAATCATATGGATTTGAAATAAAAGGAGTTCCTACTTCGCGGTCATATCCCACAAAGCTTGCATTGGTGCCTGATCAAATGATCATGAGGCTAAAAACGAGAAAAATGAGTTTTTCGGGATCCGCTGTTACATCCCGCAAGATTCGCGGCTCGAACCACAAAAATCAATTTGAAATTTCAGATTGGTGACAGGGGTTTTCAAGGTTCACTAGAACTTACGTTCTATTTACCGATTATATCTGAAATAAGGGCAGTTGATCCGAGCTTACCACAGGCAATTGCCGGTATATATCTGCCCCAGTTAGCTCAGTACGCCAGCTTTTCGCCTTCTGCAAATCATGTACGAATTCTGGTTGGAGATCAATACCCAACGCTTGCCAGATGAGGCTAATGGCACGTCGGGCGAATGCGATGTTGTTACGTGGCTCAATGCGGTCCAGGTCTTCAAAGAAGAAGCCACAACTTGTTAAGCTGCATTGTTGATAATATTGGGATTCTAGCAACATTAACGTTCTCTGTGCCAGTGACTGATCAGTGGGCGGTCCTTGATGCGTACCATATTTAGTCCAGAAACTCTCTAACGTTTCCCAACCGTTGCGCACAGGTAGATATGCATCGCGCGCAGCCCAGGGATCAGTAAGTGCTTCAGAGGCATAGCGTTCAAAAAGTTGATCCCCTCTTTCAGTCAGATTTCTCAAAGCAAGATTTAGTTCGCCTTTCCAACTGCTATCACCCTCAGTACACTCACACCCAGCATCCCAACGAGCAACTCCGTGCCCACAACTCCAGGAACTAGGAGTGCGCAAGATGACTTCTTTTGAGGCAGGATACATGTGCATGTAATGCTCTAACGTACATACTTCGAAACCAAAGCCTGGTGCCCCAATTTGAATGAGATGAGTCAAGAATTTCTCGCGCCAAAGTTTATGGTGTCCGTAAAGTTCGCCATCTGTGGCTATAAGAATGATTTGAGCTTCGCCCGCTTCACGCTTGCTTTGTACAAGTTGTTCGGGTAAGTAACTTTCCGCGAAAAGATCCGCATTGTCTGTCATGCTGGAATCGAAAGAGACACCGCCTGAAAGAGGAGCATTGAAGAAAAAAACGGTTATACTGCGACCACCTGGCAAAGATACCAGGTAGGGTTCGGAAGGATCTATGCCAGTAGCAGCCTGCCAGGGAGCAAGTACAGTATATATAATTCCATGTTGTGCAAGTAAGTCAAGGCATTCTATGTCTACGGCGGTCTCTGCCAACCACATACCTGTGGCATCACGGTCATAACGTTGGCGGAAGTCGCTTAATCCCCATAGGATTTGCGTACGTTTATCTCGCGTTTTGGCCAGGGGTAAAATGGTGTGATTGTAGGCCTGCGCCATGGCGTTACCAACTCCAAAGTTGGCCTTATGCTTCTTGTCAGCATCGATAATACGTTGATAGACATCGGGATGGATATCTTCCAGCCATCTCGCTAGTGTGGGGCCAAGGTCAAAGTTGATGGCGTCAAAGTTTCCTGCTTCCGCGTTAGGACGATAGCATTCGGTTGTTATTTTTTCGTTGAAGTTGGCATAGGGGGTAGCAGCGGGTTCTATTGGAACCTGGTTTGTAAATGGGTCATCTCTTGGGGGCTGATAGAAATGGCCGTGCAAACAGAGGTATGCCGGGGCTAATTTCTGGTTTGTTAGCGGTTCGTCGCTGATTTCGTTTTCGTTTATCTGGTTGAGCATTTTCCACCTTTGCTTGCAGTGCAAGCACAATAGGAACATTGCTGCTCCTATAAGGACACTATATGATTCCCTTCTAGTATTACAACGATTCAACGATTACAAACATTCCCAGTTAAGTTTTGGCTAGTACTCCCGTCATTTTGTTTTGTTTCTCCCGCCGCCTGCGGAGGCGAGAGAAGGCCTTTTTCGGGGACACCCCGAACCCCGGCAGAGCTCTGCACTCCCTTAGTATGGCTGCTATAAATTATACCCTACAGATTACCCGGTAAGGTATACAACCTGGTTCAAGCGCTCAGGCTGTGTGATCTACCAATCTGTGCGCTGAGCAGGAATTCTTCGTACGCCTCACGCAACTTGGGATAGCGGAGCAAGAAAAATCCGGCATATTCCTGTGTGAGCGGGCGAGGCTGGCGAAGCAACCGCATATTGATCTCTTTGGGAAGGCGGTTGCCTTTTTTACCATTACATGCTTTACACGATGCTACGAGATTTTCCCATGTGCTCTGCCCACCACGGGAACGCGGTATGACATGATCGAGTGTCAGTTCGCGGCTGCGCTTCCCACAATACTGGCATGTTTCTTCATCACGTAACATGATATTGGAACGAGTGGGCTGAAGAGCCATACGTGGTATGCGAACATTGGCGAGCAACTGCACAATGACGGGACGTTCCAACTCAAGACGACGAGCCTGAATACTCTCTTCAATCAATTGTCGCACATTATCATCTACAAAGGTAACTTTTTGCTTGGAAAGTAGCACAATGAGACGACGTTCAGGAATGACTGATAGAGGTTGGAGTGAGGAGTTCAATACAAGAACGGCCATGAAAGACTTCCCTTCCTCTCTGTCGGAACCGATTCCAAAGGCAGACAGCGAGGAAGAAGCTTGAAATGAGCGAAGGGGATGGATTGATCCGTCCCTTTCTGCTTCTACCGCCGCCTGCGACGACGACCGAACGGATAGGGATTGAAGTCGTTTGCGCGTCCAGGTAGATTTGGCACGGTGTGGCATCTTCCGCCCATCCATTGTTCGATGTACGAACACTGGTAGGCGGCTATCAGATTGCAACATCCAGTTGTTCCGGATGATGTATGTAGCTGATATGCCTGCATCTATGACTCCTGTTGATACCTGTTTGTGTGACACCACTTGTAGTAAGCGATTGTGCCATCCTGGTCGGGGTGAGAGGACTTGAACCTCCGACCTCAGCGTCCCGAACGCTGCGCGCTAGCCGACTGCGCTACACCCCGGTGTTGACGATCCGCGCAAGTGATTCGCTGGCCCTATCCAGTGAACCATTCTAATGGTGAAAGTGCCCGATTCGTTTGAGCATTGTTGTTAAGCAATGCTACACGAACTTCACACCTTCCCTGCTTCAAAAGTAGTATAGCATACGCTAGCGAGTTTTGACAATAGAGGTAAATATTGACTCGCTGCAGCAGGCGGCGAGTCAATATGAGACTTTGTGGGGACCGGCTATTGCATCCCCCAGTTGCGCGGCCCCACTCCTTGCTTAGGGACGGCAGTCCCTAAGAACCCTGCTCTTTACCGGGGTTCAATTCTCGCACCAGTCGATCCGCAAGTTCGAAGGAATAGTTTTGTCCGCGATCATGGGGATAGACCTGGAACATGTTAGCTAGCCACAAACCTTTAAGTGGAGTGCGTAGGGGAGGAATATGCTCGCGATAGTCTGTGGTGACAATAGGCTGCGCAAAGGGAGCCTGAAAGAGCCAGCTTTCCTGAATCCACTCAGGTTCAAAAGCGAAATTGATACGTTTGAGGTGCGGCAAAAACTCTTTCAGGATCTCTTCTTTGGGCATCTTGAATAGTGGATCATCCATAGGTCGATAGTTGCCAAGATATATGAGATGCCGACCACCATACTCTGAAGGTTGTTGATAATTGGTATGCTCAACAAGGCTGGTAAAAGGATAGCCCGAATCGCAGGGATTGATCCAATAGCTATCAGTAAGCTGACGATCCAGGGAGAGAATGAGACATTGTGCACCATATGCCTGCCCCCAGTCATACCTGGCTCGATACTCCTCAGGCAATGCTGGTATGAGACGACAGGTCAAGCGGGTCGCCATGGTTGAGATAACACGATCAGCCGTCCAGGTCCCATTGTTGGTTTGAATCTCCCAGCGATCATCATCGGTTGGTTCCACTTTCTCAACACGAGTGCCAAGCAGAACTTTTCCACCTGCCTGGCTAATACGCTCAACTAAACGATCATAGAGCTGCTGAAAGCCACCACGCATATAGCCAAGGTAGGTAGTACGATCGTGAAAACGTGCCCAGAACCATGGAAGAGCAATCTGGTCACGCATTGCTCCAAATTTGGCAATAAACAAAGGCTCGAAAATCATACTGTAAGGTCGTTTTCCCATCCATTTTCGCAACCACGGTTCAGCAGTTTGGCCCTCGTAAAAGCTTGAGCCGGTTAATTTGAGAAGAGCGCCTACAGTGGCTACACGCACACGCTCATCAATACGCAAGGGCGAAAATTTCAGTAGCGTCATGGGAGAATCGAGCTGTTGGAACTTTCCGTCGATGAGACAGACTGTGCGGGGGTGGGACCATTCCAGCCTGTCTCCTAAACCTAGCTCTTGTATGAGTTTGATGGCGGTGGTATCTGTACGGAAAAGGTGATGGTAAAATTTCTCTAGCCATGCATCACCTATTTGAAAGCCCGAGGCCAGGCCACCAGCAGTTGTTTCCTGTTCAAAGAGCATCACTGAATGACCAGCTTTTGTCAGTCTATAGGCTGCTCCCAACCCTAAAGCGCCCCCACCGAGTATAGCATATTGCATGAACGTTTATTCCTCACCATTGATAGTATTTGCTTCTAAAGTCCAGGCAATTGTAACATAATCACAAGGATTGAGGTAGAGTTGAGGGTGGATAGGTAACGCATTAAAAGTTGGTGGCACAGGGACCGGCGGTCCCTGTGCCACCAACTTTTAATGCGTTACTTCCTGCCCTGGGGCCCAACGCAGGTTGGGCTTCCGTGCTGCCAACGCCTGGTCTAAGCGCCCAACGGGTGTCGTATGCGGAGCAGATTTGACAATCTCAGGATTTGTGCGTGCCTCTTCTGCGATCTGCCGCATCACACTGACAAAGTAATCCAGCGTTTCGCGAGTTTCCGTTTCAGTAGGCTCGATCATGAGGGCTTCATGCACGATCAGGGGGAAGTAGATGGTTGGCGCATACATACCGAAGTCGAGGATTCGCTTGGCGATGTCAAGTGCTGTTACACCATATTCCTCCTTCTGGCGCTCTGCCGTAGCAACGAATTCATGCTGGCAGATTTGTGGATATGCGATCTCATAGTCGGTTGCTAACTCGTGCTTGATATAGTTCGCGTTCAAGATGGCGCTCTGCGCTACATGGAGAAGGCCATCGGGTCCATATGTACGAATGTAAGTATAAGCACGCACCAACACACCGAAGTTGCCATTGTTGGCCCGCACTTTACCAATCGACTGTGGTCCTTGCTCAGCCCAATAATAGCCATTATCTCCCAACGCAGGCAACGGGCCGGGCAAGAAAGGCACGAGGTGTTCTTTGACGCCAATTGGACCTGCGCCTGGGCCACCTCCACCATGGGGAGTGCTACAAGTCTTATGCAGGTTGAAGTGTACCACGTCGAAGCCCATGTCACCTGGACGCGTAATGCCGAGTACCGCATTGGCATTGGCTCCATCATAGTAGAGTTGTCCACCAACTTCATGCACCAACGTCGCAATCTCCAAAATATTGCTATCAAAGAGACCTAGCGTATTAGGGTTCGTCATCATGATAGCAGCAATATTAGCTGCATTCGAGTCAAGCACAGCTTTGAGGTGCTCAATGTCTATACCACCCGTCAGTGGATCAGTTTTGACCTCGACAGATTTGTAATCGGCCAGGGTTGCGCTAGCCGGATTGGTGCCATGTGCATTATCTGGGATCAACACGAGATTACGATGGCCCTGGCCATTGCTCTCATGGTGGGCTTTGATGAGCATCAGCCCGGTAAGCTCGCCATGAGCTCCAGCGGAGGGTTGTAGGGTAACGCGTGTCATACCCGAGATCTCGGAAAGATATTGCTCTAACTCGTAGATTAGTTGGATAGCGCCCTGGACTGTGCTATCAGGTTGCAAAGGATGAATATGGGCAAAGCCTGGAAGCACAGCCATATCTTCATTTAACTTTGGGTTATACTTCATCGTACAGGAGCCAAGGGGATAGAAGCCCGTGTCGACGCCGAAGTTCCTCTGCGAAAGGTGAGTATAGTGACGAACAATCTCTATTTCGCTTACCTCAGGTAATGCGGCAGGATCTTTACGCAACATACTTTCAGGGATCATGCTTTCAAGTGATTCAGCAGGCACATCCATTGCTGTCATTGTGGCAGCGCGCCTGCCAGGAGCGCCTTTTTCAAAGATCAAACTCTCGATACTCATACTTGCACCTCCCTGATATCCATCCCACCAACGCCGCTTTCGCGTCTAGCTTCGCTCAGGTGGGATGAATCGAAGTCCCTTAACACATTTACGAGGTAGTCAATATCTTCTTTGGTACGTGTTTCTGTGACACAGAAGAGTATATCGTTTGGCATGTCAGAATAACTATTGACGAGTGCATAGCCGCCAATGATACCGGCTTGCTCAACATGTTGCTGAAGTTTCTGAGCCGAAACGGGAGCGGTGATAACAAATTCATTAAAGAATGGGGCGCCGAATGTTGCCTTGTAGCCGGGTATAGCGGAAATCTGGCGGAACGCGTAATGAGCTTTTTGTAGACACAATTCGCCCAGTTCACGAAAACCTTGTTTACCCAACGCTGCCAGGTAGATGGTGGCACCAACAGCCAGCAACGATTGATTGGTGCAAATGTTTGAAGTGGCACGCTCACGACGGATATGTTGCTCGCGAGTCTGCAAGGTCAGCACATATCCTGTCTGTTTCTGATCACCCTCTTCAACTGTTTGACCAACCAGTCTCCCAGGCATTAAACGCATAAATTTATTCCGCGCTGACATAAAGCCAAGCGCCGGACCACCATAGCTCATGGTATTGCCAAAACTCATAAGTTCACCAACGGCAATATCGGCTCCATATTCACCAGGCGAAGCCAGCACACCTAAAGAAGCTGGTTCGGTGATTGTTGTAATAAAGACTGCTTTACCTTTATGAGCAATCGGCTCAATGGCTCGCATATTTTCAATACAGCCAAAGAAATTAGGCTGCTGGATAATAACTGCTGAAGTCGATGTGTTAACCGCGGCATCCAGATCTTCAATTGAAGTTACCCCATCGCGTACCGGCACTTCTTTGACACTAAAGCCCCGTGTATGAGCATAGGTATGCAGGACACGTCGATACTGTGGATCAACACCCATTGAGATTACTACCTCACCTCTTCCACCGGGACCTATCGCCAGTAATACGGCTTCTATCATCGCGGTGGCTCCATCATAAAGCGAGGCATTCGCGATATCCAATCCTGTGATCTGACAGACCATTGTTTGGAACTCATAAATTGCCTGCAACATACCCTGGCTTACTTCTGGCTGATAAGGCGTGTACGAGGTTACAAACTCTGAACGCCGCTGTAGATGCGGAACAAGACTTGGAACAGCATGATCATACGTCCCCGCACCTAGAAAAGAAATCGTCGAAACCAGATTTTTGTTTTTCGCCGCCATGCCATACAATAAACGTTTAAGGTCTGGCTCAGCAAGTGCAGGTGGAAGATCGAGGGCGCGCCGAAGACGCACATTCTCAGGTACTGGCGTCAACAAGTCTTCTAATGATGAGATGCCCAGCTTTTCTAACATGATCTGCTGGTCTTGTTGCGTATTGGGTATGTAGCTCATACAAATTCTTCTCCCTGATGGGGTAACCTGGCACCCGCCAGGGGTGCCACTACATTTTTTCTACACTGCCTGGATACTTATGGAAATGGCTATTCTCGGTCTCGACTATCTACCCTGAAGATAGGCATGATATTCTTCAGCGCTCATGAGACCATCAACTTCGTCAGGGTTAGTCATCTTCACAACTAGCATCCAACCATCTTCATAAGGATTGTCGTTGATGAGTTCTGGCTTGTCCTTCAATTCTTGATTGGCACTCACAACTTCACCGCTAAGTGGTGAAATGAGTTCAGAAGTCGCTTTGACAGACTCAATATCTCCGAACTTGGTCTCATATAAGACGCTCGCGCCCTTATCCCAGGGTAATTCAATATAGACAATATCACCAAGCTGATCCTGGGCATAATCGGTAATGCCGATAGTTGCCTGGTCGCCTACTACATGTATCCATTCGTCAGTTTTGCTGTATTTTAAGTGTTCAGGATGTTTGAGGCTCGCCATAAATAAATGTCTCCCTTCAAAAATAATGCCCAACAGAGCTAAAAGCGCAATGAATTGCGCCCCTACTTTGGTCGTTTGTAAAATGGTAGCGCTACGATCTGCGCTGCGGCACGTTTTCCACGTATGTCAACGTAAACAGGTTTGCCAACAATGGCATGTGAGGCTTCGACATAACCCATGCCGATGTTCTTGTTGAGAGTCGGGCTAGGCGCTCCGCTGGTAAGGACACCGATCTGTTGATCGTCTTCATAAATAGCATAGCCACCACGACATAC
>Ga0209048_10006513_pt1 | contig 10921 bp, 5 predicted proteins | sample FrelakmetCRP12CR_FD_187146 | JGI IMG/M metagenome (GOLD analysis project Ga0209048, IMG submission 187146) | Freshwater lake sediment microbial communities from the University of Notre Dame, USA, for methane emissions studies - CRP12 CR (SPAdes)... | ecosystem: Environmental > Aquatic >... | reverse complement strand
GGCGGAGCTCCTGCTCGACTGGCTGGGCGCCAGGCATGACTGAATCACCTCCCACCAGGACCAATCGCAATTGAGGCCAGTGCGGTTTCATTTGCTGGATAGCATCCACCAGCAAGCCGAGATTCTGTCCTCGACCAAACCGGCTGGTACGCCCGACGATGATCGTATCTAAAGGGAATAAACGGCGGATGGGGGCGGCATCAACTTCGGCCAGGTCAATCCCGTTGTAGACCAATTTTAGCTTTTCAAGCGGGACCATATCAGAGACCGCATCGGCTGCCATTTGTGATGAAGCGATCACCAGATCCAGACCATATTTTGGAACGCGCCGCCAGCTGCGCTGCCCTCCCAACCGCTCGATGATATGCGGTACCCCGGCTGCCAGGGCGGCATCCACAGGCCAGCGCTCGTTATGCACCTGGACCAGGTCAATGTGCTGCTTTTGCAGGTAGGCAGATATTTTGGCCGGCGAAGGCAGGTAAGCGCAGATGCCGAGTTGGCGGAACTTAGGCAAGATATCTGGCACTTTGGTTGCCAGAAAGTAGAAGTCGAACTCGTCGTGAAGAGCGCAAGCCAAACGATACAGCCAATTTTCTATTCCACCTATGTGAAAGTCGAACAATGTGAAGGCGATGCGTGGCCGAGAATTAGGCCTGGGCGGAAGCAGACGGCGCTGGGCGTGACGAGCTTTCCGGAGGGCTACGGCAGTATAGAAGCGGGGCCGGGCTACCCAGCGAGAGATCACCATCCTGGATTTTGAGATTGGAGATCGGAGTTCAGATACGTGATGTTGCGGTTCCGAAAATGGCAGATCCAGGGCTTTGAGATAGGCATCAGCCATGCTCTGCAGGTTGAAGTGGTTTTCGGCGCGCTGGCGAGCCAACAGGCTCAGCTTATCTACCTGTTGTAAGGCGCGCTCGGCAGCGTCGGTCATCGCTTCTACGAAGGCTTGATCGTACTTCCATGGCTGGCAGTCAAAGGTTTTGCCTGCTTCTCCAATCAGTTCTGCGGTGCCGCCGTACAGCGGCGCCACAACCGGCACGCCGCTCGCCAGGGCTTCGATCACCACGTTGGGGCATACATCACCGCATACCGGGTGGACGAGCAAGCTCAATTGTTGGTAAATTTTGGGAAGCTGCTCATGTGGGACGTATGGCAGGTAAGTGAGACGCTCTTTCAGCGTTGGGTCAGAAAGGGCTTGCTTGAGCTCATCGGCGCATTCGGCATCCATGCTGCCGACTACCATTAAACGGTGCGGAAGTCCTAACCTGTGTGATAGTTCGAATAGAGTCTGAAGGCGGTACCGGTAGCGCAGAATGCCAATACTGCCGATCACTGGCAGGCCAGCCGGAGGCTGTTCAGGTGGGTGAAAATGCGATAAGTCGACACCGTTATGGATAACCGCGAAGCTCTCGTCGCGCCGGTAAAGCAAGGCGTCCAGTTCCGTCTTGGCCCAATGGGACTGGTAGATCACGGTTGTGGCCATTTCCAACGCCCGCCCGATGGCGGCGTTGATTGCATGGTGCTCGGGCTGCATGGTCCGGCGCATGGTTTCAAACCATTTGGGGAGGTAACCGTTCGCAACCCGGTAACCGACTGAGCGGTCATAGAGCAGAGCCTTCTCGAGACCTTCTATACCGATCACAAACAAGGCAGCTTCCCAGGCTGCGTCCAGGTCCAAAGTAATGGAATAGCCGCGCTGCTCGATCAGACGGCGGAAATACCCGCTCCATACCTGAGGCCCGCCGCGCCCGCTGCCGTCCATGTTCATAAAGATTTGCATGGATTTACTCATTCATACCATAGAAAGCAGAATCTCTCTCGACGCCATCCAGTTGCTTCAATATCATCCCAAGCGATCGCGTAAATGAGTTTACTCCTTTTGACTGCAACCGCTGCGTTACATATTGGCGGCCTAATTCCTTGTATAAATTGACTGCCAACCTCTGTCTCATAATGGGAGGAGAGTGTCCCTGACCACCGCGTTCTTCTTCCAAGATATAAGGACTGTTGCGATAATCCGAACCTAGAAATGCTATGCAACTATCGCCGAATAAGGCGGAGAGCCTGCCACAGGTGGCAATCAAGCTATGGTTGCCAAACCGGATGTAGACCTGGTTGGGGTCCCAAAAGATTTCGAAATGACGGACCTTTTGCAGAGCGTGGGCGGTAATGGCAAAGAAGGAACCACGCACAGTCTGGTGCTCGAAAGTGATCGAGGGAGGCAGCCAGCCCGAGTGGGCATAACATTGGAGGTGTGTCCTGGGCCAGGCCACTTGAGGTGAATTCAAGCCATTGCCTATCACCTGCGCGCCAGATAGGATTAAATCCAGGCTGTGCGGGATAAAGTCTAGATTTCGGATTAACAAGTCGTCATGCATGAAGAAGATCACATCATACGATTTCCATATCCCATGGGCAATGAATTGTTGGTAACAGCCCCAATCGTAGCCCAGGTTTGGCTCTTGGAAAATGTGGTCGGCCGGGATAGATTGAACGAACGGTTCGGGTATTCGGTGGGAGGGCTGGTGAGATATGACGAAAAGATCAAAACCCGATTCGCAACAAGCCGCATAGACGCTCTCGGAATAGTGCCAACCTGTGATACAGAAACAAAGGCGTTCCAGGTTCATAGGATTGGATTGTAACATTTAAATAAAACGCCCGGGAGAAAAATCCCCGGGCGTTAGCTTTCATTAAGGAACCCCTAAGTGGGACAAACCGGTTATGGTCGGCAGGCAAATTCGCTTAAAGGCGCGCTTTGAGGCTTATTATTAGAAAGGGAGAACCACCAGACCTTATCGCCGGCAGCTTGTAACAAAACCGCGTTATTTTCTAAAGAGGAGACAGAGAGGGCGCACCAATTCTGAGCAGTGGGAGGTAACCCCCACCAGGTGCCGGCTTGATCGTTCAAAGCCAACAAGCTCCCATCCGGCAGCATCTGCAGACCTGGGAAACCAACAGTGGCGGTCGGATCCGTCCCCGGCAGGGGGGGTATTGCCAGTACTTGCCAGGTTTTACCGCTATCCTGCGTGTAGCGCAGCGGGTAATCGGCGCTGCCGGAGATCAAAAGGGCCTGGTTTTCAGACAAAGCCACCAACTCGTGCGGGCCGGTTGCCCTTAATTCCACTGATTGGCCGGTGGATTGCCAGGTTTGGCCGCCATCCTGAGAAGCCATGACGGTTTGAGGAAGGTCAGCGCCCATGCCCGAGATCATAGACGGCGCGGGTCCCCACCTCAAGCAAGGTCCACTGGAAGGGCAGGCCAGCGAAGCCGCGCTCCAGGTAATCCCGCCGTCCGAAGTTTGCTCGACGATGGCCGACGGCGCCTGGTCAGGGGTGTTGATTTGACCCCAATACAGCGCCTGCACCTCTTTCCCATCTGTCCAGAACCATCCAAACCGGTCTATCGACTGTGGAGAGGTTTTGATTCCAGTCGGCGCCGGTGCGAGCTGCCAGGTTTTGCCACTATCGTGAGTGACATAGCCTACATAGTAAATAGGCGGCGCTCCATACTGTTTGTTGGCTGCCTGGAAGACGGCGTAGAAGCTATCAGGATGGGATGCATCAAGGGTGACCGTGGTACAGGTTGGGGGTTCAGTGGCGTTCTCCGACATGAGGGGATACGGACTGGCCTGGGCTAGCCTGGCCACATTGCCTACGGGGACAGAAGTCCAGGTTTTACCTGCATCTTGGCTGATGCGGATGGCGCCTGGCGCGCAGTAAGCGATGCGGTCAGGATTGAGCGCGTCGACCGACATTGTCGTGGCCTGGAGGCTGGCGCTAGGTTGGATCCAGAGCGGTTTGGGTTGCTGGAGCTGAGTCCAGGAGGGTGCGGCGGTGATCTCGAAGGGAGTTGGCGCTATCAGGACTTGGGCGCCGCTATTATCAGGAGTGAAACCTGGGGCTTCCAAAGCAAGGAGATATGTACCAGGGACGAGTGGAGCCTGGTCAGCCCCGCGCTGCGGCACCTGGAAAGTTGCGGTCAGGCTGCCATCCATTTTTTGTTCCACCATTTGCAGGTATAAAAGATCTGTCGGAGATTTGCTCCCGCCCTGCGGCTCAAGCACCAGAGATAAACCAAAGGGTTGGTCCCCGATGATCTGTCTTAATGGCGCCCAACCTTGCACCTGGATTTGCGTGCCGGGCGTTCCTTTGGAGGGGCTTGCGGATAATGAGCCACATGTTTGGTCGGGACAGCTTGTATTCGCTGGTCCTTGCAGGTGGAATGTAGCTCTGGTTTGGGCTTCCACCAGGGCGCATCCGGTTGTATCCGGACCCAGGCATTGCAATCCAACGATATAATCGCCCGACTTCAATAAATGCGTCCCGTCCGCTTTCAAGTAGGGAGCCGCCGGGGTGGTAAACTGCAAGGTAAAACGGCCTGGCTCGGTGGTCGACCAATCGACTTCTTGCGATCCGATTACCAACCCATTCAGGCAACTATCCCAGCACACATCGGCATGAGTTTTATAGTCATTCGCTTTAAGGTCGGCTTCAGCCAATCCTCCAGGCAGATAACCGTCGATCCGGACAGTGGTTCCAGGGATGCCATTGTCTGGTGTGAGACTGATCCAGGCTCCGGCTGGGGTGGGTGTAATCGTAGGCGTTTTAGAAGGCGTGGGTGTAGAAGTTATTGTGGCAGTGAGTGTAGCTGATGCCATAACTGTTGAAGTAGCAGCAGGGGGCTGCACCGGCGGTGTAGCAATAGCCTGTGGCGTGGCGACGCTTGCACAGGCTGTAACTAGCAGGCTAAAAAGTGTAACCAGGAAATTCCTTTTGTTATGTCGCATCGAATGCCTCGCAACATTTTCCCTTTGGATAAATATGGTTTAGCACAGGCAATTGGGGCCATCCATTTACCTGACCCAGCTCATTCGTTCGGGATCCTTCCGAATAGGAGTCATTATACCTGACGCAAATTGGTGGCTAAAGGTTCCTCTGAAAGATATTATTGGGTGAAATCAAGGCCAACCCATGTTGGGTATGGAATATGCGCAGGTGGTGGCTCGCGGAGCAACTATCATCCAAATTTTCATTTGCCACGCCAAAGATTTCGGAGAGCACATGCCTCTCCCAAACACCGGTACGGCTGGATATGCCATCCATCCGGCTTTTTGAAATCCACATACGGGGGTTATATAAACCCGGACTACAATCGTGGATCGCCAATATGCAAGGGTGTGTTTGGGACCATTCCAGGTAATTGTTGATCACATTTTTTAGCAGGAGATAGGGGTGGGCATCCAGGTAAATTAAACCCGGCTTGATTTTTCTCAACACGCTATCCTGAAAATCCTTTGTAACGTTATGCATCACCAGCACAACCTCGTCATGCGAGACATATCTCATCTCATCCAGGATATCAAAACATGTCACCTGGTTATTGAGGCTGAGCAAATTAAGCATATCTATAATTCGGCGAGTGGATTTTCCGTATTGAGTGCCGATTTCAACGGTTTGAGCAGGGCGGATACGCCAGGCGGACAGATAGATCAGAAAGGCTTCTTCAAAAGACAATGTTCGACTGTCCCCGAGTGACTGCGCATAGGTGTTTTGAATGGAAAAGGCACGATAGAGGTGATATTGTTCCTCAACCTCATGTAATGGGATTGAGAAGTAGCTCACGGCCTGAGCCACCAATAAATCTTGATCTATTTGTGCAGTTAAATTCGGGCGGTAAGCGCCTGTATAAATAGCGACCCGATCAGACAGGTTGCGGAATTTGCGAAGAAGTAATTGTAGGCGCGTTACCATAAAATTAAACTTTTTAAGCTTGAAGCGTTTCTAATAGTTTTTCCGTCAACGCTGTGATCGAAAAGTCGCGCACGACTGTCTCATAGCCTCGCTGGCTGACGTCCTGACGAAGGATAGGGTCACGTAATTGCTCATAAGCCGCGTTGAAGTCTCCTACCGTTCTACCCAGGTAACCATTCTCATTGGAAACGATCACTTCGCGATAGGCAGGATGGTCACTGGCAATCACCGCAAGCCCTGCCGCCATATACCCAACGACTTTATTACTACTTTTCCCGTAGACAAAAATGTTTTCCAGCGGCAAAGGTGCAAAACCGATCTCATACTGACTCATCACCTTTGGGAGATCTTTCAATGACCAGGGAGGTTGCGATGAGTCCGTCCAGGCGAACATTGAGAAACCCAAATGGGATTGGATAGGGTCGATAAACAGGCGCTTGTTCTTAAAAAAGCCATGCCAAAAAACAGTTGGCTGCCGTCCCTGGCGTATAGTGGGTGGGGCAGGCAGGCAGAAATCATAAGGGTCTTCGACGACAGACCAGCTTGGGTTATAGCGGTTAACGAAACTCTCTCCCAGAAAGCGGCTACAGGTGATTACTTGATCGGCGATCGATAAGAGCTGGATGGTGCCTGCAAAATTGACCGTCCCTGGTGGGGCTATGTCGCTCAGGTTGTAAACCAGGCGGGTGCCCTGAGATTTGAGCTCAAAAGCCAGCTTAAGAAAGCTGTCTGAGTAAACCTTTTGAAGGATGACAATATCAGCCTTTGGAAACCGGCCGTGCCGATAAATTCTGGAGGAAATGCCTCGCTTAATCAATTCCTGGTGGAAATACCAGCAGCGCAGCCGGTAAGATGCGAATTGGAGGTCTTTCTTCCCGGGGATCCAGACGATATCCATGGTTAGATCAGCAGGTCCATTTGATTAGCTGGCCAACATCACCACGCCAGTATTGCGCCAGAAGCGCTGGTTTGCCAGGCGGCGATACAAACCCTGGCTCAGGTTATACCGCTAATTTAGGGATAAGAAACAATCGTAGAGCATTGTGGCAATCATACCATAAGCAACTTTGCAAAATTATTTATGGTAAGATAACCCATTGAGAGAAAATGAGGTTGGTTAGAGCGGTAAATCCCCTGAAGTCCCTTTAACAAAGGTCATTCCTTTATGCCAACTAAACTTAGTAGATTCTGCGAAGGAATTATGGAAGCCGCCTGGTTGACAGCTCTAATCGTCGTCCCGGTCTTCTTCAACGCCTATTCCTCGCGCATTTTTGAGCCTGATAAACTCGCTTTACTACGCAGCCTGGCATTGGTGATTATGGCAGCCTGGGTCGTGAAAATCCTGGAGGAGGGGGGCATTCGATGGGAGCGTCTTGAGCCAGGTGAATCGAAGATAAAAACCATATTGCATGTTCCACTTATTGCACCTGTGCTGGCCCTGGCGATTGTTTACCTGATTGCGACTATCTTTTCGGTCGTCCCCAGGACCAGTTTGTTGGGGTCTTACCAACGAATGCAGGGAACCTACACAACTTTTTCGTATTTGGTTATCTTCACGGCGCTGGTGGTCAACCTGCGCAAGCGCGCCCAGGTTGAACGCGTTATCACAACCATTATCATTGCCAGTCTGGCGGTAAGCCTGTATGGCGTTCTACAACATTATCAGATAGACCCGGTTCCTTGGGCGGGGAATGTCGTTACGCGCATCATCGCCAGCATGGGTAATTCAATTTTCGTAGCGGCATACTTGATTATGGCGATCCCGCTGGTTGTGCTGAGAATCGTTGAATCGTTTCGCGCCATTTTAAGAGAAAGTAGCAGGCAGGTCGCTAATTTCACTAGGGCCACAGCGTATATTTTCATCCTGGCTTTACAGTTGATTGCTCTTTATTTCAGTGGAAGTCGCGGCCCGTGGCTGGGTTGGGCGGCAAGCATGGTTTTCATAGGTTTGGCGCTCTCTTTGATATGGCGCTTGCGCTGGCTGACTCTTACCGGAGTCGCGGTCTTCCTGCTGGCGGTAATCTTTCTATTAATACTCAATATCCCAAATGGTCCATTAAAAAGCCTGCAAGCGTTACCAGGAGTAGGGCGGCTGGGTCAGTTACTCGATGCCGAAAGCCGTACCGGGCGCGTGCGTACTTTGATCTGGCAGGGAGCGGCAGAATTGGTGTTGCCTCACCAACCCTTGGAATACCCCGATGGCAGCAAGGACAGCTTAAATTTTATTCGCCCGCTGATCGGTTATGGACCGGAAAGCATGTATGTGGCGTATAACCCATTCTACCCACCAGCCATGACCCAGGTGGAAAACCGCAATGCCTCCCCGGACCGCTCGCACAACGAGACTTGGGATTCGCTGGTTACCGCCGGAGTGCTTGGACTGATGGTGTATATTGCATTGTTTGGATCGGTTTTTTATTATGGCTTAAAATGGTTAGGCCAAATCAATAGTATCCGGCAGCGCAATCTCTTCCTCGGTTTATACCTGGGATGTGGGGTGGTTAGTGCAACCGCGTTTGTTATATTACAAGGGCCAGCATTATTCGGGGTAGGCCTGTCGTTTGGAATTATTGTGGGTTTGCTGATCTATCTGATCCTGGCGGCGCTTTTAGGGTATTCGGTTAGAGTTTTGACTGAAGGCGAGCGACTACGGGCTCTGGCGCTGGTAGGTCTGATGGCTGCGATCGTGGCACACTTTGTCGAGATCAATTTCGGGATCGCCATTGCCGTGACGCGCACATATTTCTGGACCTTCGCCGCGTTGCTATTGCTGGTTGGGTTTATTCTGCCACTTCATGGCGAATATGGGGATATAGCCACCCAGGAGGAGGTGGCAGTAAAAAAGCGCGTTAAAGAGGCGGCAGATGTGGCGAAGAAAAAACGCCACCCATCCAGGCCTGTTATGCGCCAACCTGCCAGCCATATCCCTGCCTGGCTACGGGAGGCTCTGATCGCCGGCTTGCTCCTTGGGATTATCCTGGTAACCTTAGGATATGACTTTATGTCTAATTCCCATGGGGGCCAAACTGCTTCAAGCGTCCTGATGTCTTCATTAGTTACCACCACGACAGGTAGTGGAGTCTCTTACGGTTTACTGGCCATGATCCTGATCACCTGGCTGGTGGGGGCAGTGATTTTGGTGTCAGAAAGCGCCGGAATGCAAACCAGCTTAAATTGGCTTAGGACGCTCGGTGTCGTATTGGGAGTTTCGATTATCTTCAGCCTGATTTTTTGGTTATGGCACGCGGGTGGGTTGTCTGCACTGTCACGCGCCAGGGCTAACTCAATTGAGGATGTTCTGGCCTTGGTGGGGGATTATGAAGGGATATTGACGAAATTTTATATTTTTCTTTTCATTTTGGTGGTGTGCCTGGCGATGGTGCTGCCGACCAATTGGCCAGAACTTTCTTTGTCCCCGTCATTGCGGGGGGCAGTCGCCGGCCCGATCCTGCTGCTGGCTGTCCTGATCCTGGCAGTTTATACCAACTTACGCCCCATTCAGGCTGACATTGCTTTTAAGATGGCCGGCCAGTTTGCCAATAGCAATACCTGGCCGGTAGCTATCAGAATCTACAACCAGGCGAATAACCTGGCGCCTTCCGAGGATTATTATTACCTGTTCCTGGGCCGGGCGTACCTTGAAGAGTCGAAAACATTACAGGATGCGACAGAACGCGAAAACCTGGTTACTCAAGCCGATTCTGACTTGAAAAAAGCCCAGGCACTCAGCCCGTTGAACACTGATCATACCGCTAATCTAGCGCGCTTGTATAACCTATGGGCGACATATACTACCGATCCCGGTCTGCGCGCTCAGCGGGCTCAAACTTCCTCAGATTACTTTTCTAAAGCAGTCACCCTCAGCCCTCATAACGCCCGGTTATGGGATGAGTGGGCTTTCCTTTTTTTGAATGTGATGCAAAAGCCGGATGAGGCTTATCAACGGTTGGCACATGCCCTGGAGATCGATCCTTATTACGATTGGACCTATGCCCTGATGGCCGATTACACCGTACAATCGGTGCAAGCTTCATCGGTTATAACCGGAAGCCAGAAACTGCAGTCGTTCCAAACTGCTGCAGATGGTTATACCCAGGCGCTTAAACTGGTCGATCCGAGTGATACGCAGTCAAAATATAATTATGCCTTGTCTTTGGCATCCGTTCAAACATTGCTAGGCCAATCCGATCAGGCTATCGCGGCGTACACCCAGGCGCTCCAAATATTCCAGAATAATACTGATGGTTGGCAAATTGAGGAAAAGATTGCACAACTGTACGCAGGCCTGGGCGATATGGCAAACGCTATCCTGCACGCCCAAAATGCGCTAAATACTGCCCCTCAAGCTCAAAAATCCCAGCTTCAATCCTTGATAAACCAGTGGAATGGGGTGAAGTAAATTATGGATTGAGGGGAAGAGGGTGGAGGGTTAAGACGTGGAGGGAAAGAGTTGAGCCTGGACCGTTCATCTCTTAGAATAATATGATGTTTTTGTTGACTTTCGGGGTTGCCCTGGGCCTGAGCCTGTTATTGATCCCGATCGTGCGGCGGGTCAGCTTGCGCCTGGGGTATGTTGCCAAACCGCGTGAAGACCGCTGGCACCGCCAGACAACCCCTATTTTAGGAGGGGTCGGCATCTTTACGGCCTTCATACTGAGCCTTCTGGTTACCTTGATCCTTAGCGGGGCCTGGAATGAGGTGCGGTGGGGAGTGCTGGCGGGTTCGGGATTAATTTTTCTCTTCGGCCTGTACGATGACATCAAGCATCTCTCCCCGCCGGCCAAATTAGCTGGGCAAATCCTGGCAGCAGCTGTTGTGGTCTCCCAGGGTTATACGAGTAACTTTTTCACTCCACGTATCCCGAACTATATTTTTGCACAAATCCCCAATATTATCCTGACCTTCATCTGGCTGGTAGGGATCACCAACGCTATCAACCTGCTGGATAACATGGACGGATTGGCAGGCGGTATCTCGCTGATCACGGCAGGAATATTAAGCATCTTCTTTTGGAAGATAGGCAACCAAGGCTTGCTGGCGATCTCAATGGCGCTGGCAGGGAGTGTTTTGGGTTTCCTGTTCTTTAACTTTCCCCCGGCATCCATTTTTATGGGAGATAGCGGCAGCCAATTTCTGGGTTTCACCCTGGCGGTCCTGGCGATCGC
>Ga0209048_10006512_pt1 | contig 10922 bp, 7 predicted proteins | sample FrelakmetCRP12CR_FD_187146 | JGI IMG/M metagenome (GOLD analysis project Ga0209048, IMG submission 187146) | Freshwater lake sediment microbial communities from the University of Notre Dame, USA, for methane emissions studies - CRP12 CR (SPAdes)... | ecosystem: Environmental > Aquatic >... | reverse complement strand
AGCGATAGCGAGAAATCTGTTGGGTATGTGTCCATCGTACAAGATTTCTCGTCGCCTGAAGGCTCCTCGAAATGACAGGCAACGCGAATCGCTCAGTTTGGGGAAAAGCGATTTAGGCGAACGTTGGAAGGACGCGATTTGGAGTCTATCCAAGGCATGGTTGTTTGTGCTGCCTACAGCATAGGCGATTTTGAAACTCTAAGGAGGTTTAGGTGAAGCGATTGATGGTTTTGATGGCTCTACTTGGTCTGTGGCTTTGGGTGTTCTCGTTGACACAGTCATTTGCAGGAGAAATGGCTGCCGTTCCTTCAGAGCTTCCGGTGAAAGGCATGGTAACCATGATAGACATCGGAGCTCGCAAGTGTATCCCTTGCAAGATGATGGCGCCAATCCTGGAAGAGCTTGAAAAAGAATACAACGGTAAAGCCGCCATTGTGTTCATCGATGTCTGGCAAAATCCGGAGGAAGGCAAAAAATATCGCATCCGATCGATACCGACTCAGATCTTCTATGACAAGGAGGGCAAGGAAAATTACCGCCATGAGGGTTTCTTCGACAAAGCAAGCATCGTGGGCAAGTTGGAGCAACTGGGGGTGAAAAAGCAGTGATCGGAGGCCGGCGGAATGTTTGATGAACTGTTCTTGACGGTGAATTCCTGGATGATGGCGGGGACGGCCCTTGCTGCGCTGGGTTGCTTTCTCTGGGGCATGATCAGTGTGATGTTCAGTCCCTGCCATCTGGCTTCCATTCCTCTGATCGTGAGCTACGTGGCGGGGCAGGAAAAAGCACTCAAAGCGAATCATGCCGTGCATTATGCCATTGCCTTCACGGTGGGCCTGTTTATTACCATTGCCCTGGTAGGGATAATCTGTTCCCTGCTCGGCCGCATGCTGGGCGAGGTGGGACCCTACTGGACCATTCTGGTAGGCGCAATCCTGATCTGGGTTGCCCTGGACATGCTCGGAGTGTCGAACTGCTCGATGTCGGGCAGCATGCTCGCCCGCATTAAGCTTAAGGGGCTTCTGGGAGCGTTCTTGCTGGGATTGGCCTATGGCGTTCTTTCGGGTTCCTGCACCTTCGGCTTCATTGCCCCGATTCTTGCGATTATCACCATTCAGCAGAAGATCGCCACCGGGTTGCTCTTCATCGCGCTCTTTGGCATCGGGCACTGTGTCCCCATTGCCATAGCGGGAAGCTCGACCGCAACAGTTCGACGTTTGCTCGAGAGCAGCTCATTCTATGAAGGAGGGCTCTGGTTTCGAAGATGCGCTGGAGTGGGGATTGGGCTCCTCGGCATCTACTTCATCCTTCGCCCCTTTATTGGGGCTGCCTAAACTGCCGGTGCGGACCAATGAATCCAACATCAGACGTTATTTGCTTTGCTCTACGGGATGTTTGTCTGATCACCCCTGCGGGAAACGCCCGTGAACTGGAAAACACTATAGAGCTTGCCGTGTCGCTGTTGAAAGGCCCGCGCATCGAGCCTTCGCACCTGCCCGGCGCATTCCGCACGGTAGTCTCTTCCCCCGCCCAGGCTGATCGATCTCCAACCATCGTGCAGCACGAACGAAAGCTCCTGGAGGAAACCATGGCAGAGTGCGGCTGGAATAAGAAGAAGGCGGCGCACCGCTTAGGGATCAGTCGCAGCACTCTCTATGAAAAACTCAAGAAATACGAGATCAAGCCGGCCACGAAGCATTGAACCAGTATGCCTGACCCTACCCTTCGATAGCCTGCCATTGAGGCCATTGAATCAATTCATCATCCTTCGTTGTGACCCCCTCGGGTCGTGGCGGTTAGTTGTTGCCTTTGATGGTCACAGTGGCGGTGTCAGGTTTACCCAATTGGTAATTTGGGTTGCTCTTCAATAGTATGATAACAGTCTCATCGTCTTCTTTGATTTTATCAGACTTGGGTTTTACAAGAGTTGTTGCAGAAGACTTACCGGCAGCAATGACCGCATTGCCGGCTAACTTGATATAGCCTTTGCCGGCGGTCGCTAACTCACCATCGATATGATATGATCTTCATGGATTGTCTGCGGGTGGTTCTGAACCGGTGGCTGCCCTCCAAGACAAACACTTGAACTGCGGATCGTTCAATGCAGGGAAGAAAAATGGAATGTCCCGTCTGCGGAAAGACCTGTGATTCAGGTGACCGATTTTGCCGCAATTGCGGAAAACCGCTGGCCGAAGAGCAAGCCCAAGGGCGCTTCCGGCCGCTCTTCCAAAAGACCCAGGATCCATCCAGTGCCTGGGATAATCACGTCCGCCCTTTTTTGGCTGTCGCCCTGATCTTTTGCCTGGCTCTTTTATCCCTGGCAGGGATTGGGCTCTTGATCGAGAACCTGCTGCGCGGCTAGTGATCCATAATGGCTAGCCTTGCACCGGTTTTTCCCATAAACACAGGAAGGATATCCCCGGGGAATTGGGACTTCAGGGGGCGGGGGCTCCCCATATGGCACTCTGCATTTCTTGGCATCAATACCGCTTTCGCTTCTATGGGAGGCGCAAAAATCGATCCAACTGGGACGCCCTTCTTTTACGGCTTTCGCCAAACATCACAAACGGTTATAAATAGAATACGAGTGTAGGACCACCGCACAGCTCACAGGATAGGCTGTGTGGCGAGGGAAAGACGTGTTAAGGTTGATCGATCACCCTTCCAGAAAGGCTTTAAGGCATGACGCTGCCAGGATCTGACGATTCACCTGATCAGTTCGATCCACGCTTCAAATTGTTTCATGAGCTTATGAGCAAGAAGGTGCGTGAAGTTCTTTTGATCTCAACGCCTTATGATGCCTGGGTCATGGAGGAGGACTGCCGTCTCTCAGAGGCGATCATTAACGAATACCGGGGACTGAATCTGAGTCATCCACCCAGGTTGAACTGGCGCTCTTCCGCCGACGCCGCTCTGGCCGCTCTGGACAGCCAAGATTTTGACCTGGTGATCATCATGCCTCGGGTGGCGGATGCAAGTGCTGTCACCACCGCTGAAAAGATCAAAGCAAAGGCGCCCAATCTGCCGATCCTGCTCTTGTGTCACCGTGTCGAAGAGAATCTGGGTTGCTTTTTGTCCCCCCAATCACAGCTTTTGCCTTTTAGTCGCACGTTCATCTGGACAGGCAACTCGGATCTCTTGCTGGCCATGATCAAGAATACTGAAGATCAAAGGAATGTTGCGCATGATACCAGTTTTGCCGGCATTCGCGTGATCATCTATGTGGAAGATTCCCCCGAATATTTGTCCGCGCTGTTGCCTCTTGTATATCGGGAACTGGTTTCGCAAACGCAGGCGGTGATGGAAGAGGGACTCAACGAGGAGCATCGTCTCCTCGCCATGCGGGCCCGCCCCAAAATCCTGGTGGCCGATTCCTACGAAGGCGCCATAGGACTTTTTCGGGAGTACGAACCGTATGTTTTGGGGGTTATCTCCGACGTCCGTTTTCCCCGTGAGGATAAACTGGATGAAGACGCAGGAGTGAGTTTTCTCAAGACCATCAAGAGAGAACGATTTGATATCCCCATGCTCCTAATGAGCAGCGATCCGCAGAATGCTGACAAGGCTGCGGACATCCCTGCGGTCTTCGTTGACAAGAATTCTCCGACGCTATTGTCCGACGTGCGCTCCTTTTTCCTCAATCACCTGGGGTTTGGCGACTTTGTTTTTCGTTCGCCGGCAGGCCAGGAAATCGGACGGGCCTCCAACTTGAGAATGCTGGAAAAGAAAGTGCCTTCCATTCCCGACGACTCTTTCGTTTATCACTCCAACCGCAATGATTTCTCCAGGTGGTTGTTTGCCCGTTCGGAAATCGAACTGGCGTCCCAGGTGAGGCCGGTCCGAAGGGACGATTTCGCAGACGTTGAGAGTCACCGCCAGTTTCTCATCTCGATCATTCATCGGCGGCGCATGCGCCGACAAAAGGGGGTGGTGGTGGACTTTGACCCCAAGGCCTTCGATGAGGATGCCGAGTTCTTTAAAATCGGGACGGGTTCCCTTGGTGGCAAAGCGAGAGGACTTTCCTTTGTGTCCGCTCTCCTGAACCGACATCGCTTTCTCGAGGAAAAGTTCCAGGCTGTGGATATCTTTATTCCTCAGACTCTGGTCATCACTACCGAGGTGTTTGAAGCCTTCGTGGAGGAGAATGACCTCAAGGCCCTGGCCAAAATGGAAGTGCCCGACGAGTTCATCGCCGAGCGCTTCATGGCGGGAAGCTTCCCGGAACACTTCAGGGAGCTGTTGTTTGGGTTCCTGTTTCATTTTCGCTATCCGCTGGCGGTGCGCTCGTCCAGTCTGCTCGAAGATGCCCAGTTTCGAGCCTACGCCGGTCTCTACAAGACCTACATGCTCCCCAACGATAACCCGGATACGGAATGCAGGCTGGAACAATTGATCAACGCCATTAAGATGGTCTTCGCCTCGACTTACTTCCAGGGGCCAAAAGCCTTTTCCAAGCGCGTGGGCTCCCGCACCGAAGAGGAAAGAATGGCGGTGATCGTGCAGAAGCTCGTGGGAGATCGCTATAAGAGCTACTTTTACCCAGCCATATCAGGTGTGGCGCAGTCCCACAACTACTACCCATACTCAAAAATGAGACCCGAAGACGGCATTGCCACCATTGCCCTGGGGCTGGGCAAGGCCGTCATGGAAGGGGAAAAGGCCCTGCGTTTTTCCCCTCGTCACCCAGAGCTTGCCCTTCAGTACGCTGACGTGAATACTATATTGGATAACGCTCAACGGTTTTTTTTCACTTTAGAACTTGATAAGCCCCTTTGCCAGCTTGGCGTGAACGATGCCCTCACTTTGGCCAAACGAGAAATCATGGACGCCGTGGACGAATTGCCTGTGAGAACTTTAACCAGTGCCTATATTCCCGATGAACAACGGATCCTGGATGTCGTCGATCTGCCGGGATACCGCGTGGCAACCTTTGCCCAGGTTCTCAAATACGGTCTGTTTCCCCTGGCCGATATCCTCAACGATTTGCTTGCGATCGGCCAGGAAGGGATGGGATACCCGGTGGAGCTGGAATTCTCCGTCGAACTGAACCTCCAGAAGACGGCTGCCAAACCCCGCTTTGCCATCCTGCAGCTTCGGCCGATGAGCGCTCGGCTGGAAATGATGAATGTGGAAATCACCACTCAAGACATAGCGAAGGCGTTTTGCTTTTCTCAGCAGGCCTTGGGCAATACTGTCAACAGGGAAATAGCCGATATCGTGTTTGTCAAACCCGATACCTTCGACCCGGGTCAAACGCCTCAGATCGCCAGGCAAATCGGTGAGATCAACGCGGCCTTGAACAGGGACGGACGCAAATATGTTCTGATCGGCCCGGGACGTTGGGGGTCGGCCGACCGTTGGCTGGGTATCCCCGTCAGTTGGACCGACATCGGCGGGGTGGGGGCCATCGTCGAAACGGTCCACCCGAGCCTCAACGCCGAGCCCTCTCAGGGGTCCCATTTCTTCCACAACCTCACCTCCCTGGGCATCAATTATCTGACGGTAAACAAAAACAAAGAGAGCTGGATCGACTGGCAGTGGCTCTCATCGCTGCCCAGGCTTACAGAAAAGACCTTCGTAGCTCATGTGTCTCTGGATTATGCATTGATTCTTAAAGTAGACGGGCGCAAGTCGCAAGGGGTCATCATTTATGGCGAGCAATAACTTTTCCCATGGAGTGGAATGCAGCCCGCGGCGGAATCCAAGGGCCATGGAAACGGATAACCATTGAGGGGATGGGATGGCCAGGAATGACTTCAAGTTTTGTCATCGTCTGCGGGTGCGCTACGCCGAAACCGACGCCCAGGGCATTGTCTTCAACGCCCACTATCTGACCTACTTCGATACAGCCATCTACGAGTATCTTCGCGCGTTGCACTATGACTATCACACGCATGTCAGGGAACGGGGGCAGGATTTTCACACTGTTAAGGCGGTGGTGGAGTTCCATCGGCCATGCCGCTTCGACGATGAAATTGACGTCGGTGTACGGGTACTTCGGCTTGGACGTTCGAGCTTGACCTTCCACCTTGAGGTGCTCTTGAAGGACGGGGAAGATCCTCACGCTTCAGGCCAAGTGATTTGGGTCAATGCCGATCAGGAATCCGGAACGTCAGTAAAGCTGCCCGGCGAATTGGTGGAGCGGATCAAACGGCATGATGGCAACAGTTCTTTGGTTTAACAATATTGGGACTACGATCGGCTTTCGGGATGGCAGCGAATAAGCGGTGTGTAAAGCTATAGTAAGTCTTTCCCCAAACCATCAGAGGGTCTTGAGGGATTCCTCCAGTGTCGCGTGGATCGGAAAAAAGGTGACAAAACCGGAGAGTTCAAAGATCTCCCGGATATACTCCTTGAGTGAACAAAAGGCCAAACGGCCGTCATTTCGTTTCAGTTCCTTTGCAGCTTTCAATAGCACACGGAGCCCAGCACTTGAGATGTAGTCCAGGTCCTTGAAATCAAGCACGAGTCGGGTTTCGCCTGCCAGAATCAGGCCCAGCAGCTTTTTCTCGAAATCGTCCGAGGTATTCGAGTCCAGGCGCCCCTTCAGGCCGAGAACGTAAATACCCTCTTTTTGAGTTTGTGTGACCTCCATCGATTTATTCTCCTCCAGCAAAATGCTGTATAACCCTGTATAAATTCCTAAGGTCTTGAAGCACATGAGAATAGTGCAGTGTTTAACATATAAAAAGCTTGTCCATTCGTCAATAAACATATAAACAATTGGGAAAAATGTTGATCTACAGGGATGAGGTCGGATCTAACGTGCTTTTTCCTTGTGTGCAAAACCAACACGCCCGGACTCTAGCGCATGCATCGAGACTCCCTGATGGTCCCCGGCTTTATGGATGGAAAACTTTGAGGAATTAGAGCAATATTGGTGGTCGCAGACAGGCTCCATTAACCTGGAACATCGCGAGGTGTCAGATGATAACCAAACGTCCTCTCATCTATTGGGTCAAAACCAGCAGTGTGAAGTTGCAGGTTCTCCTTCTCGGCATAATTGCAGTGAATATTGTCGCGAGAGTATTTCCCCTGCAGATGCAGCGAAAGATTGTCAATGAAGCAATAGGTTTAAAAAAAATCAATCTCTTGTTCCTCTATTGCGCCCTCTATTTGGCAGCGGTGCTCATTGCCAGCGGTCTCAAGTTCGCCATCACTGCCATTCAGACTTACCTGGGCCAGGAGACGCTGTCCCGATTACGAAAGGAACTCTACGCCCATATCCTTACCCTGCCCATCAGCTTCTTCCGCAAAGCATCTTCCGGCATGGTGGTTTCGTCTCTGGTGACCGAGGTCGTCTCCGCTGGCGAACTTGTGGGCCAGGCAATTGCCGTCCCCGTCAACAACATCCTTACTTTGCTCGCTTTTGCCGGGTACATGTTCTACTTGAACCCGCTCCTGGCAGCCATAAGCATCGGCATTTATCCCATCGTGATCTTCGTAGTGCCAAAGCTTCAAAAGCATTCCAATATAGCCAACAAAATGCGCGTTGACGTGACGCGTGACCTGAGCAGCAAAATCAGTGAGACCATCTCCGGCATCCATGAAGTCCACGGAAATGCCAGTTACCGTATCGAAAACCGTAAATATGGGGATTTCGTGGACCGCTTATTTAAGATCCGGATCGTCTGGAACTTGTACAAACAGGGAATCAAGGCGCTGAATAATCTTTTCCAGAACCTTGGTCCGTTCACTCTCTTCGTCGTCGGTGGTTATCTTGCCATCCAGGGCCGCTTCGACCTGGGTGCTCTGGTTGCCTTCCTTTCAGCCTATGAGAAGCTATACGATCCCTGGAAGGAATTGATGGACTTCTATCAAGTTTACCAGGATGCCACTACGGGATATCAGCGGCTCATGGAGTACTTCGATGTCGCTCCTGAGCATGCCATTGAGCCGCCGCCTGATCGCGAACCCTATGAACTTCAAGGGAGTATCCATACGCAGGACCTGTCATTCGCTGTAGCCGGCGGGATTCAGTTGCTCAAACAGGTCAACCTCGACTTGAAGCCCGGGGAGCAACTGGCTCTGGTGGGGTTTTCCGGGAGTGGCAAGAGCACCCTCGCCCAATGTATCTCGCAGCTCTACTCATACACCGGAGGAAGCGTCCTGATCGATGGCAAAGAGGTATCGCAGCTGACGAAGAAAGATCTTTCCCATAACATGGGAATTGTGGCCCAGTCTCCTTATATTTTTGATGGGCCCATCAAGGAAAACCTCTGCTACTCCTGTGAAGCCCTGCTGGATGATAGGGAAGCGGACAAGCAGCCCAAACTTCCCAGTCTGGATGAGATGATCGAGGTCATCCAGCAGGTGGGCTTGTTTGTCGACGTTCTGCGATTTGGGCTGAACACGGTCCTGGTTGTGGACCAAAAAGACGAACTGGCAGCCAAAATCATTCGCATCCGCGAAAATTTTCAGGACCGATTCGGTGGAAAACTGGCCGATTATGTGGAGTTTTTTGACGAAACACGGTATCTGAACTTCTCTTCGGTGGCGGCCAACCTCACCTTCGGCAGTCCAAACCGCGAGGAGTTCACTCAGGAACGGCTTGCTGAAAACGAGTATTTCCTGCAGTTTCTGGATGAGGCTCAGCTCAAGAGGCCCCTCATCAATCTGGGACGCGAGCTAGCCACTCAGTTCCTCGACATTTTTGGGGATCTGCCGCCCGACGAGGTCTTCTTTAAAGAAAGCCCCATCTTCGTCAACGAACTTGATGACTACAAAGCGCTTATGGAGCGGATAGCGCACTCGCGGCTCCACGAGCTCTCTGAGCAAGATCAGCGCCTGCTGCTGCGTCTGGCGCTCCGGTTCATTCCGGGAGTCCACAAAATGGCGACCTTGCCTGAGATTCTGCGCAATCTGATCCTCGAAGGCCGCTTCCTCTTCATGGACAAAATCCAGAAGGACCGTCCCGGCGCCTTAACGTTTTACCGGGTGTCGGAATATATTTATTCGCAGACCATTCTGGACAACATTCTTTTCGGCAAAACCACCAGCGACCATCCGAATGCTCAGGACCGCATCAACCAGAGCATAATCCATCTCCTCATCGAAGAAGACCTCCTGGAGCGTATCGTCGAAATCGGGATGGACTTCCGGGTAGGGACGAAAGGAGACCGACTCTCAGGCGGGCAGCGCCAGAAGCTGGCCATCGCCAGGGTCTTTCTCAAGGACCCACCCATACTGATAATGGATGAAGCCACCTCAGCCCTGGATAATGCTTCCCAGAAGCGCATCCAGACGTTGCTTGAAACCAAATGGAAAGGCAAGAGCACACTCATTTCCGTGGTGCACCGTCTGGACACGATCAAGGGCTACGACAAGGTTGCTGTGATGAAAGCCGGCAAAATTCTCGAAATGGGCCCTTACCAAGAACTATTAGACAAAAAGGGGGTGCTCTATGAACTCGTCCATGGAGCCAAAGCAGCCGCTTAGTGAATACCAGGAAAACCTTGAAATCCTGATACAACTGCCGTTGTTCGCGGGGCTCCCGATCGAACCGCTCAAGGTCCTGGCTTACCTGTGCAAAAGGGAAACCTTCAAGCCCGGAGAGCTTATCTTCCATGAGCACGAAGTGGACACCAATGCATACTACATCCTCGAGGGGAAAGGGGCGTTGGTCACCGAAACAAACGGGGAAACAGAATACACCGAATTTGGGGAACGGGAATTTATCGGCAGCATATCGCTCTTTTGCGATATCAAACGCCTCTTCACCCTCAGGGCAAAGACCAAAGTGATCTGCCTGACGCTGTCCCGAGAGAAGTTTCAGAAAGTCCTGGAACGCTTTCCCGAAATCAGCACTAAAATGGTCGAGGCGATCCTGATGGGCGTCCATGCGTGGGAAGAGAGGTTTTTGAGGGAACACGTTCAGGCGTGTGACGATTGCCGGAAAAGGATTGGCGTCAGCCTGGTCTGATAGTGTCATTATCGAATGGATTGGGAAAGGCGTGTGCAGGCGATGAAGGGTCCCGGCCTCACTTTCAAACTCATTGTGCTTATCCTGACGAGCACGACCATCATATTCTTCACCGCCTTTTACTACGGTCATCTGGCTACCGAAGATGTGGTTTTCAACTTGGTTGAAGAAAGCGCCAGGCACCTCACTTCCGCGACCATCAACGAGATCGAAACGGTCCTCCGCGGAATTGAAAAAATTACCATACAAAATGCCTCGCTCATCGAAAAATACTCCTACGCACAAGAAGACCTCTACCACCTGATATCAAGCGCGGTGTCCAACAATCCGGAAATATTCGGCTCCACCATTGCCTTTCAGCCCTATGCGTTCAACCCGGCGATTTATTATTTTTCACCATATTGTTTTCAAGACACCAATGATCAACCCAAGCTGGTTGTCCTCGGGAGTGAGGATTATGATTATTTTTCCATGGACTGGTATCGGCAACCCATGGAACTGAACAGTCCCACATGGAGCGAGCCCTACTATGATAAAGGCGGCGGCAATATCATCATGGCCACTTTCTCTGTCCCTTTCCACAAGAATATCAACGGAGTGCGGACCTTTCAGGGAGTCGTCACCGCGGACATCTCGTTGACCTGGCTGAGAAGAATCGTTTCGTCAATTAAGATTTATGATACGGGCTATGCTTTTCTCATTTCCAAAAAGGGTTTTTTCGTAACCCATCCCAATGAACAGTTGATTATGCGGGAGAATATCTTCAGCCTTTCTGAGGCCAGAGGGGACAGACACGCCGTTGAGGTGGGCAGGTATATGGTTAAGGGTGGCCAGGGGTTTGTCCCGTATAGACCACATATTTCCGGCAAGAAGTCGTGGATGTACTATGCCGCCGTGCCATCCACCGGTTGGTCCCTGGCTGTCATTTTTCCCGAGGAAGAACTATTCGCCGGTATACATGAACTCGCCAGAAAGGTCATCTTCATTGCATTGGTGGGCC
>Ga0209048_10006511_pt1 | contig 10922 bp, 9 predicted proteins | sample FrelakmetCRP12CR_FD_187146 | JGI IMG/M metagenome (GOLD analysis project Ga0209048, IMG submission 187146) | Freshwater lake sediment microbial communities from the University of Notre Dame, USA, for methane emissions studies - CRP12 CR (SPAdes)... | ecosystem: Environmental > Aquatic >... | reverse complement strand
TGGGGGGGCAGGGTGATGGCCTTACCCATCCGGTAAGATCGCCGTTCTAGTCCGAGGTTCACCCTTGACCAGGAATGCTGCACCGCCGCCCGCCCGCCCCACCGCTGCCGCCGACATGCCCGGCGCCGGCCTCGCCGGCGCGCTGCAGGACTGCGCCGGCCTGGTCAGGCAGCGCGGGACAGCCCCCGCAGGAGCGCCGGGTCGCGGGCCGACTCGTGTGTCGAGGGTCCGATGAACAAGCCACTCGCGGACCTGCTCAGGCTGCTCGAACTCGAGCGGCTGGAGACCAACCTGTTCCGCGGCGAGAGCCGCGACATCGGCAGCCCGCAGGTATTCGGCGGCCAGGTGCTCGGCCAGGCGCTGATGGCCGCGAGTGAAACCGTCGAGGACGAGCGGCCCGTGCACTCGCTGCACGCCTATTTCCTGCGCCGGGGCGATTTCAACGCGCCCATCGTCTATGAGGTCGATCGCAGCCGCGACGGCGGCAGCTTCACCAGCCGTCGCGTCGTCGCGATCCAGCACGGCCAGCAGATCTTCCACCTGGCGGCGTCGTTCCAGCTGCAGGAGGCTGGGCCCGACCACCAGGTGCCGATGCCCGAGGTGGCGCCGCCGGAGGATCTGCCCGACCTCGCCGCCTCGGTACGCCGTCACCTCGGGGACATGCCGGAGCAGAAGCGGCGCTACTGGTCGCTCGAGCGGCCGTTCGAGTTCCGCTCGGTGGAGGCGCTGGACGATGAAGGGCCGCGTCCCGGCGTACGGCATATCTGGTTCCGACTCATCGGCAAGTGTCCGGATGACGACCAGGACCTGCAGCGCAGCCTGCTCGCGTACGTCTCCGACTTTCACCTGCTCGAGACGGCGACGCTGCCGCACGGCCTGTCCTCGCGCGCCGGCGAGGTGACGCTCGCGAGCATCGACCACGCCATGTGGTTCCACCGGCCGATCAGCATCGACGCCTGGCACCTGTACGCCCTGATCAGCCCGAGCAGCTCCGGCTCGCGCGGGCTCGCCTTCGGTCGGATCTTCGACCGTGCCGGCCGACTGGTCGCGAGCACGGCCCAGGAGGGGCTGTTGCGGGAGCGCAAGTCCTGATCAATTCAGCGGCCGCATCGGCCGCCGAGGTCGGCCGGCCTACTCCAGCCCGAGTTCGAAGCGCACCTTGCCGTCCGCGGCGGTGACCTTGCCGCCCTTGACGAGGAAGACCCGCTTCGGGTCGAGGCCCGTGTCGGCCAGCAGGGCCTTCTGGATCGCCTCTGCGCGTGCCTCGCCGAGCTGGTCGAGGTCGGTCTGGCCGGGCGTCGCGTGCGAGCGGGTTTCCTTCTGCAGGTAATCGATCGCGGCGGACTGCTGCGCCGCCTTCGCGTCCTTGCGTGAGGTGCCTGCCGGCGGCGCGGGCGGCGGTGGAATCTGTGGCGGCGAGCCGGTTTGCTGCTGCAGCATCGCCTTGAGCACTTCGATCTTCTGGTCGGGCGCCAGCGTGTCGAAGGCCCGTGCGGGCTTGCCCTGCGCCTCCTTCTTGCCGCCGAGGGTCTTCTCCGTCGCGGACTGCAGGTCGGCCGTGTAGCGCTGTTCCGCCAACGACGCCTGGTCGAGTTCGGGCACCGTGCCGATCGGCACGTTGATGCGGATGTCCGACTTCGGCACGAGCGTCTTTGCGACCCCGGCGAGATGCTCGGCACTCGTCGGATCGAGCGCGGCCTGTCCCGGCGCAAAGTCGATGAACTGCGCGTGCTCGGCATGCTTGAAGAGCGCGCCGAGCGCCCGGAACGGGGCCGTCACCGCCTTGGCGAGGATGTTCTTGATCACTTGCCAGACGATCGGCCCGATGCGGAACTTCGGGTCATTGATCGTGCCCGTGACCGGTATGTCCAGCTGGATCACCCCGTCCGCGTCCTTGAGGAGCGAGGTCGCGAACTTCACCGGCAGCGTCGCCTCGGCCTTCTCCGCCGTTGCCTGGCCCCACTGCAGCTGGTCGATGCGGATGTGATGCTTGGCGTCGAGCTTGTAGTTCTGGATATTGTAGTGCAGGTCCGTGGTGAGCTTGCCGCTCGCGATGCTGTAGCCCGCGTACTTGCCGGAATAGGGGTTGAAGATCGGCAGGCTGATGTTCTCGAACTTCATGCCGATGTCGGTGTAGCGGTAGTACGCGAACGGCAGCAGTTCGCCCGCGATCGTGACCGGCGAGAACTCACCGACCTTGCCCTTCAGGTCCACCTTGGCGCGCGCCTGCGGGTCGGTGGAGATGCCGGTGATCTGGCCGTTCAGGTCCGTGATGTTGGCGGCGAAGTTCGGCTTGACCCTGAGGTCCGAGAAGTCCATCCGCCCGCCTTCGATGCGCACCTCACGGATGCGCATCGGCAGGCTGGCTGCCTTCGGCTCCGGCGGGGGCGCCTCGGCGCGCGCCTTGGCCGCCGCTTCCGCCGCCGCCTTCTCCGCCCGCTTCTCGGCCCGCGACTTCTTGTGGCCGGCCCCGGCCACCTTCTCGGCTTCGGCGGCCCGGCGCTCCTGCAAGGCCTTCGCACTGCCCACCGGGTCGAGCACGGCCGCGACGTTCAGCACGCCCTCGGGGCTGAAGCTCACCCGATTGAACGGCTTGCGCACCAGGATTCGGTCGATGCTGACCGAATTTGGGTCCGCCGCGAAGCGCAGCTTCGAGACCTCGACCCGCTCGAAGTTGATGAAATCCTTGTGCAGCTCATTGTCGATGGACTTGAAGCCGCTCACCGTGATGTCGCCCGCGAAGCTCAGGCTCGGATCCTTGCCCTTGGGCGGATTCATCGCGAGCTGGCCCTTCACCGCGAGCGTGCCGCCCATGATGGTCATGCCGGTCGGCGGCGAGGCGTACGGCTGCACGTCCTGAAGGTTGAAATTGTCGAGCGACAGGTCGATGCGGGCGGCGAGCGGGGCAGGGGTGAGCTGGCCCGAGCCGGCGAGGCTGCCCTTGCCGTTGATCTTGGCGTCGAAGTGGACCGGCAGTGGCTTGGCGAGATCGAGGCTCACATCCTTCACGCCGACGTTGAGCGGCGCGATCGCGAACTTCGCGGCCGGCGTCAGCTTGCGGTCCTCGACATCGATGGCCGCCGCCTTCACGTCCACGCTGCCAACCCGGACCTTCCACGCGGGGGCCTTCGCGGCCGCATGAGCGGGAGCCGCTGCGCTCGATTCCGGGACGGCCTTTCCCGATCCGGTGGCGGCCTTGCGCGCGGCCGCGCCACCCGGAACCGGCGCGACCAGCTGCATCAGGTTGATCGACCCGTCGGCGGCCCGCCACGCCTGGACCTTCGTGCCGGATACGGTGACGTTGCTGATCCCCACCGTCTGCTCGGGCATCGCGATCTTGGTATCGCTGATCGTCACCTCCGGCACCTTCACCCAGTCGGCGTCTGCGCCCCGGGCGCGCAGCGCAAGACCGGACAGCGCGATCTTCGGCAGATCAGCCTTGAGCTCGAGCTTGTCCTTAAGCGCGGCCTGGTAACTGCCGCCCAGGTTGACGAGGCCGCTGGTCAGGTCGAACGGCAGCGGGTGGCCGACAAAGTCCGCGACGCCGCCGCGGGCGCGCAGGTCCGCAACGGTGAATTCGCCCTGCGAGGAAATGACTGGCTCGAGCGCGAAGTGTCCCTTCCAGCCAAAGCGCTCGCCAGCCTCGTCGCTCGCCGTCAGTCCGAAGGTCCCGCCCTCGGGCGTGGTGTGGAAATCCTTGAGGCTGAACGCGATTGGCGCGAAATGCTCTTTGAAGGCCACCTTGCGCGACTGGTCGATGAAGTCTGCCGTACCATCGCTCAACCGGAACGATTCGATCCACACGGGCGGCAGCCCGGACTCCTTGGCCGCCTTCGGCGGTGGCGGGGTCTTCGGCTTGGGGGCCAGGTCCGCGAGGTTCACCTTGCCGTTCGGCCGGACGACGGCGCGGACGGCGGGCGCCTCGAGGATCACGTCCTTGAACGTGAAGGCGCGGTGCGAGATCGACGACCACAGTTCGAAGCCGATGAAGAAGCGCTTGAAGCCGAGCATCGGATGCTTGTCGGCATCGGGCAGGGCGAGGTCCTTGATCTCGAGCTGCAAGCGGAACGGGTTGACCCGTATCTCGCCGACGGCGAGATCGCGGCCGTACTGCTCGTGGACGAACGCGATGGCCTTGCTGCGAATCAGTTTCGGCGCGGCGTAGAAGCCAAGCAAGGCGTACAGGCCGACCAGCGCGAGGGCGATGGCCACCACCCAGAAGATCGTCGACTTCAGTAGCTTGCCCATACGCAGCGTCCTTGGCGCCAGCCGCGGAGAAGTTGGGCGGCCACCGGTGGCACGGGCCGCCGGTGCCGTCCTCGCCTATCAGTCTACGGTTCGCCGCTGCGCGAGCCGTAACGGCAGCCCGCCACGAGCGCGCTCATGAGCGGCGCCTCCCGGCAGTGCCCCGACGGGGCACGCCCAAGGTCGCCGGCCAACACGGCGCGGGCCGGCGCCGCGCGCCGGCACCGCCAACGTGTTCGTCACCCGCATGCTGCTCAGGTGAATCGGCGCGAGGCCGACGGTGAGCGCGGGACGGGCAGATCCGATGCCAACGTCCGCCAAGACCACGGCCAGTATGGCGCCGCCGCAACCGCCGGGCACCGGCCAGAACGGACCACTCAATTTCGCGGCGAGCTTCTTTGAGATGGACATGCGAGCGTCCCTTGTTCAATCGCCGTAGTAACCGCACGGGTCGATCGTCGCCAGTGCGCAGCGCCGCTCGACCTCCCCACCCCCAGGACGCAATCTAGCCAGTCGGGGAGGCTCCCGACAAGGGCCCGGGTCCTTTCTTTTCGGCGCGCGTCCAGGACTCGACGACCCGGCCCAGCGCCGCGTTGAACTCCTGCGGCTTCTCGAGCATCAGGAAGTGCCCGACGCCCGGAATCAGCACCAGCTGAAAGCGCGGCGCGAGCTTGCGGATGCCGGCCTCGTCCGTCGGGGGCTTCTCCGCATTGATGGCCACGATCGGCAGGTCAAGCCCGGCCAGGGCGCGGCGATAGTCCATGGCGAGGAAGCCTTCCAGGGCGGCAATGGCGACCTTGGGCCGCGCCGCCGAGGCGTTCTTGATGATCCACTGCTTGATGACAGGGTCGGAGCTGTCCGTGAAGTAATTGTTACTGAGCAGATCGGTGGTCGCCTTGGGGAAGTCCTTGTGCATCGCCTCGAGCATCGACTTGGCCTGCTCCGGCGGTGTCGGCACGGCGATCTCGCGCAGCGTGTCGACGCCGACGATGCCGATCACCTTGCCCGGCAGCCGTTGCGCCGCCGCCAACGCGACCGCGCCGCCCATCGAGTGCCCCACGAGGATGAGGCGCGACGCGCCCACGGCATTTGCGACCGCCGCCACGTCTGCGCCGAAGTTGGCCATCGACCAGTCCTTGCGCTTCTTCCATTCCGACTTGCCGTGGCCCGCCAGGTCGAGCGTCACGACGGTGTACTTCTGTGCGAAGACATTGAGCTGCTGGTCCCAGTAACCGGAGTTGGCGGACCAGCCGTGGATGAACACCAGCGCGGGCTCGCCCCGGCCGTAGACCCGGTAGTAGATCAGCGAGTGATCCTTCGCGAGCGATGTCACGGTCGACTCGCGCGCCTCGGCCTGCGGTGGCGCGGGCGGGCGTGGCTTGGCAAGCGGCGGCGGGCTGGCGGTCGCGGGCTTGGCCGGCGCCGGCGGCGCCTTGTGACCGCAGGCGGTCGCCAGCAGGCCGGTGAGGAGCGCAACGAGCATCGGGCGAATGTTCATGGTCAGGCCTGCAGGAGAGTCGAGAATGAGCCGTCGGGGGCAACGAAGTAGAACGAGTGTGCGGCGAACGCCTCCGTCACGACGTCGGTGACGGCGGTGGCGATCGCCAGGTGCTTGGGGCGCGCCATCAGGGGGGGTCGGGCAGCACTTTGCCGGGATTCATGATGCCCTTCGGGTCAAGGGACCGTTTGATGGCGCGCATGACGTCGAGTTCGACGTGGCCCTTGTGCTTGCCGAGCTCGGCGCGCTTCAGCTGCCCGATGCCGTGCTCGGCGCTGATGCTGCCGCGGAACTGCTGCACCAGGTTGTAGACCGCTGCTTCGAGCGCGTGGGTGTGGGCTAGGAAGGCCTGCGGGTCCTCGCCGATCGGCTGGCTGATGTTGAAATGCAGGTTGCCGTCACCGACGTGCCCGTAGGCCACGAGCCGGCCGGCGGGCACGATGGCTTGCACGGCCGCCGCCGCCTGGGCGAGAAATTCGGGGATGTCGGCCACCGGCACCGACACGTCATGCTTGATGCTGGCGCCTTCGCGACGCTGGCTCTCCGGTACGGACTCGCGCAGCTTCCACAGCGCCTCGCGCTGCGCGATCGACTCCGCGATCACCGCATCGAGCACCAGGCCATCGCCCATCGCCTGCTCGAGCGCCGACTCGAGCAGGCCGCGCAATGCGAGGTCGTGCCGCGCAGTCGACACCTCGCAGAGCACGTAGTGTTCGTAGGGTCTGTGCAGCGGATCGGCGACGCCGGCGATGTGCCGCACCGCAAATTCGACCGCGATGCGCGGCAGGTACTCGAAGCTCGTAACGCAATCGCCCGTGGCAGCGCGCAGCCGCGCCAGCAGGTCAACCGCCGCCGCGACCTGTGCCACCGCCAGATAGGCCGTCTCCACGGTGCGCGGCTGCGGAAAGAGCTTGAGGCTCGCGGCGGTGATGACCCCGAGCGTGCCCTCGGCGCCGATGAACAGGTCGCGCAGATCGTAACCGGTGTTGTCCTTGCGCAGGCTGGTGAGGCCATCGATCATGCGGCCGTCGGCCAGCACCACTTCGAGGCCGAGCACCAGTTCGCGCGTCACGCCGTAGCGCAGGGCATTGAGGCCGCCGGCGTTCGTCGACAGATTGCCGCCGATCTGGCAGCTGCCTTCCGAGCCGAGCGAGAGCGGGAAGAAGCGATCGGCCGCCAGCGCGGCGGCCTGCACCTCGGCCAGCAGGCAGCCAGCCTCGACGGTGATCGAGAAGTTGTCGGCATCGACCTCGCGCACGCGGTTCATGCGCTTCAGCGCGAGCACGATTTCATCACCGGCCTTGCTCGGCGTTGCGCCGCCGCAGTAGCTGGTGTTGCCGCCATGGGGCACGACACCCACGCCGAGCTCGTTGCAGATCGCGAGCACCACCGCGACGTCGTTGCTGGAGCCTGGGCACACCACGAGCGGCGTCGCGCCGCGGTACAGCGCCCGGAAATCGACCAGGTAGGGCTCGATGTCGGCCGCCCCCTCCAGGCATGCGGCCGGGCCAAGAGCGCGGCGGATCCGCTCGATGGCCGATTGAACGCGGCTCGGTGGGGCGCTCGTCATCGGCAATCGGCGCGCTTCAGGCGGCTCCCGCCGGCGCCGGGCGCCCGGATATCGCCGCGCAGACGGCAAGCGCCCGCACGCCGATCGCGCCGCGCGTGCGTGCGAGCCCCAGGCCCTCCCCGATCCCGGCCATCACCCACCCGCGCAGGGGCTGCGGGACGGGACCTTCCGAGGCGGCAAGTTGGCGTGTGCCCATGGTGCGTGTGAACGAGTTGACGATGGCCAGCGGCGTTGCGAATGCGCTCGCTGGCCACCAGCGCCGCATGTTACTGCCACCCCCGGAGCTGCGCGAGGGCGAGCGTTCGGCCGCCACGCAGGCCGCTGAGGTGGGCCGCCCGTGCGTCAGTAGCGGCCGTGGGTCTTGTAGAGGTAATTGGTCAGTTCGGCCGTCTGCATCGAGAGACGACGCTGGATGTCATGCACGACGCGCACGATCGCCCGCATGACCAGATAGACGAGCTGTGGATCTTTCGCGAGCAGTCCTTCGAGGTCGCCGCGGCTCAGCCCGAGCACGCTCGTGCTGCTCAACGCCACGAGCGAGGCATAGCGGGTGGCACCGTCGAGGAACGAGAGTTCGCCGACGACGTGGCTGGGCCGGATCGAGTTCAGCATCATCTCATTGTCGGTTCCGGCCGCCTTGACGACGCCGAGCATGCCGCTTGCGACCACGTAGAGATGATCGTCCGTCTCGCCCTCGCGAACCAGCACCTCGCCCTGGGCGAGCTCGCGCGACGTCATCACGGCGGCGAGCGCCTTGCGCTGCTCGGCGGTCATCTCGGCCGCGAGCTTGGAGTTGCTGAGGCCTTCGAGGATGGCGGCGTTGGTCATGGCGGGGGCTCCGGCGCAGTGCGGTGATTCAGCCGCGATTGTCGCGGCCGGCAGGCGGCCGCGATAGTAAGTGAAAGCCGCGAGGCAGGCATTGGCCCGCGAGCGCGCCGCCGGCCGCGCGCCGGGGCTGCATACGGGTCCAGGAAGGCCTCGCGAACGCCGCCAGGGCCCCGCGAGACGGCCGGGCGCGTCGTGCCGTGCTAGATCGCCGAGGGTAGCCGGCACCGCGGCTTGGTGAGCAGCATCTGCACGTCGCCGATCTGCCGTTCGAGGAATCCGCCCTCGCAGTAGCAGAGGTAGAACTCCCACATCCGCACGAAGGCGTCCGGGTATCCCAGCCGCCGGACCTCTGGCAGCCGGTTGAAGAAGTTCTCGCGCCACCTGCGCAGCGTGGTCGCATAGTGCGGCCCGATATCCTCGAGGTGGAACACCTTCATGTCGGTCGAGCGGCGCACCGAATCGGTGATCGCCGCGACCGACGGGATGAAGCTGCCTGGGAAGATGAACCGCTGGATGAAGTCGACCGACGCGAGCGCCGGCTCGTAGATCTGGTCCTGGATCGTGATCGCCTGCAGCAGCATGGCGCCGTGCGGCTCGAGCAGCTTCGAGCACTGCGCCGTGTAGGTATCGAGAAACTGATGGCCGACGGCCTCGATCATCTCGATCGACACCAGCTTGTCGTACCGGCCGGTGAGCTCGCGGTAGTCCTCGAGCAACAGCGTGATGCGCCCGTCGAGCCCGGCGGATTCGATCTTCGCTCGCGCCCACTCGTGCTGCTCGCGGGAGATCGTGGTGGTGGTCACGTGGCAGCCGTAGTGGCGCGCGGCGTGGATCGCGAGTCCGCCCCAGCCCGTGCCGATCTCGACCAGACGGTCGGCGGGGGTGAGCCTGAGCTTGCGGCAGACGCGCTCGAACTTCGCGATCTGCGCCTCGTGCAGCGTTGCGTCGTCGCGCTCGAAGACGCCGCAGGAATACGCCATTGTCTCATCGAGCATCAGCGCGAACAGATCGTTGCCGAGGTCGTAATGTGCGGCGATGTTGCGCCGGCTGCCGTCCCGGCTGTTGCGGTTGAGCCAGTGCAGGATGCGCCGCAGCGGCATGCTCACGCGCGCGGCGCCGTCCTCCACGGATTCCATCACGTCGCGATTGGCGACGAACAGCCGCACCAGCGCGGTCAGGTCGTCGGTCCGCCAGAGGCCGCGGATGTAGGCCTCGCCGCCGCCGACCGTGCCGCCGAACGCGGCGTCGGCGAACACCTGCGGGTGGAGCACCTCGAGGGTCGCGCGCAGCTCATCCGCCGTGCCTGAGCGCCGGCCGAAGACGTGGCGCTGACCGTCCTCGAGCACGGTCAGTTCGCCGTGCTGCAGCCGCGCAAGGCGCGACAGCAGCAGCTTGCGACCGAGGCGCTGCAGGGGCGTGCCGGCGCGCCGGATCGCCGCGAGGTCGGACGTTTCGGTCGGCACGATGCTCGGCTTGGCCGTGCGGCTGCCGGCGCTTGGGTTGCTGGCCATCATGGGTCGGTTCTCTCGATGCGGCCGCCATGCAGGCGGTGCCCGGCGCCGGTCTTCTCCGGATGCGTGATAAAGGGGGTGCGCTTCAGCCACAGCCGCAGCGCCTGCCAGTAGATGGCGCCCGCGACCTTGGCGGTCATCAGCGGATAGCCGACCAGCGCCGAGGCGAGCGAGGCGGAGGTGATCGGCTCGCGCTCGAGCGTCATCGTCGCGTCGAACACTTCCGCGCCGTCCTGCCAGTTCTCCATGTGCACGAGCAGGCGCTCCTGCGGCACGTTGAAGCGCCAGTCGTAGTCCATCTCCATCGGCAGGAACGGCGAGACGTGGAAGTCCTTGCCGAAGCGAAACCGCGGCCTGCCCGGCGCGCCTTCGCTGCAGCGCATCGGCAGCACGTAGCAGTGCTGCTCGCCCCATGGGGTGTTGTTGATCTCCGCCACGATCGCGCCGAGCGTCACGCCGTCCGCCTCAAAGCAGTAGTAGAAGCTCACGGGGTTGAAACCATAGCCGAAGTAGCGCGGATGCGTGAGCAGCCGGATCGGCCCGGCAGGCTGCGTGCCCGCGCGGCTGTGCACCAGGCGGCGGATGCTGGTGTCGAGGCTCTCGGCGGGGTCGCCGTGGTGATCCCCGCGGTGCCAGCGCGCGATCGCCGGCCGGCGCGTCGACCACAGCCAGCGCCCCTCGAAGACGCTTGCCAGCTCGGCGAGGTCCAGGTAGAGCAGGAACAGCTCGTAGCGGAACTCGTGCGGGCGCGGCGCCCGGCGGCGGTGCCTAACCGACCCTTTGTAGAGGCAGCTGTGCATCGGCACGCCCGAGATCCTCGGCAAAGTGGGCGAGCGCCGCCTGGGCGCTTACGATCCCGTCCTCATGGAAGCCGTTGCGCCAGTAGGCACCACAGTAGTAGGTGCGCAGTGCCCCGTTCACCTCGCGGTGGCGCCTCTGCGCCGCCACGCCCCTCGGCAGGTAGACGGGGTGGTCGTACTGGAACGTGCGCACGATGCGCTTCTCGTCGATCGCAGCGCGGTGATTCAGGGTGACGAGGAAGCGCGCCGGCGCGCCCCGCAGGGACTGCAGCACGTTCATGTCATAGGTGAGGGCGACGGGCTCCTGCGCAGTGCGCAGCAGGTGATAATTCCAGGCGGCGCGCGCGAGCGGACGGCGCGGCAGGATCGACTCATCGGTGTGCAGGATCGCCTCGTTGCGCGCGTACGGGAACGCGCCGAGCACTTCGCGCTCGGCGGGGGAGGGCTGCTCGAGCATGCCGAGCGCCTGG
>Ga0209048_10006510_pt1 | contig 10923 bp, 11 predicted proteins | sample FrelakmetCRP12CR_FD_187146 | JGI IMG/M metagenome (GOLD analysis project Ga0209048, IMG submission 187146) | Freshwater lake sediment microbial communities from the University of Notre Dame, USA, for methane emissions studies - CRP12 CR (SPAdes)... | ecosystem: Environmental > Aquatic >... | reverse complement strand
TGAACAGGCGTCGGGGTTCGAAGGCGCTCATGGAAGGGGTTGACCGCATAGGCAACCCGGGGGGAAAGTGCAAGGGATTGAGCAGTCTTAGAAGGACACTTCCTGAACGTGCTGGCCCTGCTCAAGCGCCATCTCGAGCCGTTGCTCGTGCTGGTGCTGTTGGCATACCCCCTCATCAGCCTCCTGGGCTCCGGCCGCAGGGTGCGTGAGCCCAATCTCATCGACCGGGCGTTGCTCGGGCTGACGGCGCCGCTTCAGGGAGGACTGGTGTCCGCCATCGACGGCGTGGGCTCGGCCTGGGAACGCTATGTCTCGCTGCGGCGGGTGGAGCGCGAGAACCAGGCCATGCGCGAGGAGATTGCCGGGCTGCGCAAGGCGGTGAGCGGGATGCAGGAGGCGCGCAGCGAGAACGAGCGGCTGCGGCGTCTGCTGAACTACGCGGAGGCGGAGGCCGGGCCCGTCGTCGCCGCGCGCGTGGTGGGCATCAACCCGGACGCCAACCGCCTGACGGTGCGCATCGACCGCGGCGAGGCCGACGGCCTCGCCCGCAACATGCCGGTGGTGACGCCGGATGGCGTGGTGGGCCAGGTGCTCCGCGTCACCAGCGGCTCGGCAGACGTGCTGCTGCTCGCCGACCCCAACTCCCGTCTCGGCGTGCGCGTGCAGCGCACGCGCGCGCGGGCCGGGGCCGCTGGCACCGGGGACGAGCGGCTGCTGCGGCTGGACTACCTGGCGCGGGCCGAGGAACTGGAAGAGGGCGACGCGGTGGTGACATCCGGCACCGATGGCGTGTACCCCCCGGGCTTGATGGTGGGACGCGCCACGCAGGTGCAGCGCCAGGGCGCCGGCATGTTTCTTGGGGCCAACCTGCTCCCCGCGGTCGACTTCTCCCGGCTGGAGGAGGTGCTGGTGCTGCGCGCGCCGAAGCTGACCCCCGGTCTGGTTCCCCGCAGCGCGCCGGTCCCGGCGCGCGTCGAGGAGCACCGACCATGATGGGGCTGCGCCTTCTCTTCGCCGCGGCGCTCGCGCTGGTGCTCCTCGCCGTCGAATCGGTGCTGGTGAAGTACCTCGGGCTGACCGTGGCGCGCATCGACGTCACGGTGGCCATCGTCGCCTTCCTGTCGCTGCGGTCGGGCCTCCTCGAGGGGGCGAGCGGCGCCTTCGCGGTGGGGTACCTGCTGGACATGATGAGCGGCCGGCCCACCGGCCTGTACACCTTCCTCGCCGTCTTCACCTTCCTCCTCGGCCGCGCGGCGCGCTCCCTGGTGGAGGTGCGCGGGCCGGGCGGCTTCGCCCTCTTCGCCATGGGCGCCGACGCCGTCCACGGGCTCCTCGCGCTGCTGGTCACCTGGCTCACCAGCAAGACGTGGGGCGTGGCGGCCCTGTCCCCCGCCGGCCTGCCTCTGGAAGTGCTGCTGACCGGGGCGGCCGCCTTCTGCCTGTACCCGCTGCTGCAGCGCTTCGGGCCGGTGGCCGAGCGCGTGGAGCCCGGGTTGCTCGGGTTGTCCCGGTGAAGCTCGGCCCCGCCAGCACCGGACGGGACTTGAAGGGCCGCGCCCTGTGGCTGGGGCTGGCAATGCTCTCGGGCCTCTTGCTGCTCACCGTGCGGCTGTACCGGCTGCAGGTCATCCAGGGCGATGAGTACTCGGCCAAGTCCGTTGCCAATTTCGTGAAGGAGATTCGCATCCGCGCCGACCGGGGAAACATCAAGGACCGGCGCGGCGAGGTGCTGGTCGACAGCCGGCCGTCCTTCGACGTCTTCGTCACCCCGGCCTTCTGTGAGCATTGCAGCGAGGAGGTGCTGCCGCGGCTGGCCGGCTGGCTCGGCTGGGACGAGGCCAACCGGACCCGGGTGGAGGCGCTGCTCCAGGCGGCGAAGAAGAGCGCCCCATTTCAGAGCGTCCCGGTGCAGCTCGACCTCACCCGCGATGAGCTCGACACCCTGGCGGCGCACAAGACGGAGCTGCCCGGCGTGGACTGGCCGGCGGTGCCGCACCGGCACTACCGGGCCGGCTCGGTGCTGAGCCACGTCGTCGGCTACATGAATGAGATTTCGCAGGAGGAATTGGAGCGGGCTCCGTCCGGCAGCGCCTACGCCCTGGGCGACTTTGTCGGTCGCCGCGGGGTGGAGCGCTACTTCGAACGGGAGTTGCGGGGCACCGACGGAGCACGCCGGGAAGTGGTGAATGCGCGGGGGGAAACCATCCAGGAGCTGAGCGACCTGCTGGTGGGCCGCACGCCGGTGCAGCCGCGGCCTGGCGACACCGTGGTGCTCAGCCTTGACATGCGTCTTCAGGCCGAGGCCGAGCGCGCCTTCCCCGGTGTGGCCGGCGCGGTGGTGGTGATGGACGCGCGCACCGGCTTCATCCTGGCCGTGGTGTCGCGCCCGGGCTTCGACCCCAATCTGCTGACGGGCCGGGTGACGTCGGCGCAGATGGCGGAGCTGGCCAAAGACCCGCTGCAGCCGATGATTTTCCGGCCCACCCAGCAGCACTACAGCCCCGGGTCGACCTTCAAGGTGGTGACCGCGCTGGCCGCCCTGCGCAACCACGCCATGACGGAAACCAGCATGGTGGGTTGCACGGGCGGCTACAGCCTCGGGACGCGCCGCTGGCGCTGCATGGGCGAGCACGGTTTTCTGGACTTCCACAACGCGCTCCAGCACTCGTGCGACACCTTCTTCTACCGGCTGGGCGACGTGCTCGGTCTGGACCCCATCGCCGAGATGGGGCGCGCGCTTGGCCTGGGCGCTCCCACCGGGGTGGGCGTGGTGGCGGAGGTGCCCGGCATCATGCCGGACAGTGCCTACCATGACCGCGTCACCCCGGGCGGCTACACCAAGGGCCTCGCGCTCAACAGCGCCATTGGCCAGGGCGACGTCAACGTGACCCCGCTGCAGCTGGCCGTCCTGTATGCCGCGGTGGCCAACGGGGGGCAGGTCTTCCGGCCCCAGCTGGTGCGGCGCATCGAAAGTCCCGACGGCAAGACGCTGCGGGAATTCCAGCCGGAGGTGGCGCGGGAGGTGCCCCTGGAACCGGACCACCGGCGCCTGCTGCTGGACGCGCTGGCCGCCGTGGTGAACGAGCCGGGCGGCACCGCCTACCGCTCGCGGCTGGCGGACATCCGCTTCGCCGGCAAGACCGGCACGGCCCAGGTGGCCACGCTCGGCAAGGTGCGGCTGAAGGAAACGGCGATGACGTTCCTGCAGCGCGACCACGCCTGGTTCGCCGCCATCGCACCGGTGGAGGAGCCGGAGCTGGTGGTGGTGGTCCTCAATGAACATGGCGGCCACGGCGCCTCCGACGCAGCCCCCACCGCGGCGGCCATCATCCAGAAGTTTTTTGAGCTCAAGCGCGCCGACGCCAATGCCAGCATCGCCGCTTCCACCTCGCTGCCTTCGGTGCCCCTGCCGGCCCGTCCGGCGATGGAGTTGAGGCCGGCCCGTCCACCGGCCCCGGTGCCCGAGCCCGAGGAGACCCGCTCCGCCGCGCAGGTGCGGCCGCTGGCCCGCGCCTCCTCGGCGCCGGCCGGGGGGAGGCCCTAGCGCCCATGCTGCTTCGCATCGAGCGGCGGATGGTGCCCCATGTGCCCTGGGGGCTGGTGGCGGTGACGCTGGCCATCGCCCTGTTGGGCATCTGGAACCTCGCCTCGGCCTCGCGCGCGCCCCACAGCCCGCTCTGGACGCGGCAGAGCATCAACCTGGCGGTCGGCCTCCTCGCCGCCGCGGGCGTGTGTCTGGTCGACTACCGCTTCCTGCAGCGGATGGCCTGGCCCTTTTATGGGCTGAACGTCGGGCTGTTGCTGCTGTTGCGCGTCCTCGGACACCGCGCCAAGGGCGAGGCCAGCTGGCTCGCGCTCGGCCCGCTGCGCATGGAGCCGGCTGAGTTCATGAAGGTGGCGTTGATTGTCGTGATGGCGAAACTCTTTCACGACCACCAGAAGCAGCCCGATGGCCCACTCGGGCTGCGCGACGTGTGGAAGCCGACCCTGCTGGCGCTGCTGTCGGCCGCCCTGGTGCTTCCCGACCTCGGCAACGCCATGATGATTCTGCTCACCGCCACCACCGTGCTGCTGTTCGCCCGGCTGCGCCGGGGGCTGCTGGTGACGGGACTGGTGGCGGTGCTGGCGCTGTCGGCCGTCATCTGGAACGACTACGTGCGCGACCCGTCCGACGGCCACCGCACCCTCATCCGCAACGTTCTCAAGCGCCACCAGAGTGCGCGCATTGCCGGCTGGCTCTCGCCCGACAGCGACTTGCGCGGAAGCGGCTACCACGCGGCGCAGTCGAAGATTGCGGTGGGCTCAGGCGGTTTCTTGGGCAAGGGCTGGATGCAGGGGACCCAGACCGGACTCTTCTTCCTGCCCGAGCAGCACACCGACTTCATCTTCTCGGTGTGGGCCGAGGAGCACGGCTTTCTCGCCTGCCTGGTGCTTCTCATCCTCTATGGCCTCATCTTCTCCTTCGCCCTCGGCGTCTCCTTCCAGGCACGGGACCGCTTCGGTGCTTTCCTCGCCGCCGGGGTGGCCGCCATGTTGTTCTGGCAGGTGTTCGAGAACATCGGCATGGTGGTGGGGCTCTTACCGGTGACGGGAATTACGCTTCCCCTCATGTCCTATGGCGGCTCGTCCATGGTGAGCGTGCTGCTGTCGCTCGGCCTGGTGGCCAATGTGTCCATGCGCCGCCATCTCTTCTGACGGCCGCCGCCAGCAAGGGCCTCGAGACCCGCTAGAGCAATGTCCCGCGGAACACCAGCTTCGCGATGTTGAAGTAAATAATCAGCCCGCTCACGTCGACCAGGGTGGCGACGAAGGGGGCGGAGGCCTTGGCCGGGTCGAAGCCCAGTCGCCGCAGCAGAAATGGCAGCATGGACCCGACCAGGTTGCCGTACAGCACGACGCCCACCAGGGCCAGCGCCACCACCGATGCCACCAGCAGGTAGTGCTCGCCGTACTGGTGGAAGACCTTCGCCCAGACCAGGATGCGCAGAAAGCCGATGCTCCCGAGCAGGATGCCCAAGGTGAGGCCCGAGGCCAGCTCGCGGCTGGCCACCCGCCACCAGTCAGCGAGCCGCACGTCCCGAAGGGCGAGCGAGCGGATGAGGATGGAGGTGGCCTGGGAGCCGGAGTTGCCGCCGCTGGAGATGATGAGGGGCAGAAATAGCGACAGCACCACCGCTTTGGCCAACTCGTCCTCGAAGGCCGTCATGGCGGTGGCGGTCAGCATCTCGCCCAGGAAGAGGACCGACAGCCACCCTCCGCGCTTCTTGCACATGCTGACGAAGCCGACGTCGAAGTAGGGCGCATCGAGAGCTTCGACACCGCCCAGCCCCTGGATGTCCTCGGTGGCCTTGGCCTCGGCGACGTCCAGGACGTCGTCGACGGTGATGATGCCGAGCAGCACCCCCTGGCTGTCCGTCACCGGCAGCGCCACCAGGTCATACTTCTCGAACATCGCCACGACGTCACTCCGGTCGTCGGTGGCACGGATGCTCACCAACTGGCCGTCGTTGAGTTCCGAAAGCTGGGTCGTCGGCTGTGCCTTCACCAGGGCCACCAAGCGGACGTCGTCCAGCAGGACCCCCTTCTCGTCGGTGACGTAGACGACGTCGAGCGTCTCGATGCCCTGGCCATGCTCCCGGACGTAGTGCAGCGCCTCCTCCGCGGTGGAGGTGGGCCGCAGCGCCAGGTACCGCGGCGTCATGTACCGGCCGGCCTTGCCCTCCGGGTAGCCGAGCAGTTTTCGCGCCTGGCTCAGCTGGTCGGGCTTGAGGGTGGCCAGGGCGCGCTTGGTCACCTCGGCTGGAAGCTCCTCGAAGAGACGGGTCCGGTCGTCCGGCGCCATCTCGTTGAGGACGCCCACCATCTGCTCGGTGCCGAGGGTCTCCACCACCTCGGTTTGCTGGTCCAGGGGCAGGTACTCGAAGACGGTGGTGGCAACGTCGCGGGGCAGGACCCGGAACAGGACGCCGCTCTCGTCGGCCGGAAGGTCCTCGATGACCTCTGCGATGTCCGGCGGTGACATCTCGGAGAACGCCTCCCGCAGGGCGTCGTAGTCGCGGGATTGTAGGAGCTCTTCGAATTCCGGCTTGAGCAGGTTGCCCAGCATGTGCGGTCTCCCCGTGGGCGACATGGTGTATGAAGTCCAGGGCGGGCGCCTACGTCTTTTTGGCGACGTTCTCGGAGGGGGCATGGCGAAGACGACCATCACCACGCGGTCAGGAGGGGCTCCGGCGAGCAGCCCGTCGGCCAGCAGGGCCCTGCGTCCGGAGGCACCGGTCGCCAGCCTGCCGGGGGGCATCGCCCTCGACACTTCCGCGCCCGGGCCCGAGCACCGCTCCTTCCCGCGGGCGCGCCTGCGCGTGCCGTTCCGGGTGTGGATTGGCGAGGGCCAGGACCGCCGCTTCAGCGCCACCCTGGGCTCGGAGAACCTCAGCGTCAGCGGGGCCTTCATCGAGTCCACCTTCTTCCTCCCGGTGGGGACGGAATTGATGGTGCGCTTCGAATTGGACGCCAAGGGAGCGCCGGTGGAGGCGCGGGCCGAGGTGCTGCGTCAGGAGCGCACCGACGACCGCACCGGACGCACCGGCATGGGCTTGCGCTTCCTCGAGTTCTTCAAGCAGACGGAAGTCACCCTCGCCCGCCTCTTCCTCGGCGAGCAGCTGCGCCGCTTCGCAGAGGGCTACCTGCAGACGGCCCGCACCCGCGCCATCGAGTCCGAGCTGGACCGCGTGGTGGACGCCCTGGCTGCCTGGGAATTGCTGAAGGTGACGGCGCCAGCAGACCCCTGGCGCATTGGCGAGATGCTGGCCCCCCCGAAGCGCTGAGGGGGGCCGTCCGGCCGCGTCCAAGCGGGGGGGGCCGCGGCCCCGGTGCTACAGCGCCCGCTTGAAGGTCTCTTCCAGCTTGGCCTTCGGCACCGCGCCGACCACCTGGTCGATGACTTTTCCGCCCTTGAAGAGGAGCAGGGTGGGGATGCTGCGAATGCCGTAGGCCTGCGCCGTCTGCTGCTGCTCGTCGATGTTCAGCTTGGCCACCTTCACCTTGCCCTTGTACTGCGTGGCCAGCGCGTCGAGCGTCGGGGCAATGGCTTTGCACGGACCGCACCAGGTGGCCCAGAAATCCACCAGCACCGGCTCCGGCGACTCGAGCACCTGCTTGGCGAAATCGGCGTCCGAGGTGTGAAACACGTCTTCTCCAGCCATTTGCGTCCAGCTCCTTTTCTTCCCCACAAAGCCCGTGGGACCCGCGGCTCGGGGTAGCCACTACCTCCCCCGCCTGGCCTCACGCAACATTGGACGCGTGAGGCGGTGCCGGGTTTCGCCCCACGGGGGGCGCCGCCGCCCCCCTCTGCCCGGCCTGAGGCGAATGAAGTCGGGGACTTGCCGAGGGGCGGTGCTAGAGTGAAGTTTCCAATGAGGCTCTTTCTCTCCCAGGCGACCCTCGAGGAGTGGGCGCTGGCAGACAAGGCGGACGTGCAGGAGCACCACCTTGTCATGCATGGCGAGGTGGGCCGGCTTCCGGTGGAGGACGCGGTGCACGTGGCGCGGCTGGTGTCCGGGGCGGACGAGAAGAAGCTGCTTCACAAGGTGAAGACCATCGGCCAACTCGACGCTCTCTCGGCCGAGCAGCTGGCGGACTCGGTGCTGGTGGGCGAGAGCGCCTATGACGTCGAGCGCGGGTACCTGGTACAGCTGCCGGACGCGGAATTTGCCGCCGCGCTCAAGCCGGAGAAGGAAGCAGACCTCTTGGCGCAATTCCTGCTGGACAAGCTCTAGCCTCCCCCGCCCGCGTGCCTCTCTCCCGCCTTTGCTTCGTCCTTGCCTTTCACGCCTATGGCCTGGGTGCCATTGCATACGTCACCTTGCTGTCCGGCCGGCGGAAGGGCCTGGACTGGACGGCCCGCGTCCTCACCGCGCTGGGCTGGCTGCTGCAGGGCGCGGGGCTCGCGCTGCTGCTGTCGGGGCAGGGGTGGCGCCCGCACGGCTTCGCCGAGTCTCTCAGCATCCTCGCCTTCCTGCTGGTGGCTCTCTTCTTGACCATCGAATTGCGCACCCAGGCGCCCGTGCTGGGCGCCTTCCTCGCCCCGGCGGCGGTGGCGGTGTGGCTGCCGGCGCTGTGGATTGCCCCCGGCAGCGCACCGGTCAGCGTGGGGCCCTGGAAGCCCGTGCTGGTGGTGCACATTGGCGTCGCCCTGACCGGGCTGGCCGTCTTCGCCGTGGCCACCGCCGTGGCGGTGGCCTTCCTCCTCTTGGAGCGGCAGATGAAGGGCAAGCGCTTCGGCGTGCTGTATGAGCGAATTCCGTCCCTCGAGTTCCTCGACGGTCTCAACCGGAACCTGGTGCTGTGGGGATTTCTCGCCCTGTCGCTGACGCTGGTGACGGGGCTGTGGGTGGCCGCGCGAAGCGATGGCGCGCGCACCTTCCAGGCCGTGGAAATCACCACCGCCGTGGCCTGGCTGGTGTTCGCCGGGCTGCTCCAGGCCCGGGTGTTGGCCGGCTGGCGGGGTCGCCGGGTGGCCTGGCTCACCATGGCCGGCTTCGCGCTGCTCGTGTTGTCCTTCGTCGGCACCTACGGGCCAGGAGGCGCACGGTGAGTTCCATCCTGGTGTGCCTCGGTATCTCCCACAAGACGGCCCCGGTCGCCCTGCGCGAACGGCTGGCCCTGAGCGTCGAGCGCCAGTCGGAGGTCCTCGGGCGGGTGGGCACCTCGCCGGCCGAGGCCCTCTTTGTCTCCACCTGCAACCGGGTGGAACTCTACGCTTTCGGCACGGGGGATAGCCTGGAGGAGCGGCTGCGGGCGGAGCTGACGGGACTCGGGGGCGAAGAGACCCTCAGCCACGCCTACCTGCACCGGGGCGAGGCGGCACTGCTCCACCTCTTCCGGGTCGCTGCTAGCCTCGACTCGATGGTGGTGGGGGAGCCGCAAATTCTCGGCCAGGTGAAGGACGCCTTCGAATTGGCCCAGCGCGTGGGGGCGGCGCGCGCGGAGCTGGCGCGGGTATGTTCCGCGGCCTTCGCCGCCGCCAAGCGCGTCCGCACCGAGACGGATGTCGGCCGCGCCGCCACGTCCATGGCCGCGGCAGCGGTGCAGCTGGCGAGCAAGATTTTTGGCGGCCTCCACGGAAAGACGGTGCTTCTGGTGGGCGCGGGGGAGATGTCCGAACTGGCCGGCCGGCACCTGGCCTCCGCCGGCGCTCGCCGTCTCCTCGTCACCAACCGCACCCGGGAGCGCGCCGAGGCCCTGGCGCAGGCCCTGGGCGGTGAGGCGCTGCCCTTTCATCCCCTCGAGGAGGCGCTCCGTCCAGCGGACGTGGTGGTGTGCACCACGGCCTCGCCGAGTCCCATCATCACCCGCGAGATGGTGGCTGGCACGCTCCGGGCCCGTCGCCACCGTCCCCTCTTCCTGGTGGACCTGGCTGTACCGCGCGACGTCGAGCCGGAGGTGAACGGCCTCGACAACGTGTACGCCTATGACGTCGATGACATCCAGAGGGTGGTGGCGGAGAACACCGCGCTGCGGGCCGACGCCGCCGCACGGGCCGAGACGCTGGTGGCGGAGGACCTGGCCCGCTTCCTCCGCGAGCGGGCGCTGCGCGATGGCGTCCCGGTGCTGGCCCAGCTGCGCGCCCGGGCCGAGGCCATCCGCAAGGCGGAGCTCGAGCGGGCCCTGGCCAACCTGCCCACACCACTCACCGAGGCCCAGGCGGCGGTGGTGACGGCCATGACGTCGGCCATCGTCAACAAGGTGCTGCACCAGCCCACCGTCAAGCTGCGCGCGGTCACCCCCGGCGAGGCGCTCAACCCCCTGGCAGAGGCGGTGGCGGAGCTGTTCGGCCTCGACTCGGCCTCGCGCCGCACCGGCAGCGGTGAGTCGTGAACCGGCTCCGCATCGCGACCCGGAAGAGTCCGCTGGCGCGCTGGCAGGCAGACCACGTGGCCAGCCTCTGGCGCAGCCGCTTCCCGGACAGTGAGGTGTCGCTGGTGGAGATGACGACGGCCGGGGACACCTTCCTGGAGGCCCCGCTGCAGGCGGTGGGGGGCAAGGGCCTCTTCGTCAAGGAGTTGGAGCAGGCCCTGCTGGAGCACCGGGCGGACCTCGCCGTGCACAGCTTGAAGGACGTCACGTCGGCCTTTCCCGCAGGGCTGGGGCTGGTGGCGGTGCCTGAACGGGAAGACCCGCGGGACGCGTGGGTGTCCCCACGGGGGGTGAAGCTGATGGAGCTGCCCCGCGGCGCCCGGGTGGGCACCTCCTCGCTGCGGCGGGCGTGCCTGCTGAAGGCGGCGCGGCCGGACCTGGAGGTGGTGGGCCTGCGCGGCAACGTCCAGACGCGCCTGCGCAAGGTGGAGGAGCTGCAGCTGGCCGGCACGGTGCTTGCCCTGGCCGGGCTTCGGCGACTCGGCCTGGACGGCCACGTCACCGAGGTGCTGCCGGTCGAGTTCAGCCTGCCGGCGGTGGGGCAGGGCGCCCTGGCACTGGAGGCCCGCGAGGCAGACGCGGAGACCTGCCGGCGAGCCACTTCGCTGCAACACCTGCCCACCCGCATCGCCATTGACGCCGAGCGGGCCTTCCTGGCTCGGCTGGAGGGGGGCTGCAGCGTGCCCCTGGGGGGCCACGCGGTGCTGGAGGCAGACCAGCTGTGGGTGCGCGGCTTCGTCGGGGCGCCGGACGGCACGCAGGTGCTGCGGGGCGAGCGGCGGGGGCCCGCGGCCCAGGCGGCAGCGCTGGGGCGGGCCCTGGCCGAGGAGCTGCTGGGACGCGGGGCGGACCGCCTGCTGGCCGCGCTGGAGGTCCGGGCGCGGTGAGTGGCCGGCGCCTGCTGGGGCTGCGCATCCTCGTCACCCGGCCCCGGCAGCGAAACGAGGAACTGTGCTTCCTGTTGGAGGAGGAGGGCGCCGAGGTGGTGGCCCTGCCCATGCTGGAGTT
>Ga0209048_10006509_pt1 | contig 10926 bp, 8 predicted proteins | sample FrelakmetCRP12CR_FD_187146 | JGI IMG/M metagenome (GOLD analysis project Ga0209048, IMG submission 187146) | Freshwater lake sediment microbial communities from the University of Notre Dame, USA, for methane emissions studies - CRP12 CR (SPAdes)... | ecosystem: Environmental > Aquatic >... | reverse complement strand
CCACGGCGAAGGCGGCGCCGACAATCGAGCCCATGCTGGTGCCGGTGACGCAGCTGATCGGGATGCGCATCTCGTCCAGCACCTTGAGCACGCCGACGTGCGCGATGCCGCGCGCGCCGCCTCCGGACAGCGCAAGGCCGATGCGCGGCGGCGTACCCGCGGGCCGGGCCGGCGGAGCGTCAGCCGCGGAGGCGCAGGGGTGACTCGCGACGACGGCAAGTGACAGCGCGATCGCCAGGCTGCGGCGTCGGGCATTCGTGGGCAGCTTGGACATTCTCGACTCCATCGTTCCACGCGCCGGCGGCACCGGCACACGTGGATCGGGTCTTCCGTTCAATTTTACGCCGCGGCGGCGAGCGCCTTTCCTGCTCATCCGGCCAGGACGTTGGGGGGGTTCGATACGGCGGCTTCGGCGCCCGGCGCAACGCGAATGTGCACGTCGCGCTGCGGGAACGGAATCTCGATGCCCGCCCCGCCCAGGATCCGGAGAATCGACGTGCGCAGTCCGTTCTGGGCTTCCACCCCGACATCGAGACTCTCGACCCAGGCAAAGAGGCGAAAGTCGAGCGAGCTGTCGCCGAATCCCACGAACAGCGCGCGAGGCCGCGGGACGCCCTGGACTTCCGGGACCTCCGCCGCCGCAGCCTCGAGCAGGCGGAGGACCTGCGCGGGGTCGCTGCCGTACGCGACGCCGACGTCGATTTCGTAGCGGCGCGCGCGGTCGGAGAGCGTCCAGTTCGTCACCTGCTTTCCCGCGAGATCCGAGTTGGGGACGATGATCTCGGCGCCCTGCATCGTGCGGATCGTCGACGAGCGCACGCCGATGCGCCTGACTTCCCCCACCACTCCCGCGACGTCGATCTGATCGCCCACGTTGATCGGTCGTTCGATCATCAGGATGAGCCCCGAGGCGAAGTTGTTGACGATGTTCTGCAGGCCGAGCCCGACGCCGACACCGACCGCACCGGCAAGCAGCGTGACCTTGGTGAGATCGATGCCAAGCGCGGCCATCGTCAGCACGAAGCCCGTCACGACCAGCACATAACCGACGATCGTCGAGACGGCGATCGGCACGCCGGTCCGCAAATCGAGCCGCGGCAGGATCTCGTGGTCGAGCACGAAGCGCACCAGCTTGGTCAGGAGCCACGTCGCCGCGATCACGACGAGCGCCAGGAGGATCGCCTTCAGCGAAATCGTCACCTCACCCACGGTCAGGTTCGCACTTGCGACAACGGCGCCGATGCGCAGCGCATGGTCGAGAGAGGCGTAAGGCAGCATGAACAGGAATCCGCCGATCGACCACGCGATCAACACGGCGCCCCAGTGCAAGGTGCCCAGGATCCTATCGCCCCGCTCCCGGACGCTGCGCAGGCACCGCGCGAGCGGCGTTGCGAGCAGACCGGCAAAGGTCCGATCGAGCGCCCACGCGAGCGCTGCGAAGGCCAGGGCGTACGCCGGCGCGATCACGACCAGCGCAACCAGCCCCGCGGCCAGGCTCATATGACCCATGAAGCCGACAACGATCGCGATCGCCATTAGGCCGACCATCGACCAGACGAGCCGCCCGAGCAGCAGGGTCGGCCATCGCGGCAGAAACCTCGCCAGCGCGCCGCGACGCCAATCCCGGACGAGCGCGCTCCCGAACGGAATTGTCTGCACCAGCAGGAGCAGCCACTCGATGGCGGGGCTCGCGCGCGCGAGCGTGAGGAAGGCGTTGAGAAACAAGGCAAGCATCAGGGCCGATGCGGTTGCGGGAATGCTCCGGGCGAAGCTCCCGACGGCGACGACGCCGGCGAAGAATGGAAAGGACAGGAAAACGAGCCGATAGAAAATGAGCGGCGGCGTCGGCGCGGCCAACGCGACGCACGGCAGCGCGATGACGAGGGCGCCGCAGAGGGCCATCGCGACGGAGAGTCGTGGCGCGGCGGCGGACGGCGGCCCCGCCGCCGCCGGCTGCCGCAGGATCACGAACAGCAGTGCCGTCAGCACGACGAAGAGCACACCCAGCCATCCGCCTTCACGTCGGAGGTAGTCGATGAGCAGGAACTGCACCATGACACCGTTTGCACGAAGCTCCGCGAGCGGGAGCCCCGCAGCTTCCGGGTGCCAGACGGGCGTGCCTTCGGCGGCGTCGAGTCCCGCCTCGATCCGCTCGCGGCGGGCCGCGACATCCGCGCGCACGGTTTCGAGTCGCGCCTCAAGGAGGACCGCGCGCTGGTAGGCGATCAGGAACGGATCGCGGCGGGCGCGCAGTCGCTCGCGCAGCGCCGCCAGGTTGGGGCCGACGCCATCGACGCTGTCCAGGACCTCCGGCGGGGCTTCACGCTCGCGTGCGAGCTTCGCGCGCTGCGGCCAGAGCGCCGCCTCGCGATCGAGGCGCTCGAGATCCGCAGCCAACCGCTGCGCCAGCCCGCCCAACGTCGCGGTGGTTTCGCTGATTTCACGATGGCGCCCCCGGATTTGCGTGTCCATCGCGAGGAGTTCGAGGTAACGCGTTCGCGTGCGCAGGTCCGGGGCGGCAAGGATTCGCTCCAGCTCGGGCGCGAGCAGAGGCCCGTCGAGCTTCGCGGCAAGCGCGAGACGGTCGGACGTTTCCCTCAGCGTCGCCTCGATCTCGCGCCGCATGGCCGCGGCTCGTCCAAGATCGCCGACGATGTCGAACAGCGTCACCGGCGACGCCGCGCCCGCCGGCGGCACGCCCTCGTGCTTCGGCGGCGGCGCCACCGTTTCCGAGGCGGGCGCCGCTGCGAGCGCCGGCATTGCGACGAGAAGCAACGCGATCGGCAGCCAACGGCAACACGAAGCGGCGGCGCGGATGATCCGGACGCGAATTGCGACGAGGAGAGGGCCGTTCATGGGGGGAGGAGATGCTGACCGGGAGGATTCTAGCCCGAACGCATCGCGACGGCTCGCGGATGCGCCATCCGCGTGTCCCCCTATGCACCGTCGAAACATGCGCTTCGACGGCGTTCGGCGCGCGGGCGCGACCACGCACGAAGCGACCGCGGACCCATTCCGCGATCGCGGCGAAAATTAGCGTGTGAGTGTTTCCGGAGGTCGCGGCGGTCGTTCAGCCGCGACCGGCGACGAAAACCGCGCGGCACCGCAGGACGAGCCTGACGGCGGCGCGGCGACGGGTCAGTAACGCTTGGGAGGCGTGGCCGGTTGCCGTGCGATACCCGGGACGAGCAGATCCGGACGGCCTACGGGCCCGATGTAGCGGATTGCAAGCCGCCATGCGTCGCCGGCCCGCTTCCAGACATCGACAACGAAGAAGCGGGCGGCCGGGTCGCGTGCGCCCGACTCCCCGGGCAGCTGGACGAAGCTGACGACGGCGAACTCGCCCAGGTCGTGCACAGCCATCTGCTCGAATCGCGCGCTGCGCACGGGCTTTGCCATGGACTCGCGGATCCAGTCGGCGCGCGGCGTCGGACTTCCGGGAGCGGGCCCTGCCCGCATCTCGAAATCCTCGGTCAGCAGCGCGGCGACGGTCGCGGCGTCGCCATTTTCGAGCCGCGTCGCCAGATCGCCCTCGAGCTCCGAAAAGATCTTCACGAGCCGCGTCACCGTCGGGACCCGGGCCTGCCCGGGACTCACGTCGGTCGTCTGCGCCAACGTCGGGGTGGCGGCGAGAACGAGAACGAGGGAAAGGATTGCGGGGGGCCTGCTCATGGTTGCGATGCGACCGGCGCGCCACCTTAAAGTAGCATGCGCCGGGCGTATTGTTGCGCGATCAATAGCTCTTGGCGCAGAACCCGCCGGACGCGTTGACCCAGTTCTGCTGGATCAGGAACTCGCGCCCACCCAGTGGCATGTTGGCGTGGGCCCCGTTGACGATATAGGTCGATCCGAATGTCCAGGCGCACTTGTCGGCGTTCTCGCGGCCGCGGGTGTCGTACCAGGCGTTGAGGTCGGGGTCGGTGACGGCCTCTTCCAGCTCGTGCGCGATGATGCTCGCCATGGCGTCGGCGCCCGCGTTGCCGTTCGGGCCGATCGTCTGCGCCGCGCAGGCGCTGGGACAGCGGTCCGGATTGCCCACGAACGAGTACTTGATGTCGGCTCCGTTGATCGTCGCGCGCGTGTGCCATCCGCAGTACTGCGTGCAGAAACCGGACGTCTCGTTGACATCGGCGGAGGTCAGCACGAAGTAGACGCCGTTCGCGTCGGTCGGCAACCGGCCGGAGCTGAGGGCGCTCGTCACGATGGACTGGACGTCCGCGTCGCTCAGCGCCGTGCCGTGCGAATAATCGTCCGTGGTCGTCGTGTTCTTGGCGCCAACCGCGCCCACGGCATTGGTCACGTGGCGGTTGGCACCGTCGTAGTAGGTCGTGTTGATGTTGTAGTACGACGATCCGCCGATGCCGGCCGAGAAGTCCTGCAGGATCGACGTGGCCGTGTTGCCGGTCCAGTTCCCGTACCAGATGTAATACATGTTGGTGGTGCCGAGGATCACCGGCCCGCCGTGGTAGAAGATGCCGTTGCTCCCCACCTTCGCGGAACCCGTCTTCCCTGCCTGCCCCACGCCGTTATGCCCCTTCCCATCCGGCCCGGGAACCTCGCCCCAGCCCTTGCCGGTCGGAACCAGTTCCTCGCCATCGTCGGGTTGGCGGATGGTGCCGGCGTTCGCCGCCGCCGCGAACAGCAGGGTCAACGCGGACACGACGAGCACGGCGGCAAGGATCTTTCGCACGGGCGGGCCTCCGTTCAATAAGTTGATATCTACAGCCGAAGTCACGAATTATCGTTTCGTAGCGTACAAACTTATATTTTCATGCTCACGTCATGGGCGACGGACGCACTATGCATGGATGCCGTTTCATTGGCAAGGGATCGGCGCCCGCGGGCAGCGCCATTCAGGCAGAAAACCAAACCGCCCGTCGGGCCGGGCGCCGGCGCACGCGGGAGGAAAGCGCCGGATGGCCCGTCAGGCGCGCCCGTTCGCCGCTGCGCCCGACCACCGCTCGATGAATTCGATCTGCGCGCGCGTCTCCGGGGAGACGGGATGCCGCGCGCGCTTCTCCATCGATTGCCACTTGCGCGCGATCGCCGCGAGCGCCTCGGTGGCGGTGTAGCCCTGCTCGCGCAGCAGGCAGCCGACGACGGTTCCGGTCCGGCCGACGCCGCCCCAGCAGTGCAGGTAGACGCCCTCGCGGGAGCCGACTGCGGTGTACAAGGCGTCGAGCACTTCACGCATCGATGCCCCGCTCGGCACACCGAAATCGGGAATCGCGAAGCGCTGATGGCCGACCAGGAGGTTGCGCTCTCCGGCACGTTCCTGCAGGGTCGGGACATACGGCGCGGGACCTTCCCGTTCGCCCGTCAGGTCGATGAACCGGCGCACACCGGCATCGAGGATCGCGTCGATCCGCGCGACCGCGGCCGCGGGAAGTGCGGACCCCGGATGCTCGCCGGCGAGCAGCCGCCCCTCGATCAGCCAGTAGCAGTCGGCATGCGGCCGCGGCAGGACGTCGCCCGGGACGTCGATGAGCCGCCGCTCGATGGCCGGAATCGCGATCACGCCGCGCCGTTCCGCATCAGTGCGCGAGGATCTTCGACAGGAAGTCGCGCGTCCGCTCGCTCTTCGGGTTGCCGAAGAATTCGGCTGGGGTGTTCTGCTCGACGATCTGGCCCTGGTCCATGAAGATCACCCGGTCGGCCACCGAGCGCGCGAAGCCCATCTCGTGCGTCACGCAGAGCATCGTGATGCCCTGGTTGGCGAGCTCGATCATCACGTCCAGCACTTCCTTGATCATCTCGGGATCGAGCGCCGAGGTCGGCTCGTCGAACAGCATGATCTTGGGCGTGAGGCACAGCGCGCGGGCGATCGCGACGCGCTGCTGCTGGCCGCCCGAGAGCTGCAGCGGGTACTTCGCGGCCTGCTCGGCGATCTTCACGCGGACGAGCTGCTGCATCGCCCGCTCGTCGGCCTCCCGCTTCGGAATCCGGCCGACCCACATCGGCGCGAGCGTCAGGTTCTCGAGCACGGTCAGGTGCGGGAACAGGTTGAACTGCTGGAACACCATCCCGACCTGCCGCCGTATCGCCTCGATCGCCTTCAGGTCGTCGGTGAGCTCCACGCCGTCGACCCTGAGCACGCCCTCCTGGTGCTCCTCGAGGCGGTTGATGCAGCGGATCAGCGTCGACTTGCCGGAGCCGGAAGGCCCGCAGATGACGATCCGCTCGCCGCGGGCGACGCTCAAATCGATGTCGCGCAGCACGTGGAACTGGCCGTACCACTTGTTGACGTGCGCGAACTCGATGATGGGGGTGGCTGTCTGCATGCGGACCTCAGTTGCGGCGGGTGCCGGTGTTCAGGTGCCGCTCGATCCACCGGCTGTAGCGCGACATCGCGAAGCAGCAGACGAAATAGATCGCCGCGACGAACAGCTGGCCCTCGAGGAAGAACTTGCGCCAGTCGGAGTCGCCCAGCGCGAGCTGGAGCGCGCCCGTCAGGTCGTAGAGGCTCACGATCGTGACGAGCGAGGTGTCCTTGAACGTCCCGATGAAGGTGTTCATGATCGCCGGCACGACGAGGCGCAGCGCCTGCGGCAGCACGACCTTGCGCGTGGTCTGCCAGTACGACAGGCCGAGCGACTGCGCGGCCTCGACCTGGCCGCGCGGCAATGCCTGCAGCCCGCCGCGGACGACCTCGGCGAGATAGGCCGCGGAAAACAGCGAGATCCCCACCTGCACGCGCAGCAGCACGTCGATCGTCATGCCCGCCGGCATGAACAGCGGGAACATGAACGACGCCATGAACAGCACCGAGATCAGCGGCACGCCCCGGATCAGCTCGACGTAGAGCACGCACAGCGTGCGTATGCCGGGCATGCGCGAGCGCCGTCCGAGCGCAACGAGGACGGACAGCGGGAAGGCGGTCACCAGGCCGAGCGTCGACAGCATGATCGTCAGCGGCAACCCGCCCCAGCGCGCCGTCTCCACGAAGGTGAGCCCGAACGCGCCGCCGAACATCAGCACGAAGAACACGGCGAGCACGACGATCCAGAGCGCGATCAGCCACCGCTTCCAGAACGGCCGGTAGCAGCTCGCCGCCAGCAGCGCGATCATCAGCGCAGTGGCGACCAGCGGCCGCCACTGCTCCGCGTACGGATAGCGCCCGAACAGGATCAGCCGGTATTTCTCGCCGACGACGCCCCAGCAGGCGCCCGTGTGCTCGAGCGCACGGCACGCCGCGTTGTCCGGTCGCGCCACGGCATTCCATGCCGCCCACTCGAACAGCGGCGGCAGATAGGTCGCGAGCAGCGCCAGCACGAGGAGCGTGCCCAGCGTGTTCCAGAGGTCGCTGAACAGGTTGCGCCTGAGCCACGGCAGCACGCCTTCGGTCGCCACCGGCGGCGCCCGGGGCGGAATGAGCTGGAAGACTTCGCCGACCGCGCTCATCGTTCGCGGATCGCCGAGCGGCGGTTGTACCAGTTCATGATCGCCGCGGTCAGCAGCGACAGCGTCAGGTAGCACAGCATCACGAGCGAGATCGCCTCGATCGCACGTCCTGTCTGGTTGAGCGTCGTCGTCGAGATCGAGACGAGCTCGGGATAGCCCACGGCCACCGCGAGCGACGAGTTCTTGGTGAGGTTGAGGTACTGGCTGGTGATCGGCGGAATGATCACGCGCAGCGCCTGCGGCAGCAGGACCAGCCGCACTTCCTGCGTCCGCGAGAGCCCCAGCGCCGCCGCCGCCTCGTGCTGGCCGAAGGCGACAGCCTGGATGCCGCCGCGGACGATCTCGGCGATGTAGCTCGCCGTGTACAGCGTCAGGCCGATCAGGACGGTGAGGAACTCCGGCGTCACCGCCCCGCCGCCGACCACCGTGATCTCCGTCCTCTCGGGGAGGTCGAGCGCCGACGGCGCCCCGCCGGCGAGCCAGCCGAGAACCCCGCCGACCACGAGGAATGCGAGCCCGGGCACGAACACCGGCAGCGCACGCCCCGTCGCCTCGAAGCGGCGCCGCGCGAACCTTGCCCAGCCCCACGCGCCGACGCACCCCACCAGCGCGCCGAGCGCGAGCCACACGTGGCCCATCGCCCAGAACGGGATCGGGTACTGCAGCCCGTTCTTGCTGAAGAAGACGTGCGGCAGCGGCTGCAGCGCCTCGTCGATCGGCGGCAGGAACTCCGTCAGCACGAAATACCAGATGAAGAGCTGCAGCAGCAGCGGCACGTTGCGGAACGTCTCGACGTACACACCGCACAGCGAGCGCAGGAGGAAGTTCTTCGACAGCCGCCCGATACCCACCAGCGCCCCGAGGATCGTCGCCAGCACGATCCCGACGATGGCCACGCGCAGCGTATTGGACAGGCCGATCAGGAAGGCCCTGGCGTAGGTCTCCGCCGAATCGAACTCGAACAGGCTCTCGCTGATCGCGAAACCGGCCGGCTGCAGCAGGAAATCGAAGCCGCTCTGGATGCCGCGCACCCGCATGTTCTGCAGGGTGTTGTGGACGAGGTACCACCCCGCCGCCACCACCAGCAGCACGGCGACGATCTGGTAGACGAGGCTCCGGAACGACGCGCTGCGCCACGACCAGCGGAAGTGTTTGGACGGAGCGGCCATGGCGGCGATCGCGGGTAGTGTCGAGTCAGCGTCCGGACACGCCTCGCGCGGGGACGCAAAGCCAGGCACGCCGGGACCGGGCCCGGCGCGCCTGCGCCTGCACCGGCGTCAGCGCACGGGCGGCGCGTACATCAGCCCGCCCTTGTTCCACAGGTTGTTCACGCCGCGCGGCAGCTTGAGCGCCGACTTCGGGCCCACGTTGCGCTCGAAGATCTCGCCGTAGTTGCCGACCGCCTTGATCGCGCGATACGCCCAGTCCTTGTCGAGGCCGAGCAGCTTGCCCGTGTCCTCCGACGTGCCCAGGATGCGCTGCACGACGGGGTCCGTGCTCGACTTCATCTTGTCGACGTTGGCCTGGTTGATGCCGTATTCCTCGGCCTCGATCAGCGCGAAGACGACCCACTTGACGATCGTGAAGTAGTCGTCGTCGCCGCGGCGCACCGACGGTCCGAGCGGCTCCTTTGAAATCAGCTCCGGCAGGATCAGGTGGTCCTCCGGCTTGTTCGCTTCCTTGTTGCGCACCGAGGCGAGCCCGGACGCGTCGGTCGTGTACGCCTGGCAGCGGCCCGAGAAATACGCCTTGTTCGTCGCCTCCTGCGTCTCGAAGACGACCGGCTTCATGTTGAGATTGTTGGCCTTCGAGTAATCGGAGAGATTCTTCTCGGTCGTCGTGCCCGATTGCACGCAGATGGTGGCGCCTTTGAGCTGCTTCGCGCTGGTGATCTTCGACTTCTTGGTCACCATGAAGCCCTGCCCGTCGTAGTAGGTGACGCCGGTGAAGAACAGGCCCAGCGACGCGTCGCGCGTCAGCGTCCAGGTCGTATTGCGCGACAGGATGTCGATCTCGCCGGATTGCAAAGCGGTAAAGCGCTGCGACGCGTTGAGCGGAACCCACTTGACCTTCTTGGCATCGCCGAGGATCGTTGCCGCGACCGCCCTGCAGACGTCGACGTCAAGCCCGCCCCAGTTGCCCTGGCTGTCGGCCGCCGAGAAACCCGGCAGGCTCGGATTGACCCCGCAGACGAGCTGGTCCTTCTGCTTGATCGTGTCGAGCGTCTTGCCGGCGTGGGCGACCCCCGTGAACGCGGCCATCAGCGCCGCCGCAACTGCCAGTTTTCTCATCATGGCTTTCTCTCCCTTGGGTAGGCCGGAACCCGGTCCAGAGCGTTCCGCCGGGCGAGTTTAAGCCGACTCCCCGGGCTTGGCGAGTGGAACGACGGCAGCGCCCCCAATTATCGGGACGGCCTCCGCCGACGCCATGCCAAGCGCCGCGGCGAGTCGCGAGAGCCCGGCCTCCGTCGTTTCCGGGTCGTGGACCAGCGCGACCCGGATGAAGGCGCGGCCGCCGTCGGCTCCGTCCGGACCGGGCTGCGTGAGATAGGCACCCGGCAGCACCTTGAGCGCAAAGTCGCGCCAGAGGCGCCGCGCGAGCGCCTCGCCGTCGTCGACGCGGATCCACAGGAAGAACCCGCAGGAGGGCCGGTAGTAGCCGGCGTATCCGCCCAGCCGCCGGTCGGCCATGTCCTTGCGCCGGGAAAGCCGCGCGCGCATCGCCGCGACGTGCGTGTCCTCGGACCACAGCGCCGTCGCCGCCGCCAGCAGCGGCAGCGGCGTGCAGCCGGTGCCGTTCAGCCGCACGCGGTTGAGCGCGGCGATGACCTCGCCCGGCCCGACCGCGAATCCCGACCGCAGCCCCGCGGCGCTCGACCGCTTGGACAGCGAGTGCAGGACGAGCGCGTTGTCGAGCCAGCGCGGGGATGCGTCGATGGCGGCGAGGACGTCGAGCGCACCCCGGGGCGGGGCATCGTCGTAGAGCTCGGCGTAGCATTCGTCGAAGACCACGAGAAAGTTGTGGCGGCGCGCCGCTTCGATTGCCCGCTGCATTTCGGAAGGCGGCAGCACGCGCCCGTCCGGGTTCGACGGCGAGCACAGGTAGAGGATCGAGGTGCGGGCAAACGTGGACTCGTCGACCTGGCGCAGGTCGACCGCGAATTCCGGGAATCCACTGTGGCGCAGGTAGGCGGGCTCCGCGCCCGCCATGATCGCCGCGGCGCGATAGCTCTGATAGAAGGGGTTCTGCATGAGCGCGAGCGGCGCGACGCGGGACGGGCTGGTCGCGACCGACGCGGCGAGGAACAGCCCTTCGCGCGTGCTCGCCACCGGAGAGATCTCGGCGGCCGGGTCGATCCGGCGCCGCGTCCCCGGATAGCGGCGTTCCAGATAGCCCTGCACCGCGTCCCGGAACTCGGGCGTGCCGAGCGACGGCGGGTAGCGGTTCCACTCGTCGGCGTGGGCCGCGACCGCGTCGGCGAGCAGCGACGGCGGCGCGTCCTGCGGCTCGCCCACCGACATGATG
>Ga0209048_10006508_pt1 | contig 10927 bp, 10 predicted proteins | sample FrelakmetCRP12CR_FD_187146 | JGI IMG/M metagenome (GOLD analysis project Ga0209048, IMG submission 187146) | Freshwater lake sediment microbial communities from the University of Notre Dame, USA, for methane emissions studies - CRP12 CR (SPAdes)... | ecosystem: Environmental > Aquatic >... | reverse complement strand
CTCCGCTACCATTGGTACTGCCAATACTTTCCGTTGTGGGCCTTGGCCATGTACCGGAATCTGCGGACGCGTGGGAAGATGCGGGCCGACGAAGTACGGCAGCACGTACTCGCGTCCGGGTGTCATCGAGCCGATCGTTGAACACTCCGCCGACGTCACCCGTCGACGCAAGGCAACCCCTCTCTGGATCTTCGGTAAATCCCATCGCTATCTTTGCCGCGACACGCTGGGAACTCCAAGCCGTCCGGCGCGCGCTCCCGACGGATCGTATTGCGATGATCGCCGGAGTCCGCTGCCATATTGGACAGCGAGGAGATCGTACATATTGGCTCATCCAAACCGGCGTCGGTCCCGATGCGGCCGGCACTGCCGCGGGAAGGGTGTTGAAAGAGCAGGCCATGTCGCTGGTCATGTCCACGGGTTTTGCCTGCGCGCTCGTACCGGCTCAGGTGGGAGACCTGATTGTTGGCACAGCGGTGTGTTCTGTACATGTTGAAGGGACCTGGACGATGAGGAATGATCGTGTGCTTTGCGACGAGGCTGTACGTGCCGGCCTTCTCCTCGTGGCGCAGGATGCGGGGTTGGTTGTGCGGGCAGGAACAGTCGTGTCATCGGGAACCGTGGTGTGGCAGGCCGAGGAAAAGCACCGGCTGCGTCGAGTAACAGACGCGACCGGGCTCGATATGGAAAGCGCCGCGGTGGCGGCGGTGGCTCAGGAGCGAGGCGTGCCTATGGTGATCGTGCGGACGGTTTCCGATCTGGTGGATGAGGATCTCCCTCTTGACTTCAACCTCTTTCTCAGGCCCACTGGCTGGATAAAAGGCATGCAGGCGCTCATCAGCCGCCCCTCCAGCGTCGTGGGTCTGAATCGGCTGCGAAAGCAGAGCCGGGTGGCAGCGGATCGATTGACTGAATGGTTTCAGCACTATGTGGAGACAATGATTGAATCTCCTCGCCTGTCCAGGTAACTGATGACGATCGTGATTGAACAGCTGGGTGCACGGGCCGTCATTCGTGTGCAGGAGATGGGTCGGATGCTGTTGTTTGTGCTGTCGGCTTTTGCCTGGCTGGTGCGGCCTCCGTTTCGATTCCATCAAATCATGAAACAGCTCCACTTTATCGGGTACAAATCCGTGTTTGTCGTCGTGCTCACCGCAGGGTTTACGGGGATGGTGCTGGCGCTTCAAGGCTATTACAGCTTGCGAAAGTTTGGTTCCGAGGGGTTGCTGGGCTCCGCGGTGGCGTTGAGCATGATCCGGGAGTTGGGGCCGGTGCTGGCTGCGTTGATGGTGACCGCGCGGGCCGGATCCGCCATGACTGCCGAGATCGGCATCATGCGGATTACGGAACAGATTGATGCGCTCGACACCATGGCGATCAATCCGCTGCAATATTTGATCGCACCAAAATTGGTGGCCGGCGTGATCGGGGTGCCGTTGCTGGTGGCCATATTTGATGTGGTCGGCATCTATGGTGGCTCCCTCGTCGGAGTGGATCTGCTGGGAGTGAGCGAAGGGTCCTATTGGAACTCGATTGAATCGGCCGTGGATTGGAAAGATGTCTACGGCGGCATTCTCAAGTCGATCAGCTTCGGGCTGATCGTCAGTTGGGTCTGCTGCTATAAAGGGTTCTACACAAGACAAAGCGCCGAGGGACTTGGGCGTGCGACGACGGAGGCAGTGGTCTTGTCGTCGGTGCTCATCCTCGTATGGGACTACTTTCTCACCTCGGTCTTGCTCTAACACCCATGATCAGGCTGATCGGCGTCGAAAAAAAACTTGGTGGTCAACCGGTCTTGCAAGGCATTAATCTTTCTATCCCTGTCGGCAAGCTGACGACCATCATCGGTGGCAGTGGATCGGGAAAGAGTGTGCTCCTCAAGCATATAATCGGGCTCATGCAGCCGGATCGTGGTGAGGTGTGGGTCGGCGATGTGGAGATCTCCCGGCTGTCTGGCACGCGTTTGAACGATGTGCGGAAACGTTTTGCGATGCTTTTTCAGGGCGCGGCGCTGTTCGATTCGCTCTCGGTCTTCGAGAACGTGGCGTTCCCCTTGAGGGAGAAGTTGCGCATGAAGGGCCCGGCGGTGGCTCGACGGGTAGAGGAAAAACTGGAGGAAGTCGGGTTGGCGGAGATGGGGCACAAGTTCCCCGCCGAGTTGAGCGGCGGCATGCGAAAGCGGGCTGGATTAGCACGGGCGTTGGTCATGGAGCCGGAGATTATCCTCTTTGATGAGCCGACGACAGGGTTGGATCCGTTGATGGCGAAGTCGATTCACGATTTGATTGTTACGATGCACCGGCGGTTCGGCTTTACGGCAGTCATGGTCAGTCATGAAATTCCGGAGATCTTCGCGATTTCTGACTGGGTGGCGATGCTTCGGAATGGCAAGATTGTGTTGATGGCCCCGGCCGCTGAGTTCCAGCAGACCACCGACCCTGAGATTCATGAATTTATTTCCGTCGGTGGGCCTGTGGCGTTGCCTGGATCGGCCGTTGGGTGAGAGGGGAGTACGAAGGATGGAAAAAGCCAAGTTGGAGACGGTGGTCGGCGTATTCGTGCTGGTCGGCATTGTGTGCCTCGGGTATCTGGCGATCAAGCTCGGAAAACTCGAGCTGGTCGGCGGCGATGTATACGAAGTCGAAGCTCAGTTCAACACGGCCTCGGGGCTCAAGCCTGGTTCGACAGTCGAGATCGCCGGCGTCGAAGTCGGCAGGGTCCGAGGGATTACGCTCAAAGAGGATCGTGCGATGGTGAACCTGGCGGTCAATAACACCGTCAAGCTCTATACGGACACCATAGCCTCCATCAAGACGCGGGGCATCATAGGAGAAAAATTCTTGAATTTATCTCCGGGAGGGGGTGGCGATCCGCTGAAGCCGGGGGATACGATACGCGATACCGAATCGGGCCTCGACCTTGAGGAGTTGGTGAGTCAGTATGTTCATGGCAAAGTGAATTGATGATTCGATGACGGAGAGCATGCGGATGTATAGAGAGGGAGGATACATGGAGATCAAGGGATCTGCCGTTACACGAGAACAGAGATGGAGATGGAGTTGGGGGAGGGTCGCGAGCGGGGTGGTGTGTCTGCTGTCGCTGCTTGGTGGGGTTGCCGTCCAGTCGGCAGTGGCGGGAGGCGCGACTGAGGCCATGAAAAGCACCATCGACGAGGTGTTGAAAATCATCCAGGATAAGGAACTCAAACAGCCGGGGAGAGCTGAAGAGCGTCGGCAGCGATTGGAACAGGTTGTCGGGGATCGGTTCGACTATCAGGAAATGTCGAGACGGGCGCTTGGGGCTTCTTGGAATACACTGTCCGACAAAGACAAGCAGGAATTCGTCGCACTGTTCAAGACGCTATTGACCAGTACCTATTCGGACAAGGTCGAGTCCTATACCGGTGACGGAGTGCAATACATCAATGAACGGACCGAAAAAGACTATGCCGAGGTAAGGACGAAGGTGCTCACCGGCAAGACCGAAATCCCTCTCGATTACCGGCTGCTCAACAAGGGTGTTGAGTGGCGGGTGTACGACGTGGTGGTGGACGGGGTGAGCTTGGTGAGTAATTACCGTGGGCAATTCTCAAAGATTCTACGCTCCTCGACCTATGCCGATTTGGTCGACCAGCTTCGCAAGAAATCCGATAAGATCAAGGCCCCGTAACGCTCTCCAGGAATTCCATGACAAGCCTGCGAGGCCTCATCGCCGTTGCCCTCGCGCTTCTTGTGGCGAGTGCCATCTCGCTACCGGAGCATGCAGGAGCCGACGTCCAATATTTCCCGATTCCTGCCGTGGGGACCAGTAAGAATGATGGGAACGATGTCGGGTTAATCGTTCCGATTCTGATTACTGACCCTGATGGAGAGCTCAAATACCTCGCCGCCCCGCTGCTTATTCATAACTCCATCGTCGGGTGGCGCGGGGCGATCAATCTGTTTCGATACGAGCCAGGGGGGCGGGAAATTCGGTTCATCGCATCGTACTCAGAACGGATCGAGCGCAAGGTGGTATTCAGTTACGCCGATCCGGCCTTCAGTCAAGGACGCTACTCGTTGAATTTTGGCGCCTCGTTTTTCAAGAATGCCACGTCACGGTTCTTTGGCTTAGGCGAAACGACGCTGGAGTCGGACGAAACAAACTACACGGCCGTTGAGGGACGGGCGAACTGGCGATTCGGGGTCTACGCGAACGAAGTCACCCAGATTGCCGTGGGCCAGCGGTTCCGTGCCGTGCAGCTGCAAAAAGGCGCGACCTCTCTCCCCTTTACCGGCGACGTATTTCCTACAGTCCCCGGGGTTGAAGGGCAGACATACATTCTCGGGAACCGGGCGACGTTTTACTACGATACGCGCAATAATCTCGTTACGCCGACCGATGGGATGGCCGTGACGGCTTATGCGGAGCTGAATCAGAATTTCAACAACGGCGATCATCCCATCTACTCCCGCTATGAGCTGGAGGTCAAGAAGCTGTTCTCGAGTGAATCGAAGCGCGCGATTCTCGTCGTGCGGGGGGACCTTCAGGCCACGATTGGGAAGCAAGTGCCGTTCTTCGAGCAAAGTTCATTGGGGGGTCAAAACAATCTGCGCGGATACGGCGTAGATCGCTTTATCGATATGAATCTCGTTGCGCTCAGCGTCGAGGAGCGAATTCATCTGGCACGCACAAAGGTCGCAGGCGTCAGCGCGGACTTCGAGATCGCGCCATTCTTGGATACCGGACAGGTGTTCAATGACTTCAAGAACGTCAGCTTTAAGGATTACCGCATGACTCCGGGTGTCGGATTCCGAGGAATCGTTCGGCCCAACGTCGTCGGACGCGTCGACTACGGATATAGCCGGGAGGGGGGTGCGGTCTTTGCGGGGCTTGATTTCCCTTACTGATATGCCGTCGTGAGGCCGCAAGGACCGCGCGAGGTTCAATTGGGCGCTGTTCGTCGGACTCTTCTCTCCATTGTCTATGTCCAGCCCTCGTCGCTCAAGGCGGAGGGATTCGGTCCGTTCCCTGTAAGAAATTTCCAACCGATCCAGTAACTGGTCTTAAAAATATCGGGGGATCTTGCCACCGTTGTGAAGAAGGGCTTGAAGGAATCGGCAACGGGCTCGGTTACCGTCTCACCCAACAGCTCTTATTATGGCAGGGCTACGGGACCGAAAAACTCGAGCCCAATACCGGGAGTGCGGCAGACTTCACGTGCTCGACCTATCGGTTCGAGCCATGAGTGATGGGGAGGTTCGGTGACGGAAGGTGGCTAACCGCTTGACAACATGGGATCCCCATGTAAAACTGTTGTTTGCTAGCGTCCAAGCTGCCACATTGCTTCGCCAGTGCTTATCTGAGTCCAGCTCGTTGTTACAGACCTATGCATTGCATTCACGCAAAGGAGCATTTGCTATGTCGATCTTGAAGACCATTCAATGCCCGGCTGATCTGAAACGGCTCTCACCGGCGCAGTTTCCTGCCTTGTGCCAGGAGTTGCGGGAACAGATTATCGGCGTGGTCTCCAATGTCGGAGGTCACCTTGCTTCGAATCTCGGAGTGATTGAACTCACGGTGGCGCTGCATTACTTGCTCGATACCCCCAAGGATAAGATCGTGTGGGACACGAGCAATCAAGCCTATGCACATAAACTACTCACCGGGCGTCGGGAACGGTTTCACACGCTCCGGCAGTACGGAGGGTTGAGCGGGTTCACTAAACGTGAGGAGAGTGTCTACGACACATTCAACGCGGGCCATGCTGGTACCGGCGTCTCCGCAGCCTTTGGGCTGGTCGCTGCTCGTGAGCAATTGGCGCAGAAGCATAAAGTGGTCTGTATCGTCGGGGATGGCGCCATGACAGCCGGCATGACGCTGGAAGGTCTGCACCATGCCGGAGGACTGGGGAAAGATTTCCTGGTCATTCTGAACGACAATCAAATGTCCATCTCGAAGAACGTTGGTGCCATTTCCTCCTATTTGAACCGGACCTTCACCGGAGAGTTTTATGCCAAGATGCGAGAGGAAACAGGGCAATTGTTGGGGAAGATTCCCCACATCGGGGCGGATATGCAGAAGTTAGCTCTTCGGGCTGAAGAGCTGGCCAAGGGAGCGATCCTTCCCGGGCTGCTCTTTGAAGAGCTTGGGTTTAGGTATGCGGGGCCGATTAACGGACATAACTTCGATCACCTGCTGCCCACCTTGGAAAATGTGTTGAAAATGAAGGGGCCAGTGTTGCTCCATGTCATTACGAAAAAAGGGTTGGGCTATGAGCCTGCGGTGAAGAATCCTGTCTGGTTCCACGCCTGTCCGCCGTTTGTTCGGGAAACCGGGGCACCGGCGAAGAAAGCGGCGCGGCCGTCCTATACGCAGATCGCCATCGAATCATTGGTCAAGCTGGCCCGAGCGGACAAGCGGATCGTCGCGATTACGGCTGCGATGTGCGAAGGGACCGGCCTAAATATTTTCGAAAAGGAGTTCCCGGACCGCCTCTATGACGTGGGTATTGCCGAACAGCATGCGGTGACATTTGCGGCCGGTCTTGCGACGCAAGGCCTCCGTCCGGTGGTGGCGATGTATTCCACCTTTTTGCAGCGTGCGTATGACCAGGTGGTGCACGATGTCGCCACGCAAAATCTGCCTGTGACCTTCTGCATCGATCGCGGGGGCTTGGTTGCGGAGGACGGGACGACGCACCACGGGGCATTCGACTATGCATTCCTGCGCCACATGCCGAACATGGTGGTCATGGCGCCGAAGGATGAAAATGAGTTGCAGCATATGCTGAAAACCGGTGTTCAGCATGACGGGCCAGCTTCGGTGCGGTATCCGCGCGGACTGAGCCTGGGCGTCACGATGGATCAGGAGCCGAAGGCTTTGCCGATCGGGAAAGGTGAGCTGCTGCAGAAAGGCACGGATGTCGCGATCATTGCGATCGGTGTGCCGGTCTCGCATGCGGTGACGGCGGCGAAACGGCTTGAGGAGGAAGGTATTTCCACGGCGGTAGTGAATGCGCGTTTTGTGAAACCGCTGGATCAGGAATTGATCGTCGAGGTGGCGAAGCGGGTTCGCTATGTGGTGACGGTTGAAGAAGGGTGCAAGATGGGCGGGTTCGGCTCAGCCGTCCTCGAAGCCCTATCCGACGGTGGCGTGACGGACGTGAGGACTAAGGTTGTAGGGTTGCCGGACTGGTACATTGAGCAAGGACCGCAGGACTTCCTGCGCGAACGGTATGGGTTGACGGCGGAAGGTATTTATCAAAGCGTGAAGGAATTGATTGGGAAGACGCCGGCTCCCTCACCGGAGAAGTTCACGTTTGCTTCATCGGCCGATCGGCTGCCGCATGGAGACGAGCAGGGGAGTTGATCCAAGACATGCCGCATGAAGAAGTAGGCGTCAAGCATAAGTAGCAGAGAGACAAGATGCATATCACCAGACGGAAAACCAGGCAGATCAAGGTCGGGAAGCTCAAGATTGGCGGAGACGCACCCGTGTCCGTGCAGTCGATGTGTTCGACTGACACGCGTGATGTAGTGGCTACGATCGAGCAAGTTCGCCAGTTGGAGGCCGCCGGATGCGAAGTGATCCGCGTGGCCGTGCCGGACGACGAAGCGGCGGCTGTGCTGCCCAAGATCAAAGCGGCGATGACCGTGCCGCTGATCGCGGATATTCATTTCGACCACCGGTTGGCGGTAAAAGCCGCCGAGATTGTGGACTGCGTCCGGATCAACCCGGGTAACATCGGGGCCTGGTGGAAAGTCGAAGAAGTCATCAAGGCCGTGAACGAGCGAGGCATTCCCTTGCGTGTCGGCGTGAATGGGGGCTCTCTCGAGCGGCCGTTGCTGGACAAATATGGCTGGCCGTCACCGGAAGCCTTGGCCGAGTCGGCGCTCAATGCCGTCCACGCATTAGAAGACGTTGGATTCACGAACATGAAAGTGTCGCTGAAGGCGTCCGATGTGCATCACGCGATCGATGCCTATTGGTTGTTTGCGCACCAGTCCGACTATCCCTTGCACATCGGTATTACGGAGGCGGGAACGGCGATGACGGGGGCCGTCAAGTCGACCATGGGGCTCGGATACTTGCTCTCGCAGGGAATCGGCGATACCTTGCGCGTGTCATTGGCTGCTGATCCGGTTGAGGAAGTGAAGGTGGGGTTCGAGATTTTGAAGGCGCTCGAACTTCGCCACCGGGGGATCAATGTGATCGCTTGTCCCACCTGCGGCCGCGTCGAGATCGATGTGGTGAAGCTGGCCAACGAATTGGAGAAGAAGCTGGGCCATATCAAGACCCCGCTCAATGTGTCGGTCCTCGGCTGTGTCGTGAACGGGATTGGTGAGGGCAAGGAAGCGGATATCGGGATTGCCGGCGGTGAAGGCAAGGGCATCCTGTTCAAGAAGGGCAAGCTTGTTCGAAAGGTGCCGATCGAAGAACTGATGGACACGCTGATTCAAGAGGTCGAGCTGATGGCCAAGGAAAAAGAAGCAGAAGGAAACGGGGGAGTCGCGACCGCTTCGAATGAAGGATGGGAACCGATGACCCCGCAATCAGATGAACCTTCCACGCTCGGGAAAGAAATCCCCGTGCTACCTAACCGCTGATCACACACCCGTCGCGGTCTTCTCGGCATTCCTGTAAACGGTAAGTTGAGATACATGAGCAAGGCCCGCTATAATGCGCGCGGGGCGCCGTACCCAAGTGGTTAAGGGAGCAGTCTGCAAAACTGCGATGCAGCGGTTCGACCCCGCTCGGCGCCTCCAATCCTCATTTGCACGTGCCGCATATACAGACGGGAAGAAAATTGACGGGCGGCGACACTGAGTGCTAGAATTCAAACCGCGTTCAGCCTGCTAGTCCGGTGGCCTAGCGCCGCCATTACCGATACAGATTGAAAAGAAGGAGAGAGAGGAATGGCCGTTCCACTTTCCCAAATGTTTACTGTTGCGAAGTATGTGCTCACCCAGAAGGTAAACAGGGTGAAGCGGTATCCGCTCGTGTTGATGCTGGAACCCCTGTTCCGTTGCAATTTGGCCTGTGCCGGATGCGGAAAGATTCAGTATCCGGATCATGTGCTGGATAAGCGACTCACGCCCGAGCAGTGCTGGGCTGCGGCGGAGGAATGCGGAGCCCCGATCGTCAGCATTCCGGGCGGCGAACCGATGATTCATCCCGAGATGCCAGCGATTGTTCGCGGGCTGGTCGCACAGCAGCGGTACGTGTACCTCTGCACCAATGCGATTTTGATGGAGCGAAAACTCGACGAGTATGAGCCATCAAAGTTTCTCACGTTCAGCGTCCACATGGACGGACTGAAAGACGAGCACGATCTGGCGGTCTGCCGAGACGGTGTCTATGACGTGGCGGTGAAGGCGATCAAGGCGGCGCTGAAGCGGGGGCATCGGGTTACGACCAACACGACCCTCTTTGATGATGCCAATCCGGAGCGGGTGCGGAAGTTTTTCGATGCGATGATGGAACTCGGCGTCGAAGGCATGATGATTTCGCCCGGGTACAGCTATCAGAAGGCGCCAGACCAACAGCATTTTCTAAAACGGGAGCGCACGACAGAATTGTTTTCCCGTATTTTGGGGAGCCCGAAGAAAGGGTGGCAATTCAATCAATCACCGCTGTTCTTGGATTTTTTGATGGGCCGGCGGGAGTACGAATGCACGCCCTGGGGCAATCCGACCTATAACGTCTTTGGGTGGCAGAAGCCCTGCTATTTGCTCCAAGAGGGCTATGCAAAGACGTTCCGTGAACTGATGGAGAGCACGGAGTGGGATCACTACGGAACAGGGCGGAATGAGAAATGCGCCGATTGCATGGTGCATTGCGGCTATGAAGCATCTGCAGTTGAAGATACGTTTGGCACGCTGTCCGGGTTTGGACGGACGGTCAAGTTGACGATGCTGCCTACTTCGCGATGAACACTGTGTATTGTATGCTCTCACCCGCCACGTGTGCTGCATCACGGCCCCTCTCATGACCGATACCAAGAACCATAGTGTGGGCAGCGTAGCGGGCTCGCTCGAAGGCCGCGTATTTCGCCCGGCTTCTTTCGCTGAGCTAGCAGAAGCTGTGGAGCTGGCGTTTGACTATCGCGGCGATGTGACGGTCTCATTAAAATCCGGCGAATCCCTCAGCGGGTATCTCTTCAATCGTCAGGTCAACGGTTCCGACTCCTATCTTGAGCTGTTCCCTTCCGACAGTTCTCCCGCACGACAAATTCGCTATGACCGGATTGCCGCGATTGCCTTTACCGGTGAAGACACGGCCACGGGGAAATCCTGGGAGAACTGGGTTGCCAAGAAGGATTCGGAGCGACGAGCCGACGTGGAACGTGTCGCAGCCGACGCAAAAGCACGAGGAATTCTTTAAGTTCTCCCCCTGCCGATCGCATCTCTTTTTCTCATTTTTTTCTACGCAAACTCATCGCGGATGGCCCTCTCCAAGCGCCTGGAAGGGGTTTGTCTCTCCGGCCGGTGGGGGTGTCAATTCGTTGACAAAGGGTAGGGGCTATGTTAAAAAGGTCGGCCTCAAAATGGCCGGGCTCATTGGCGATCAATATCTCCGTGGCGTGAGGCGGACGCAAGAGCTCGGCGACGGAAAAAGGCGTCAGTCCAGAGCACGTGAGGCGTAGACAGATCGTACAGAGTGAGTCGCGATGGCGGGAATGGATCCTAGCCATTGCCATGGTGGGCGGTCTCCCCTCGGTTGTTTCTGCGACGCATGAAGCCGACCATCGGTTTACGGTCGAAGGGTTTGTCTGCGGGACAGATGGAAAGGGGAGCGCGAATATAGACGTTCTCGTTAAGGATACAAGAATCTCCTACGGGCAGATCGTGAAGACCGATGGAGACGGGTACTACAAGGCGGCGTTTCATCTTCATAACGATAATCTTGGCGATCCGCTGCTGATTGAAGCCAGGGGGGAGCAGCA
>Ga0209048_10006507_pt1 | contig 10927 bp, 11 predicted proteins | sample FrelakmetCRP12CR_FD_187146 | JGI IMG/M metagenome (GOLD analysis project Ga0209048, IMG submission 187146) | Freshwater lake sediment microbial communities from the University of Notre Dame, USA, for methane emissions studies - CRP12 CR (SPAdes)... | ecosystem: Environmental > Aquatic >... | reverse complement strand
CGCGTTTCGCGGGGCCAGCCAACAGCGTTTCTGGTTCTAGCGAGGCGGGCGTCGTCGCCGGACATGCTTGGCGGTCCGAGGCCCGCCTCGCTAGAAATCGGCTTGCGACTTGCGGCTGGCGGCTTGCGGCGGTGTCACGCGTGGCACGGCCGGCGGTCGCAGGCCGCGAGCCGTAAGCCGACCGTCGCCAACGCAGTGTCGTTGGAGGCAAACCCATGAGCCGCGGAGTCAGAACGGCCGTTGTCGCGTGGCTGGTGACCGCCGTGTACTATTTCTACCAGTACACGCTCCGGTCGGCGCCGGCCGTCATGATGCCGCAGCTCTCCGAGGCGTTCGGCCTCACGACCATGGGCGTCGCGTCCATGGCCGGCCTGTTTTACTGGGGGTACTCGCCGTTCAGCCTGGTCGCGGGCGCGGCGATGGACGGCCTGGGACCGCGGAAAGTCGTGCCCATCGGGGCCGCTGCAGTCGGAATCGGGGCGCTCCTGTTCGCCACGGGGAACGGGAGCGCCGCGAGCGTCGGCCGCTTCCTGCAGGGCGCCGGCGGCGTGTTCGCGCTCGTCGGCGCCATCTACATCGCATCGACCAACTTCCCGGCGTCGAAGGCCGCCACCCTCATCGGCGCGACGCAGATGTTCGGCATGGCGGGCGGGTCGGCGGGTCAGTTCGTCGTCGGTCCGATCATCGGCTCGGGCATCGCGTGGAGCACCTTCTTTCTCGGCATGGGCGTCGCCGGCCTGGTGATCAGCGTCCTGCTCTTCTTCCTCATCCCCGCACCGGAGCCCGCAGCCCGGCGCGACGACTGGGTCGCGGCGGCCGGGCGCGGCCTTGGCACCGTCTTTCGGAACCCGCAGTCGATCCTCTGCGGGATGATCGCGGGCCTGCTGTTCATCCCGACGACGATCTTCGACATGATCTGGGGGGTCCGGTTCCTTCAGGACGCCCACGGGTTCGAGTTCGCCTCCGCGGTGGTACGGTCGGCGACCGTGCCGCTCGGGTGGATCATCGGCTGCCCGCTGCTCGGCTTCATCTCCGATCGGATCGGGAGGCGCAAGCCGGTGATCGTGGCGGCCGCCGTCGTGCTGCTCGCGACCCTCGCCTGGATCCTCTACGGGCCCGCCGGCGTGCTCCCGCCCTATGTTCTCGGCGTCGTCGCGGGCGTGGCGTCGGGCGCCGCGATGCTGCCTTACACCGTGATCAAGGAGGCCAACCCGCCGGGCGTGAGCGGGTCGGCCACCGGCGTCGTCAACTTCCTGAACTTCACGTTCAGCGCGCTGCTCGGCCCGGTCTTCGGCTGGATCATGATGCGGGTCTCCGGCGGCGCCTCCATCATGACGCTCGAACACTACCAGACGACATTCGAGCCGCTGATATACGGCGTCGGTCTCGCGGTCGTCCTGGCGTTCCTCCTGAAGGAGACGGGCCCGGCGGTGCGTCGGCCTGACGCGTCGCCGGTCGTCGCCCGTCAGTAGGTGACCGGCGAACCAGACCAGGTTGCTCCATACCATGAACGAGATCAACGTTCGCGATTTCGTCCGACAGAACTACGAGCCCTACGAGGTCGATCTTCGGAAACCGGAATCTCAGGAACGTTGTCGCGCCGAGGACCATCACCCGGCTGAAGGTGACACCGCCACCGTTTGCCACCGTTGGCGGTGTCGGGTCGAGCTACGGCGTCAAGCGTGTGCCGGAGGCTTCGGAGTCGTTTCCTCCCGCCTTTCTGACGGACACCATCGAGAACATCAAGAAGTACTCCGAGCGGTACGGCACTCACCTCGAACGGTACGCCGGAATGGTCCGTGAATTCCTCGAAGCCGACTGCAAGGACTGGGAGTCGTACCAAGCGAGGGTGACCGGGTTGGAGGTCGAACTCTTCAATCCGTGTTCAAATTAGGGCGATGTGAAAGGAGCCCCTCATGGAACGCGGGCGACGGAAGACCGTCGTGAACCGGGGACGCGATGCGGAGCTACGGGAGAGGCTGGAGGATCGGCGCCGTGAGATCCTCGACCAGGTCAGGCACAACGTCCGACACGTCCGGGCCCACCACGGCCGAGGATCGCTCGACGAGGTCCGCGACTCGGCCGAGACGTCCGAGGCGCTGGCGCGAGAGGACCTCGACCTGGCGCTGCTCCAACTGAAGAGCGAGACGCTCGAGAAGATCGAGGACGCGCTGGTCCGGCTGGAGCAGCGCACGTACGGCCACTGTTTCGAATGTGGTGAGGAGATCTCCAAGCAGCGCCTGGCGTCGCTGCCGTTCGCCCTCCGCTGCACGCGCTGCGAAGAAGCACGCGAAGCGGCTGCCCGCGCCGACACGTCTGCGGCGCGGTGGCAGCACCCCACGCCGGACGCCGTGGCGTAGAACGCGGAGCCCAGCTCGCTTCCTGACAGTCGCAGGGTCACCATGAACCACTCGACAGTGCCCGCGCTTCACTGGTTGCGCACCTACGAAAGGGCGTGGTTGCGGGGCGACGTGGTCGCCGCCGTGACGCTCGCCGCGTACTTGTTGCCTGCCGGGCTGGGCGACGCCTCGCTGGCCAACCTGCCGCCCGAGGCCGGGCTCTACGCCTGCCTGTTCAGCGGCCTGGTCTTCTGGCTGTTCTGCAGCTCGAAGCACACCACCATCACCGTCACATCGGCGGTCGCCCTGCTGATTGGTGCGTCGCTCGGCGGGATTGCGGGAGGCGACACGGCGCGTTTCGGGGCGCTGGCGGCAGGCACAGCGGTGCTGGTCTCGCTGATCGCCTTCATCGCCTGGCTCGTCAAGGCCGGCGCGATCGTGAATTTCATCTCCGAGACCGTGATGGTGGGCTTCAAGTGCGGCGTAGCCCTGTTCCTCGCCACCACGCAGCTCCCGAAGCTTTTCGGCTTTCACGGCGAGCACGGGGATTTCTGGCAGAACAGCGGCTTCTTCCTCAGGCATCTGAACGAAACCAACGCCGCCGCCCTCGGTATCGGCGCCACGGCACTGGCGCTGCTCGTGCTCGGGAAGATATTCCTGAAGAACAAGCCGGTGGCGCTCTTCGTCGTCATCGGCGGCATCGTCGCATCGGCGGCGCTCGGGCTGGACGCGCGGGGCGTGAAGCTGCTCGGCGAGGTCCCGCAGGGGCTGCCGGCCGTCGGGCTGCCAGCGATTCACTGGGCGGACCTGAACGATCTGCTGCCGTTGGCGTTCGCGTGCTTCCTCCTCGCCGCCGTCGAAACGGCCGCCATCGGACGGATGTTCACCGCGAAGCACGGCGGCCGGCTCGACGCCAACCAGGAGTTCCTCGCCCTTTCAGTGGCCAACCTGGCCGTGGGACTGGGCCGCGGCCTGCCGGTCAGCGGGGGCATGTCGCAGTCGGTGGTGAACGAGGGCGGCGGCGCACGGACCCCTCTGTCAGGCGCGATTGCAGCCGTGCTGCTGCTGGTGGTCGTGCTCTTCTTCTCGCAACTCCTCCGCGACCTGCCGCAGCCTGTGCTCGCAGCGGTGGTGCTTGTGGCCGTGGCGGGGTTGTTCAAGCTCTCGGCGCTCCAGCAGTTGTGGCGCGGCGATCGCAAGGAATTCGTCGTCGCGATGGCCGCCATCCTGGGCGTGCTCGGCTCGGGTCTGCTGCGCGGCGTGATGATCGGGGCCGTCATCTCGCTCGTGCAACTCATCCGCCGCGCCTCCACTCCGCACGTGGCCTTCCTGGGCCGCATTCCCGGCACGAGACGGTTCTCGGATCTGGAGCGTCATCCGGACAACGAGTTGATCCCGGGCGTTCTGATCTTTCGGCCCGAGTCGGGTGTGGTCTACTTCAACGTGGACCACGTGTGCGACGCGATCCGCGACCGGGTGCAGCGCGAAGCGACGCCGCCCGGGCTTGTCGTGCTGGACTTGTCCGCCGCGCCGCAAGTCGACACGCAAAGCGCCCATGCGCTTGCCGGCCTGGCGGACGAACTCACGGCGGCGAACATCAGGATCCAGGCCGTCGAGCCGCGTGCCTCGGTGCGTGACCGCCTGCGCCGCGAAGGCGTGGACGCCAGACTCGGAGCGGTCAACCGGTTCACCTCCGTTGCCGACGCGGTGGAGGCGTATCAGGGAATATGAAGATTCCAGCTCGGCGACAGACGTCTCCGGTCCCGCTGTTCCAGGAATTGCCGGAGGGTGAGATCGGCGTCATCCTGGCGAAGGCCGCACTGCGGAAGGTCCGGGCGGGCACCATCCTCTGCCGGCAGGGAGAGCCGGCCGCGCACCTGTTCCTGATGCGCAACGGCCACGTGAGGTTCGTTCGAGCGACGTCGAGCGGCGACGAGGTGCTCCTGCGCCTGATTGGCCCGGGAGGCTGCTTCGGCATCGCCAGCCTGCTGGCAGGTCCCGCACGGTACGCGGGCACCGCCCGCACGACTGACGAAACCCGTCTGTATGTGTGGGAGGCCGACACCATCCAGCAGACCGCTGCCGCGCACCCCCGCCTGGCACAGAATGCCCTCGGCGTCGTGCTTCAATACCTCAAGGATTACATCGACCGTCACATCGCGCTCGTGTCGAAGACGGCGGAGCAGCGACTGGCCCGGACCCTCACCGCTCTCGGGGCGACCAACGGCCGCGTGCTGCCGACGGGGGTGGAAATCGACATCACCAACCAGGACCTGGGCTCGCTCGCCGACGTGGGGATCTACACGGTCAGCCGCCAGTTGAAGAACTGGGAACGCGAGGGGCATCTCGTCAAGCACCGAGGAGGGCTCCTCGTCCGGCACCCCGAAGCTCTGCTGCACGAGTGAACGTCGTCCCCGGCCTGTTCGAGCGGATCATTGCGCTGCCGCAACGACACAGCCCTGCCGTCCATCTACACTCGGCCTCGTGGCTTCCTCACACCCTCGGTTACAGACCTCCATACTGGTGGCGGACGACAACGGACCGATCCGCGAGATGCTGACGTCCGAGTTGCGTACCTGCTTTTCGGTGGGGGGGGCCGTGGCGAACGGCAAACGTCTCGTTGAGGCGGCCCTGGCCAGCATGCCCGACGTCATTGTGTCCGACGTCAACATGCCGGTGCTCGGCGGACTCGAAGCGATGCTCGCCCTGAGGGACCTGGGCCGGGACATTCCGTTCGTGATGGTCAGCGCGGATGCGGGCGCCGCCGACGAGTGCCTGGCGCGCGGCGCCGCGGCGTTCGTCGCCAAGCTGGACGTGGGCCGCGATCTCGTTCTTGCCGTCCTCGCGGTGCTCTCCGGCAGGACCTACGTCTCCTCCAGCGTTCGCGAGTCGCGTTCAGCCGTCCGCCCGCTCGGCCCCACCCATCGCTGAGGTCGAGACCGTCGGCGTCCCATCAAGCGACCGTCCCCGTGCGAGTCGTCCGGCGACCGGAAACGGCGCCGTGACGCGCGCCCTCTACTTCGGGGCCCCCGAGCGCAGCGCGGCCTTCGCGGCGCTCTTCTGGGTTGCCTGCTCCCTGATCAGCCGGTAGGCGATGTAGTACTTGTAGATATTGGCCACGTACGTCACCGTCTCGCGCCCGATGCGCTCGGATGCGATCTGTTCCACGTTGCCGAACCAGACGTTCGGGTCGAGCCCGCGCTTTTCCGCCTCCTTCCGCAGCTGGCGAATCCGGCCCGGTCCGGCGTTGTAGGACGCAAACGTGAACAGGCCCTTGTTCAGCGCGTCCATCGGCTCGTCCTTGAAATACTGGTCCATCATGAACCGCATGTACTTCACCCCGGCGTGGATGTTGGGCTCCAGCTTGGTGATGTCGCCGACGTTCTGTTCCTTGCCGGTCTCGGGCATCACCTGCATCACGCCGATGGCGCCGACGGCGCTCTTCGCCTGCTGGTCGAGCTGAGACTCCTGGTATCCCTGCGCGGCAATGAGCAGGTAGTCCATCTGGTACTTGTCGCTGTACTTCCGGAAGAACCCGGCCAGCGCCAGGAACTTCTTCCGCTCGGCCTCGGATGTCGCGTTCTTCGCGAACGCGGTGGACACCAGGTAGCGCTTTTCGAGTACGTTGCCGAACGCAGAGCCGAGACCGTACTTCGCGGTGAACTCGTTCAGCGCTGCCGCGAGTTTCGGGCTGTTCTTGCGAATGGCCACCGCCAGGTCGCCGCCGGTCCGCACGGTCACGGTGTCATGGACCGTCAGGTTGGTGAAGATCTTCTTCCAGAACTCCGCCAGGTAGTTGTCCACGACGATGATCGGCATCAGGCCGGCATTGACCATCTCGAGCAAGTCGTCGTCTTCGAGGGTCTCCGGCGCCAGCTGTACCGCCACAGGCGGCTTGCCCTGCGCTTTCAGCCTCTCGTTGAGCGCCAGCAGGCTCCGGTAGTAGCTGCTCGTCTTGCGGACGAACACCTTCTTCCCGGAGAGGTCTTCCACCGAGGTGATCGTCGGGGCGCCCGGCCCCGTCACGACCACCTCGCTGACGTTCCTGCGGGTGGGGTTGGTGAAGTCCACGAACTTTCGCCTCTCGGGCGTGATGGTGAGCTGGGCCACGACGAGGTCCACCTTCCCCTGGATCAGGGCCGGGCCGAGGGCATCGCGCGGCATGGCCACGAACATGACGTGGACCCTGGCGTCGCCCGTCTTGAGCTTCTTGTTCAGCTCGTTCTCGAACAGCGCCCCGTACTCGTAGGTGACTCCACGCTGAGCTCCCTGATCCACGAAGTAGAACGTGCGGTTGTAGGTGACGCCGATGCGGATCATCCGGCGATTCACCATCTCGTCGAAATCGCCGGTGAACGGCTTCCCGATGAGGGACCGCGGGCCCTCCGGCAAGGCGGCCTCGTATGCGAGCGGCGGCAGGGGCGCGTCGGCCGCAGGTGGCTGGGCGGACGCGTTCTTGTCCGGGGAGGTCGGCTTACTGCCGCCACAACCGGTGAAGACGATCGCCAGACTCACGAGCGCCGCGGCGCCGCGCGCAGACAGAATCGATCGGAATCTCCATGCCATGCACATCATCGTACTCCAGAACCCGTGCGCCAGCCCTCGATTCGCCGCTGCACGCGCGACCACCAGCGGAGGCGGCGGAGCATCGCGCGCTTCTTGTGCTGATGCGCTTCCATGCGGCGCAGGATCCGCTCGAGCAGATCCACCGCCTCGAGGACGTGCGGCCCCTTGTTGAGCATCACGCACTCGGCGCGCTCGGACATGGCCGCGTCCGTGATTTCCGCACGCGACGGCTGGCCGAGCTTAGCGAGGCTCTCGAGGACCTGCGTCGCCCAGACGACCGGCACGTGGGCCGCCTCGCAGATCCACAGGATCTCCTCCTGCACCTCCGCCAGCCGCTCGTATCCGCACTCCACGGCCAGGTCGCCTCGGGCGATCATGATGCCGATGGCCGGGTTCGACATGGCGGCGAGGATCAACTCGGGCAGCAGCTCGAAGGCGCGGCGCGCCTCGACCTTCAGCAGGATGCCGCGGCAGCGGCCGCCGACCCGTGCCATGCGCGACTGCAGGCGCCGCACGTCGTCCACGCTCCTGACGAACGAGAGGCCCACGATGTCGGCGTGACGCGCGACGACCGCGAGATCCGCGAGGTCGCGGCGCGTGAGCGCGGAGAGCGTCATCCGCGTGTCCGGGAGGTTGATGCCCTTCTCGGCGCGGAGCCGCTCGCCCGCCGGGCGTGCGTGGGTGATCCGCACCAGCAGGTGTCCATCGTGAACCGACTCGATCACACCCCCGATTCGCCCATCGTCGAACCAGATGGCCTCGCCACGCTTCGCGTGGGCGATCGCGGCCGGGAGCGTGCAGCCGATCCGCGCCGGCTCCTCCAGCTTCCCGTCCGCGCCGATGCGCGCCTCGCGTCCTGCGGCGGCCGAGCGGGAGACGACGAGCGCGTCGCCGCGATGGAGGAGCAGCGCCTGTTCCTGGAGCGGGAGGCCCGACACCGTTGCGATCCGCGAGCGGGACCCGTGCTTCTTGCGTCCGTGGGGGCCGGCGTGCAGCGCGGTACCGTTGGTGACATAGGCGGTGGCGCGGCCCTCGGCGAGAACGTAGCTGTCAGCTCGGGAGACGACGCGAAGCGAGCGTTGCGCGCCGCGGGCGTCGCGGAGCCGGATCTGGCCGCCCTCGGTGAGTCCGTCGATGAACGCGCGAGGCAACGCGAGCGTCGCCGCCACCTCTGGCCGGAGCGCCACGGCGTGGCCGCGCGCGGTGAGGCAGACGGTGGCGGGCGTGATCACGCGGCCCATGCGGTCGCGGACGGGCCGCCACTTGACGACGGGCGGCCCGGGCTCGATTCGGCCCGTGCGGATCTTCGGTCCACCCAGATCCATGATGACGCGGCAGGGCGACTTCAGCTCGCGGGAGGCGCGGCGCACGTTCCCCGCGATCTTCACCCAGATCTCGGGGGTGTCGTGCGCGCAGTTGATTCTCGCGCAGTTCATGCCGCGGCGGAGGAGCTCCCCGACGAACTCGTAGTCGGTGGCGGCCTCCGTCGGTTGCGTCACCATGATCCGCGCCGTTCGCCGACGCGGCTTCGGTCCGAGCAGCGCCTCGGTGTGGCGCTGCAGGATCTCGCGAGCCCTTTCGACGGCGATGGGCGGTCGCGGCTGGCCGTTCGGCCGGACGGGCACGCGCGCGACCACCCGCACAAGGTCGATCACCGCGTTCAGGTTCGCGAGGACGGCCGACTCGCAGCGGCCGAGCGACGACAGGCCCGCGCCCGCCAGTACGCGCTGCACCTTTCTCAAGTCGTGGCGGCGAAACGCGACGTAGTGGACGAGGTTGCGCGCGCTGGCACGATAGGACGGGTGGACGGCCGACAGCGGCTTGACGAAGCCGCGATCCAGTTCCTCCACCCGCGCCCGAACTCTGAGCAACTGCGCGAGGGCCGCTCGCAAGTCGACCTTCAGGCGCTTGGTTGACCGACCACGTTTCTCGAGGGATGCCGAAGGCTCTTTCACGGAGTATTGCTCGGACCCTGAGCCAATCCTAGAACGGAATCCCAATACCCAAGATCGGCCCGTGCAGCGTCTGGCTCCAGTGAACGGGGTAGGACAGGACCTGGCCGTTGGCCGTGAGCTTCTTGAATCCGTAGCCCGCTGTGAGCGCGAGGTGGCTGATAGGCCGCCACTCGAGACGGGCGGTTCCATCCACCCCCGACAGCACGTTGGAGCCGAGACCGGTGCTATCGAGGTGGGTAAAGAGTTCCCAGCGCTTGGCCAACCGCGGACGGAACATCACCCCGAGCATGGGCGACCACCGGGCGGGATTCCACGACACTTCGGGGTACGTGCTGAACGACGCGTGTATGTCCAACCCCGTCCGTCGCGCTCCGCCTTCCACCCACAGAGCATTCACCACCCGGACTCCGCCGCCGATCTCTCCCACGGACATGTTCGCTCTGACCTTCAGAAGGACGCGCGAGTTCTCGGCCGACAGGCCGGCATAATTGAAGTCCCCAAACGCCTCGAACCTGCCCTTCTCGATCCTGAACGCCGCGAATGCGGCGCCGTTGAGGCTGGTGTCCGTGCCTCCGGACGACGAGCCGCCGCCGGAGCCGCCGGAACCGCCGCCCCCGTTCGAGGGCAGGTTGGGGAGCGTGAGGTCCACGCCGAGGATCGGCGCGAAGCCGAAGACCGGGTAGATCACGCCTTTCCATCCAGAGTCCCCGCCGGTGGACGTCGGAGGAGGGGCCTGGGCCAATGCGGACGCTGAGGCGCAGAGCAGGAGCGTCACGGCCGTCACGGCTGCACAAACGCGACGTCTCATTACGCTGAACCTCTCGATGATCGTCCCCACAACGCCCGCGCCCACACGCCGTCAATCATACTCGAATTCACTGTGGAGCGCACCCGCTCAACGCCTCCGGGGCCGTCCCTGGCTGGACCCACAGAGAATGCCGTTCGGCGGGTCTTCGGCTGCGCGTGGTACACTCCGCGACGGGGTGGGCATAGGAGGATCGGATGCCCGGAGCCATGAGACTGCTGCGGTTTGTGGTGGGCGCAATGTGCCTGCTGTTCGTCGCGCCGCTGGTGTCCGCGCAGGATCTCGACCCCAGGGCCTACGCCTGGGTCCCGGTCAATTCCACCTTCCTCGGCGCCGGCTTCGGTCTGTCGCACGGCGGGGTCGTGACAGATCCGACGTTGCCCGTGACGGACCTCAGTGCGACCGTCGAAACGCCGTCGCTCAGCGTCGCGCGCTCGTTCAACCTGTTCGGGGCGACGGCGCAGGCGCTTGCCGCGCTCCCCTACTCCTGGGCCCAGGTGTCGGCCAACCTGGTTGGTGAGGCGAAGCGCATCACCCCCTCGGGCCTCTCCGACATGCGCCTTCGGATGTCCGTCCTCCTTCACGGCGCCCCGGCCGCCTCGGTGCTCGAGATCATGAAGGCCCCGCGCCGAACGATCCTCGGGCAAGCCTGACCGTCACCGCGCCGACAGGCCAGGCGTATCCCACCAAACTCGTCAACCTGGGCGCCGCCCGGTGGTCCTTCAGACCGGAGTTCGCGGTGTCACACCCGGTGGGACAGCGATGGCTCGTCGATGCATACGCCGGCCTCCTGCTGTTCACCACCAACGACTCGTACTTTCCGGGCACGTCGGTTCGCGCACAATCGCCCATGGGTACGCTCCAGGCGCACCTCAGCTACACGATCACACCGCGGATGTGGGCGGCCTTCGACGCGACGTACTACGCAGGGGGCCAGACGACCGTGAATCTGATCCACAACGACGACCGCATGAACAACTCGCGCATCGGGGGGACGTTGGCCCTGCCGCTGGGGAAGCGGCAGTCGATCAAGTTCGCGGTGAGCACGGGCGCGGTCATTCGATTCGGCGCCAACTTCACCACGTTCTCCGTCGGGTGGCAGACGGGGTGGGTGCCGCGGCCGAAGCCGCCACGGTAGGCCAGGGTCCGAGTGCCCGGATAGGGCTAGACGTCTTGAACGGCCAAAGTCGATCCGAATGTGTCAAGTTCTGTCGAACGTCGCTTCCGCCGTTCAAGACGTCTAGCCCGCCCCGCGTTTCGCG
>Ga0209048_10006505_pt1 | contig 10928 bp, 10 predicted proteins | sample FrelakmetCRP12CR_FD_187146 | JGI IMG/M metagenome (GOLD analysis project Ga0209048, IMG submission 187146) | Freshwater lake sediment microbial communities from the University of Notre Dame, USA, for methane emissions studies - CRP12 CR (SPAdes)... | ecosystem: Environmental > Aquatic >... | reverse complement strand
GCTGCGGAGCAGAGGCAGATCGTTTATTATCTGGGCGGCGAACCGGAGGTTGTTGCAAAGGCGCGCCCGCTCCTCGAACCACTATCAAGTGCCATTCTCCATATCGGGCCGCTGGGTTCGGCTTCTTCGTTGAAGCTCGCGATGAACCTGAACATTGCCGGTGTGGCCCAGAGCTTGTGCGAAAGCCTGAGGTTGAGTCGGGCGGCGGGAATCCCGGATGATGTGTATTTCAATGCGCTTGAGCGAAACGTTTCCCACTCGGGGGTCTCCGATCTGAAAGGACCCAAACTGCGTCAGAACGATTACAGCCCTCAGTTTGCACTCAAACACATGGCGAAGGACCTTCGCTTGGCATTAGAGACTGCCGCCGATCTCAGGGTGTCGCTTGAACAAACCGGAAATCTTAAAAAGATCTATGACCGGGGAATGGCCGCCGGCTGGTCGGAAGATGACTTCATTGGACTTATGCGGCTCCTCGATATAAAACCATGAGTTTTGGTTTACACCGGCCTGACAACTCGTTGGATCCAGCGGGACAGTGGTGCACGGGTAGGACTAGTTCAGCGTTGTTAGGAGGATTATTGGTATGGCATCCACAAGCGATCCCTTCATATGCTACAACAGGAAAGGTCTCGAAACAATTTTACCGCATAGAGGGGCGGCTCTCAGTAAGATCGATGGAGTTTTTTATAGTGCTTATGCTCCCGATATAATGATGGGAGTAAAAGAAATTCACCATAACGACCGTGATCTTGACGGCCATTTTCCCGGAGCACCCACCTATCCCGGTTATGCTCAGGATGAATTTGTCTGCCTTGTAGCCGCGGCGCTCATTCCGACTACCGTCGCAGATTTAAAAACAGATCCTCACGTTGTGCAGAAGATCGTGCGGTATAAAAATAGTGCGAATCCCGGAGATAAATTGATCGCAGAAGTCAAACTCATCAGGAGACGGGCTAAATTTTTTATATTTTCTGCTGAGATCAGGAATCAGCGAAACGAGATAATTGCCGAGTACGAAAAAATTGTCGGAGCCGTATAAAAGCGCCACCTCCCTGTGTTCATATTGTGGGGGACGACAATGCATGTACCCGGAATAGCGCCGCCCTCTGGTATCTACAATTCGTGATCTATTTTATTATAAGGAAGATTTCACATCCCCGTAAACCCAATTGATTCCGCAAGTGCCGTGTTCATGATCTTGCCCTGATAGGTGTTCAATGCGCTTCTGATCTCGGCGGATTGCGCTATGGCCATTTCGATCCCCGTGTTCGCCAGAAGTTTTACGTATGGCAGCGTTGCGTTCGTGAGAGCCAGTGTAGAGGTGCGGGGATAGGCGCCCGGCATGTTGGTCACGCAGTAGTGCACGATTCCGTCAACGACGAACACGGGATCGTCATGGGTCGTGGGTCGCGAGGTCTCGACGCATCCGCCCTGGTCCACGGACACGTCCACGATCACCGAGCCCTTCTTCATGATGCCGAGCATTTTCCGAGTGATCAGGACCGGCGTCCTGCCCCCGGGGACGAGCACCGCGCCGACGATGATGTCGGCGTCCACGATCTCCTCTTCCAGCGTGTGGGCGGTCATGGGCAGCGTCCTTACGCGCCCCTTGAACAGCTCATCGATCCGTTGCAGACCGGCCGTGGCCCGGTTGGTCACGACGGTTTCCATACCCAGCCCGATGCCGACGCGGGCCGCGTTCGTACCGACCACGCCCGCTCCGAGGATCACGATCTTTCCCGGCCGCACCCCGGAGACGCCCGTGGGAAGGACGCCGGAACCGCCCTTGAACTTCTGAAGATAGAACGCGGCCATGAGCGGAGCCATTCTGCCGGCGATCTCGCTCATGGGGGCAAGGAGCGGAAGTTTGCCGTCGTGTTCAAGCGTCTCATACGCGAGGCCGCTAACGTGTTTGGCGAGCAGCAGCCTTGTCAACTCGGGGTTGGGCGCGAGGTGCAGATAGGTGAAGAGGGACTGTTCATCTCTGAATAGGTCATATTCCGATGCAAGGGGTTCTTTTACTTTGACGATCAGATCCGCCTTCTGAAAAAGTGTCTGTTTATCGATGATTTCAGCGCCGGCCTTTCGATATTCCTCGTCTGAAAACCCGCTTCCCGCGCCTGCACTAGTTTCGATCAGGATGGTATGGCCATCTTTTGTACAGTCCTGAACGCCAATGGGGGTAAGGCCGACGCGAAACTCTTCCGCCTTTATCTCTTTGGGAACTCCAATAATCATATCCTGCTCCTTGAATGAGAAACGTGTTCGTGATTTCTACGAAAATACTATCATAGAATCCGCTGCTTTGCAGTGCGAAGTTATGCTCGAAAGTATTGACTAGGAGAGCTATTTTAGGTAGTATGAACCTTCAAAAAAAGGAATAGTCTTACAGGAGGGTTGTTCATGGCTGACGACAAGAAGGAACCATGGCTCAATTATCTCGCGCTCACCACGGTGATCTTCGCCGTGTGCGCAACGCTCTCGACGCTGAAAGGCGGCGGGTTCTCGACCCGCTCGGTGATGTCCCAGGCCCAGGCCTCGGACCAGTGGGCCTATTACCAGTCCAAGAGCATCAAGGGATACGTCTACGAACTGCAGCGGGAGAAGTTCGAGATGGACCTCAAGACGAACAAGGGCATGTCCCGCGCGCTGGCCGCAGATTATGAAAAGCGGATCGCGGCATACAAGGAAAAAATAGACCGGTACGAAAAGGAAAAGGAAGAGATCAAGAGCAAGGCGGAGGAACTCGAAAAAAGGCGCGATAAGGCCCAGATCCACTCCGGCGCGTTCGGCATGGCCGCAATGTTCCTGCAGATCGCCATTCTGCTCTCTTCCATCGCTGCGTTGATGAAGAAAAAGCTGTTCTGGTTCATCGGCATGGGGGCCGGCGTATTCGGTCTCCTCTATTTTTTCAACGGGTTTTTTCTCTTTATGAAGTAATTCATCGGTTGATTTCTGAACTTAACCACAGAGAGCACTGAGAAAAAGACTTTTAAATATTCAAATAGCGCTGTGAATTCTGTGGTTAAATCTTGAAAATACGCATATACGGTGAGGGTGTCCGGAGATGAATCGCGTCAAATGGCAGGTCATATTAGGATTACTGCTGGTGGCAGTATCGGTCATCCTCTTCTACGTCCAGATCAGGATATTTCATACACCGCGTGATACGTACTTTTACCTGTTTCAGGACCTCGCTTTTATCCCCATTCAGGTCCTGCTGGTCACCCTGATCCTGAACCAGCTGCTGAATGTGCGCGAGAAGCATTCGATGCTGAACAAACTGAACATGGTCATCGGCACGTTCTTCAGCGAGGTGGGGACAACGCTTCTCAAGTCGATCGCAGCGTTCGATCAAAACACCGACAAGATCAGGGGGGAGCTTTTGATACGGGGCGAGTGGACAGACCAACAGTTTGCGGCCGTCATTAAGCGGGTCCGCGGCAATGAATTCAGGATACAGTATACCGGCAGCGACCTGGAGGAGCTCAAAACCATCTTAACAGGGAAGCGGGACTTTCTGCTCGGATTGCTTGAGAATCCAAACCTGCTCGAGCACGAGACCTTTACTGAACTTCTCTGGGCGGTTTTCCATCTGTCCGAGGAACTGGCCGTTCGCGAGGATGTGCGGAACCTGCCGCCGGCTGACGGGAATCACATCGCCGGCGACATCAGGCGGGCTTATACTATCCTCATTGTGGAATGGCTTAACTACATGAGACATCTGAAACACGACTATCCATACCTGTACTCGTTCGCTGTGAGGACGAATCCCTTCGATCCGAATGCGTCACCTACCATAAAATAGTCGATCCGCCTGCTCAGAGGCCTATGGTTTGAAATCAACAGCACTGCCTTTGCTTATGGGTTCGGTGCTCGTTTTCACAACTGCGGTCGCGGTATGCTCCTTCACGAGAAGCACCTGAACGTCACCGATCACTTTTCTCGGGAATCCCTTCTTGCTCGGTTCTTCATATACACTGAAATGGTCGCCAGGTTCAACACCGTCCACTTTCCCCAGGTCAAGATAGACGACGTCCGACTGGGAATTGATCGTGCGCCTGTCCGTAACTTCGAGAATGTATCCCGAGAGGTTCTTGGCCTTCTTTTGCGCTGATTGATAGATAGGCGTCGGCTCCTGATAGGGGGTCACCATGCTGCCTTTTTCGATCTCATCGAAGGAGATCGTGATCCGCGCGGTAAGCACGTTTGCAGCGGGGTCCTTGGCCGTGATCTGGAGAATGCCGAGTCCCTTTATGAGTCTGCCGAAATACTTGCCTGTTTTAGGATGTTTTACCTTGTTCAGGGGGTTAAATATGAGATACTTATCCCCGACCTTTATATTTTCCGCATCGCGCATCGAGACATACACGACATCATCATAGCCCAAAAGAGTTTTGCCTTTTTCCTGCGTTCCGGTGATGGTATCTTTCGTTTCATCTGCACTCACGAATCCCGCGCTGAGCATGGCGTATTTGTCGACAATAGGAAAGATCTGCTCTTCGGGCATGATGAATGTGCTTCCCCCTGTCAGCTTTTCCTCTTCGGTCCCTGCAGGGATGGGCTGCAGCGGTTTCGGGCTGGTAACAGAGGCTCCCGCAAGCCCTTCACGACTCGTTTCCTTGGAAGGGACGGGTTCTTCGACGACGGCTGCTGCGGTTTTGGCCGGTTCCTGCTTTTCACCAGATGGCTCTTTCGGCGGCGCTTCAGCCTGCAATGCCCGTTCGATCGGCGCGAGAACGGGGATTATCAGTTTGTTTCCTGCGAAGATCAGGTCCGGGTTCGTGATGGCCGGATTTGCCTTCCAGAGGAACGGCCAGAGGAAGGGATCTTTGAAAAAAGTATTTGCGATGTCCCAGAGCGTGTCACCCTGTTTTATGATATAGGGGTGCGCAGGCTCTTCCGCTGCAGGTACCTGTGCGGCTGCAGCGGCAGCTCCTGTTGAAGCAGGCGCGTTTCCCTGCGTTGCGGCCGCTGGTTGCGGCGCAGAGGGTTCCTTTTGCTCCTGGGGACGTGCAGTACCGGGAACGAGCATGAGGATAAGAACGATGCATACTGTTTGCATGATGTTTTTCAGCCGTGTGGTCATTCCTGCCTCCTGATTTTTTTGAACTGATGGTTATTCCATCCGGGCCGGTGTTGAGTTTTCTTCGCATCGTGACTTCAAATTCGCCCCTCTCCGGCGAATCAGGTACAAGGTTTTGTTACGCATGATTTTCCCCAAAGATATACGAGAAACCTCTTGTTTGTCAAGAGAATTAATCGAGCGACATCCGAAACCAGACCTTGCTTTTGAAGGGTCTTTTTGGTATTCTTCCGATACTATGAAGTCCAATACTCAAGAGGGCAAGAGCAGGTGGAGGGGCGTGCTCTTCCTGGTAACGTTTCTCCTCCTGACCGCTCTCGCCATTGTGCTTCAGCTCCAATTCCGTGGTTTTGAAGGGCCGCTATCCGATAATATCCTGATCTTCATCCTCATCAATGCGAACTTCCTGCTCCTGGCAGCGGTCATCTTCATGATGGCCAGGAGCCTTTGGACCCTCTGGATGGAGCAGAGACAGGGCGTGTTGGGGGCACGGTTCAGGACCAAACTGGTCATCGCCTTCGTCAGCCTGTCGTTCATTCCGCCCGTGCTCCTTTTTTTGATCGGGAGCGGGATGTTCACCAGGAGCATCGAGCGGCTTTTCAGTCTCAGGATCGAGAATTCCTTCAAGGACTCGGTCTCGGTCGCCCAGGAGTACTACGATCGTCTCCAGAAAGAGGCCACTTTTTTCAGCAAACAGATCAGTGGTCAGATGGCTGACGCCCGGATCTTGCCCCAGTTCGAACAGCAGGTGCTCAGGGACTACCTTGCCAGAAAGGCAGCGGAGTACGGTTTGGGCTCGGTTGAACTCTTCACCTCCCCCCGTGAACGGAGCGTGGTCGTCGTTACGAGCCAGTATCCTGCGAAAACTTTTACGCAGACACCGGCCGACCTCGTTGCTAAGGCCTTTGCAGGACAGGAAGCGGCGGATATAACGGATACGCCAAAAAAAGGCGAAATCATGCGGGCGGTCGTCCCGCTCTACGAACGTTCAGAAGCGGGAAAGGGAAAGCGAATTGTTGCGGCGGTCTCCGTCAGTTTCTATATTCCCCGGAACCTGGCCGCAAAGGCGGATAGTATTCGGGAAGGGTACGCGCAGTACCGGTCGGCGTTCAGCAAAAAGGACCCGATAAAACTTTCTTACCGGCTCGGTTTCCTTTCGGTCACGCTTGCGCTCCTCCTTGCGGCGATCTGGGTGGCGCTTCGTGTTGCCGCCGGCATCACGGTGCCGATCAGGAAACTTGCCGAAGGGACCGCGGCGGTGGCGGCAGGCAGGTTCGATTACCGGATCGATGAAAAGTCCGACGATGAGGTGGGGGTGCTGATCGCCTCGTTCAACAAGATGACCCAGGACCTGCAGCGCTCTCGAGAGCAGGTCGAGCAGGAAGTCAATTACAAGAAGACGATCCTCTCGAACATCGAGACCGGGGTCGTGTCCATCGACCGCGGAAGGAGGATCACGACGGTTAACCACTCGGCATCGGAGATCCTCGGCATCCAGGAGAGGGACGTGCTCGGCAAACGGTACGATGAGGCTTTCGGGTTCCTCGAGCTTGATCCGATCCGCAGCCTGTTCCGCAGGCTCGAGCAGGGGCAGGGAAGGGCAGAGGAGGAATTGTCGCTCAACGTGCGGGGCCGAATGCTGACGCTCCGGATGCGCATCTCCACGCTCAGGGACGGCAACGGCACGCCTATCGGCTCGGTCATCACCTTTGACGATCTGACGGAGCTGCTGCGCGCCAAGAAGGCCGAGACCTGGCAGGATGTGGCGAGACGTATCGCTCATGAGTTTAAGAACCCGCTCACACCCATCAAGCTTTCCGCGGAGCGGCTGCGAAAAAAACACGCGGCGGGCGCTCCGGATTTCGATGCTGTCTTCGACGAGTGCAGTATGACGATCGTGCAGGAGGCCGACGGCCTGCTGAAGCTTGTGGATGAATTCGCGAACTTTGCGCGTATGCCGAGCTCGAACCCGACGCTTCAACCCCTCGCGCCGGTGCTCGAAAGCGTGGTGCAGCTTTACAGCGGTGCGCACAAGGATATTGTGTTTGTGAAGGATATTATGCCGGACCTGCCGGACGTGTTCATCGACCGTGAGCAGATCAAACGGGTGTTCATTAATCTTTTTGAAAACGCAATAGAGGCCATGGGCGGCAAGGGCAGGATCCTTGTCACGGCGAAGATGGCCTCTTCCGGCATGGCGCAGATCGACGTTGCAGATGAGGGGCCGGGGATCGCGGTTGAGGATGTGCCCAAGCTGTTCCAGCCGGATTTCTCCCGAAAGAAGAAGAAGAGCGGACTGGGCCTGGCAATCGTGCTCAGGATCATCACGGACCACAGCGGCACGATCCGCGTGTCTCAGAATGATCCGGCAGGAGCGCGGTTCATAATAGAACTGCCGGTGGCGGTGAAGGGCGGGGTAGTTTTGAGTTCGTAGTCAGGAGTTGGGAGTTCGGAGTAAATAGTTCAGATTGCAACCAAGCCGCTCTCCGATTGTGTTGCTTGGATCCACGAACTCCGAACTACGAACTCCGAACTGAATTTAAGGGGGGGTACCTTGGATACAGCATCAACGATACTGATATGCCTAATAGCAGTCTATCTTATTTTCAAATTGTTCGGATTTCTGGGGCGGCTCGGGATCAAGCAGATCTCGCCGAAGGAACTCGATCAGAAGAAGGGCATGGTGCTCCTTGATGTCAGCACGGACAAAGAACACGAGAGAGGGCACATTCCAGGTTCGGTCCACGTGCCGTTATCGGACATCGGCGACAAGATCAAAAAGCTCAAAAAGGACAAAGAGCTGGTAGTGTACTGCCAGAACGGAAACCGGAGCATATGGGCCATTAAGCGGCTTATGGGCATGGGTTACAAGAACTGCATCAACCTGAAGGGCGGCTATAATGCCTGGAAGAGAATTCATTGACGAGCTGAGGCGGGACTACCGGGAGAAAAAGCCGTTGATCGTGAAGCGGCTCGCCGAGTTCAGAAACGTGTACGAGAAGGGCGACCGGGTGATCTTCGAAGAACTATGCTACTGCATCCTCACCGCGGGCAGCAGCGCGAAAATGGGAATGCGCACTGTTGAGGCGCTCAAGGATATTCTCAGAAGCGGCAGCGAGAAGGAACTCCAGCAGCGCGCCAAAGCGCACAGCGTCCGGTTCTGGCGCCTGCGACCATCGTACATCGTCCATACAAGAGAATATCTCGACGATGCATGCGGGCGGAAGCTCAAACGGTTGATCGGATCGTTTGATTGCCGCGATGCCCGTCGTGATTTTTTTGCGAAGAACAAGGGCATAAAAGGGATAGGATATAAAGAGGCGAGCCATTTTCTCCGCAACATCGGCTTCCCCGGCTATGCCATTCTTGACAAACATATTCTGAACAGCCTCCGCGAGATGAGGGTGATCAGCACGCGCATGCGTCCCACAACGCGCGCGGGCTACCTCGCGATCGAAAAGAAGCTTGAACAGTTCTCCAAAGAGATCGGCATCGACATGGACCACCTGGACCTGCTCCTGTGGTCCCGCAAGACAGGGCAGATCCTGAAATGAACGTGATGCGGAAGCGTAGCAACTAAGGAATCAAATTCTAATCAAAACGGCAAGAATATTTCTCGCCAAGGCGCAAAGCTCGCAAAGAAAGGCTAAATTATTTGTTATTTAAAACCACGACTAAAGATTTTCTTGGCGTGATTCCCTAAGTGGCCGCTTTTCTTTCATAGGCTATTGCGTCGTTGCGAGAGACGCTTTTTGGTATTGACCTTTTAGTTCCGGTTTTTCCGGGTCAGGTATGAGGGACGAAGGATGAAGCTTCCGAGATCCGCGATCCGAAATCCACAATGAAGAAGGCCCTTTTTCTCTCCTTGCTGATACTCATCGGCTTCCTGTATTCCGCCCAGATCAGGCGGGGGTGCCTGAGCCTTCTCATCCTTATCGACAGCGTGCGGCCGCCGGAGAAAGCCGTGATGGGGAAACTCATCGACGGGCCGATGAGGACGAAGGTGACGGTCCCCAGCAGGGGCAGGGCAATTCACGCTGACCTCTATCGACCTGCAAAGAAAGGCAAGCAGTTCCCCCTCCTCCTCGTGCACGGAGTGAATCCCACGGGCAAGGATGATGGGCAGCTTGTACTCCTCGCCAACAACCTGGCGCGGGCAGGATTCCTCGTCTTGGTCCCCGATATCGAGGGCATGAAGACCCTCCATATCAGGATTTCCGATGCGGAGGATGTTCTCCAGAGCTTTCTTTACCTGCGAACGACCGAGCATGCCGGACCCCGAGGAGGCATGCTCGGCATCAGTTACGGCGCCGGGCCCGTGCTGCTTGCTGCAGCGGACTCGCGGGTACGGGACAAGGTCGCGATGGTAGCGACCTTCGGCGGATATTACGACCTCCGTAATGTTCTGCTCTTCATGTTGACCGGGGCCTATGAGTATGGAGGAAACCGGGGATACATCAGGCCGGACACCTCGCTTCGGTGGATGTTTGCGTACAGGAACCTTGACCTGTTGCGTTCAGGAGCTGACCGGGAAAAGCTCAAGAAAATCATTGAAAAGCGGAACCAATACGAGGTCGCAGCCGCTGATATGCTTGCGAAATCCCTTGGCCCTGAGGGGAGGGCGCTTTACGATTTCCTCGTTAATACCGACCAGGACCGGTTCACACCGCTTTATGAAAAACTTCCGTTGCCGGTGAGGGAGCAGGTATATCAATTGTCTCCGGCACGAGCGATGCGATATATTTCAGCTTCTTTCATCATAGCCCACGGGACTGATGACTATTCTGCCCCCTTTACCGAGAGCAAAAGACTTGCCGATGCAGTCAGCGACAAAGGCCGGGTGCATCTTGCGTTATTGCCGCAGTTCTTGCATATTGAACCGATCGAGCCGTCGGCGACCGACTGGTTTAAGCGGTATGTTCTGGGTGGTTGGCGTCTGTTTGCGGCGATCTACGAGTTATTGGAAAAAGGCAGCATGGAGGGGCAGGGGTCATAAGTAAGAAGTAAGAAGTCAGGAGTCAGGAGTCAGCAGTCAGGTGCTGGCTGAGATATGATCAGTTTTTCGCAAGCGGGGTAGGGGTTCGCCCTGATTGTTTTTAATGACACCGGGCATTGAAAGTGAAACTATGTCTGATAAGGGTCTCAAAAAAGCGGTCATCATCGGCGCGACGATCGGCGCGCTGGTCAGTCTGGGTGCAGCCCTGTCAATGGATTTTGTCATGTCCGATACTCTTCAGGGAACCTGGTGGGACGCGGCTGCCAGGGACGTGACAAAGATGTTTGGACCGGCCTGGGGGCAGAACTCCTTCGTGGTTTCGCTTGTTCTCGTATTGGTGATGGCGTTCCTGGCAGGTTTTGGAGCTTTGCTCGGCGCTGCCGGTGGTCTTACGTTAAACATTTTTTTCAAGAGCGTGCTCAAGTTATAAGGAACGGTTTTGAAAATCGATCATGAAGACCCCGGGCTATTGTGTTGGGAAGTTGAAATGAATACTATATCCTGATCTTCGAGATAAAGCCTGAAAGCAGGTACCATGGTATTCGGGCGAACAGCCGGTATTGAAAGTCCCGGTAGTCGATCCTGCCTCCCGCGATGTCCATATAGCGTTCCATTGCCCTTGAATGATCGAAGAAAATGCGAAGAAAGAGATCAGGATATCTATCAAGCAGCCTGCTCATGCGAAGCGCTACTCGCAGATTTTGTCTGATCTGCTGTTCGCTTTCCCGGCTATAGCGGGCTGTTGCCGAGGCGGGACCTCGTTTGTCCCGTATGCTGTCGATGATCGCCCGGGCAGCAAGCTTGCCGGAGAGGATGGCATGCGCTATCCCCTCGCCGAGAAAG
>Ga0209048_10006504_pt1 | contig 10929 bp, 8 predicted proteins | sample FrelakmetCRP12CR_FD_187146 | JGI IMG/M metagenome (GOLD analysis project Ga0209048, IMG submission 187146) | Freshwater lake sediment microbial communities from the University of Notre Dame, USA, for methane emissions studies - CRP12 CR (SPAdes)... | ecosystem: Environmental > Aquatic >... | reverse complement strand
GGGTCGGCAAGACCACCACCTCGGTGAACCTCGGTGCCGCCCTGGCCGAGCTCGGATTCCGCGTCCTGGTCATCGACCTCGACCCGCAGGGGAATGCCACCACCGGGCTCGGTATCGACGCCCGGAACTTCGAGCTCTCGATGTATGACGTACTGATGCGGGACTGCTCACTCGAGGACTGCGTCGAGCCGACAAGCATGAAGAACCTCTTCGTGGCCCCGGCGACCATCGCCCTGGCTGGTGCCGAAATCGAACTGGTCCCCGCCTTCAGCCGGGAGCTCAAGCTCAAGCGGGCCATCGAGTCGGTCATCGACGACTTCGACTACGTGCTGATCGACTGCCCTCCCTCCCTGGGTCTGATCACAGTGAACGCCCTGGCGGCTGCCAGCGAGGTCCTGGTTCCCATCCAGTGCGAGTACTACGCCCTCGAGGGATTGAGCCAGCTCATGAGGAACGTCCACCTGGTGGCATCGAACCTCAACCCGCGTCTGGACATCTCCACGATCGTGCTGACCATGTACGACGCTCGCACCAAGCTGGCCGACCAGGTCGCCACTGAGGTGCGCGAGCACTTCGGCACCAAGGTCTGCCGGATCGTGATCCCGCGGACGGTCCGGCTCTCGGAGGCGCCGTCGTTCGGTCAGCCGATCACCGCGTTCGACCCCGCATCCCGTGGGGCCATCGCCTACAGGGAACTAGCCAAGGAGGTCAGCGGTGGCACGTCGTAGCGGGCTGGGGAAGGGTCTCAGCGCCCTCATCCCCACCGAGGTCATGGGTGATCGCACGTCAGCACTCCGCGAGGTCCCCATCGGCAACATCAAGCCGAACCCACGTCAGCCCCGCATCAACTTCGACGAGGAGACGATGTCATCGTTGGCCGCGTCCATCAAGGAGCTCGGCGTACTCCAGCCCATCCTGGTGCGTCGCATCGGGGGAGAATCGTCGGACGAGTTCGAGCTGATCGCCGGCGAGCGGCGGTGGCGGGCCTCCCGTCGGGCCGGTCTCCACACCATCCCGGTCCTGATCCAGACGTCGGACGACACCCACAGTCTCGAGCAGGCCCTGGTGGAGAACCTCCATCGGAAGGACCTCAACGTGCTGGAGGAGGCCGCCGCCTATCAGCAGTTGATCGAGGAGTTCGGGTTCACCCACGACCAGGTGGCGACCCGGGTCGGCAAGAGCCGGACCGCGGTCACCAACATCCTGCGGCTGCTCCAGCTCCCGTCCGGCGTGCAGCGACTGCTGGCCGAAGGTCAGATCAGCCCCGGGCACGCCCGTGCGCTGCTCGGGACCCCGGACCGGGGCTACCAGGAGGTCCTGGCCCGGACCGCCGTTGCCGACGGTCTGACGGTGCGGGCCATCGAGGACCTGGTGAGGGAGCACAACGAGGAGGCCGAGGGCGGTCGGGTCCTCCGTCCGGTCCCGGAGATCGCCGTCGACGAGTCTGATGGGGGAGTGGGCACCCGTCCTGCGTCCCCGGACACCAGCGCGTCCGACGGGTCGTCGGGTTCCTCCCCAGGCCCGCGCCAGCTCCCTCACCCGGGAATCCTCGAGTTGGAGGAGCTCCTGGCCAGCCATCTCAACACCCGGGTCAAGGTCGAGATGTCCGCCAAGCGGGGGAAGGTGGTCGTCGAGTTCGCCACCCTCGAGGACCTCGAGCGCATCTACAAGCTCATGGTCGGAGGCGTGGAGGCCTCGACCGTAAGCTAATCTCACGTAGAGTAAGGTTAACTGACATAATAAGCATAGTACCTGTTCAGGTGACTACTCAACGTGGTAGTTCACATCCCTGAAGCGCTAGTAGAGCTTCGTCCACAACCTGTGCATGAGGTTGTGGATTACTGTTCGCAGGCGACCTGAGGTAGAGGTGGACACCGACGGCGGTACACGCCATCAGGCACAGGGGGGACTCAGTCCCAGGCGGTGTCGACCCACTCGGCCAACGAGTCCACGACGGCCCGAGCGATCACCGCGGACCGCTCCACCATCACCGAGGCGGGGCTGATCTCGCAGATCACCGCAGGCATCCGTGTCTCGCGCAGCAGCGGCAGGGACATCCCCCGGATCCCGGCGTCGGGCAGGCCCAGCGTGCTGGCCAGCGCCAGGTGGAGGAGCTCGGCCAGGCGACGCCCTCCGGGGGAGGAATAGCGGTAGCCCGAGTAGTACGAGGCCGAGCAGCCCGGCACCGCCCCCACCCGGATGCCCACAAACACCTCGGCGTCCGAGGCGTTGGCCTCGGCGGCCTGGATCGAGCCGTCCGGATGGTGGTGGGTGGTGACCAGCGCCCCCTGGCTGACCAGGAGACGGCGAACTGCGCCCAATGTGGCTCCCAGGCCCCCTTCTTCGCCCAAGGACACCCGGCGGCCGGCCAGGGTGCGCGGCGCCTGACGGAGGCGCTCACGGTCCCGTACGGCGGACACCAGTTCCGAGCCATGGTGGCGGGATCCGAACCGCAGCAGCTCGGCGGCGGTAGTGGCCCCGGCGATGCCATCGACCGGGAGCCCCGCGTTGCGCTGGAACTCACCGAGGGCGGCTGATGTCAGGTCGCCGAAGATGCCGTCGACCCGGCCGGTGTCGAACCCGAGTGCGCTGAGGCGCTGCTGGAGCTCGGCGACGTCGTCCCCGCGCAGCATGGGGGAGCGGCGGTAGAGGAACCGGTCCCCCAGGTGCCGACCGGCCTCCACCAGGGCCGACCAGGTCTGGCGCCCGCAGACGCCGTCGACCCGGAGGCCCCGGCGGTACTGGAAGGCCTCGACCGCGGCACGGGTGCCCTCACGGAAGGAGCCGGCCTGGTCGACCCCAGGAGAGAAGCCCAGGTCATCGAGGCGTCGCTGGACGTCGATCACGGCCCGGCCCTGGTCGCCGAGGCCGAGATGGATCTCGCGGTCGGGGCTCAACGGGGCCCTCCGACCAGCGGCCGGCCGACCACCGGGGACGTTCGCCCCCCGGGGGCCACCGGGTCGCTCAAAGGTGCGCCGACAGCTCCTGGAGCAGCTGACCCTTGCCCTTGGCGCCGACGATCCGCATGGCGGGCTCGCCGTCCTTGAACAGGATGAGGGTGGGGATGCTCATGACGTCGAACCGACGGGTGACGTCGAGGTTGTCGTCGATGTTGAGCTTGACCACCTCGAGCTTGCCCTCCTGCTCGTTGGCGATCTCCTCGAGCACCGGGGCGATCATCTTGCACGGTCCGCACCACTCCGCCCAGAAGTCCACCAGCACGGGAACGTCCGAGGCCTTGACATGCTCGTCAAAACTAGCGTCGGTCAGGTTTGGGATCTTCTCACTCATGGTGCCTGTTCCTCCTGGGCCCGAACCGGGCCGTACGGGTGTGCGTGACGGCACACGCTACGTCAACAACCACCGCGGCACCGGTCCCATTCCCGGACCGGGGGCGGTGGTGGGCGAGGGACTCAGTGGTGCGAGGCGGCCTGGTCCTCGAGCCAGCGCTCGGTGTCGATGGCGGCCATGCAGCCCGACCCGGCGGCGGTGATCGCCTGCCGGTACCGGTGGTCCTGGACGTCGCCGCAGGCGAAGACGCCCTCCACATCGGTGTACGTGGTGGTCCCCAGCGTCTTCAGGTAGCCGTTGTCCTCCATGTCGAGCTGGCCTTCGAACAGGCCGGTGTTCGGCTGGTGGCCGATGGCCACGAACAGGCCGGACAGCGCCATGTCCGACTCCTTGCCGGTCTGGTTGTTCCGCACCCTGATCCCGGACACCTTGGTGTCGCCCATCACGTCGACCACAGACGAGTGCCACAGGAACTCGATCTTCGGGTGGTCGAGGGCCCGCTGCTGCATCACCTTGGAGGCCCGCAACTCCCCGCGGCGGTGGATGATGGTGACCTTGTCGGCGAACCTGGTCAGGAACAGCGCCTCCTCGAGGGCGGAGTCGCCACCGCCCACCACGGCGATCTCCAGGCCCCGGAAGAAGAAGCCGTCGCAGGTCGCACAGGTCGAGACCCCATAGCCGAGCAGACGCTTCTCGTTGGGCAGGTTCAGCATGAGCGACTTGGCGCCGGTGGCCACGATGAGGGCGTCGGCGGCATAGGTCGGCTCGGCGGCCTCGGGGTCGCCCACCCACAGGCGGAAGGGACGGCTGGAGAGGTCGACCCGGGACACCTTTGCCGTCACGTACTCGGTGCCGAACCGGGCAGCCTGCTCCCGGAAGGCGCCCATAAGCTCGGGCCCCATGACCCCCTGCACGAATCCGGGGAAGTTCTCGACCTCGGTGGTCAGCATGAGCTGGCCGCCGGGCTGGTCGCTGGTCGACGACGGCTCGCCTTCGATGACCAGGGGCGACAGCTGGGCACGGGCGGCGTAGATGGCGGCGGTCAGGCCGGCCGGCCCCGAGCCGACGACGACGACCTGGCGGGACTCGGTCACACCGGGGCCCCGGCGGCGGCGCTCCGGTCGATGCGCTGCGTCCAGGCGGCGATGCCCCCGGCCACGAACACCACGCCCACGATGAGGTCCGACACCCACACCCGGTTGCCCGGGATGTAGACGGTCAGCACCCGGATCGAGGTGATCGCCAGCAAGGTCAGGACGACGACACTGGCGGTCAGGACGATGATGCCGAAGACGATGGCCCGGGTGGCCAGGGTGAGCGGCCGGACGGCCTTGACCTGGATGAAGTCGACGACGGCGTCGACGGCGTCAGCGCCCTTGGTGGGCATGTCGTCGAGGGCGGCCATGCTGGGCAGCGACGGCGCGTGGTGCTCGGGCTTCGGGTCCATGCCATGAGGTTACCCCGGGTGCAGGGCCGCGCCTCCGTGCTCCGTGTGCGACGGCCCCGGGGGAATGGACCGTCGGGTCAGGCGACGGTCACCATGCAGACCCCGATGGTCCCCGGTCCGGTGTGGGTGCCGATGACCGGCCCGAGGTCGCCGACGACGACCGGATGCTCGCACGTCAGGTCGGCGATCAGGGCCAGGAAGTCGTCGATGTCGGCGGCCGCGCCGTTGGCGATCCCGATCCGGCTCAGCGGGGGCGAGTTGAGGACCTTGTCGGCCAGGTACTGCAGCGACCGGCCACGCGTGCGTTGCTTCGACTCCTCGGCCACCTCACCGTCGACCAGGGTGACCACCGGTTTGATCGACAGCAGCGAGCCGAGGAGTGCCCGGCCCCCGCCGATGCGGCCGCCCTTCACCAGGTGCTCGAGGTTCTCCACGGCACCGAAGACCGAGGTGCGGGGGACCAGTTCGGCGACCCGTGCCTCGAGGGTGTCGAGATCGGCCCCGGTAGAGGCGAGGTCGGTGATGTCCAGCGCCATGAGGCCGAGGCCCAGGGTCATGGAGCGTGAGTCGAGGGCCCGCACCTCGATGGTGTCGGCCACTGCTTTGGCGGCCGCCGCCGCCGCCTGGAACGTGGCGGACACCCCGCCGGAGAGGCTGAGGCTGAGGACGCCGTCGTAGCCCTCGGCGGCGGCGGCCAGGAACACCTCCTGGAACGCGCCGGGGGACGGGGCTGCCGTCTCGGGCAGCACCGGGCTGGCTTTGCAGCGGGCCCAGAACTCTTCGGTGGTGAGGTCCCGACCGTCGACGAACTCCTCGTCGCCGAAGCGGATCGAGAGGGGGACGATGGTGATTCCGTGCTCGGCGGCGACCTCGGCCGAGAGGTCACATGCGCTGTCGGTTACGACCCGGATCCTGGCCATGGGGCTACTCCTCGTCCTCGGGGGGCCCAGTGGCCCCCGACTCCTCCACCGGGCGTCCGCCGGCGGTCCGCCCGCCCCCCGGGACACCCCGTGGAGCGTCGCCCCGTCCTCCGGGCACCGGGCGCAGATGGCGCACCGGGGCGCCGTCGGACCCGAGGTCGAGTCTGTCACGGAACGGGATCGCCGAGGGGGGTCCGTCGGTGCTGTCATCCGGAGATTCCGCAGTGGCCGGACCGGCGTCGTCGGGCCCCTCGGAGGCACCCGTCTCGTCGGGTACCGGTGTGATCAGCCGGATCGAGGTGAGTCCGGCCCGCGCACGCGGGGAGTCCCCGGCCGCCTCGTCCGACTCGGTGGCCGTGACCTCGGGCGGTCCGCCGGCCGCCGTTGGCGCCGCGGTCCGGTGCGCCCGTTCGTCGAGGGTCCGACGCGCCTCACGGGCGCCGAGTACCGCGGTGGTGCCCGCGAAGGCCACCACTCCCGCCACCATGGCGAAGACCACCCGGCCGAGGAGAGCGAAGCCGGACGTGGCCGCCGACACGTTGACCGCGAACACGGTGGCGACAGCCATGACGGCCGTGGACACCAGGACCCGGGTGACCGGTGTCACCAGCTCCTGGCCGCCGAGCCCCCCTTCCCTCTTGCCCACCACCGACAGGGCGATGAGGGCGGCCACGCTGTAGGCGATGGACATGGCCAGGGCCAGGCCGCGGACCCCGAGGGGGCCGACCAGGGCGATGGCGAGCACGATGTTGATGGCGTTCTCGACCAGGTAGATGCGGAACCCGGTGCGGGTGTCCTGCATGGCCTGCAGCACGCGGACCATGTAGAGGAAGGTGCAGAAGCCGGGGAGCCCCAGGGCGAAGCAGGCCAGGGTGGCGGCCGTGGTCGCAGCCTGGGCCGAGGTCTCGGCCCCGTGGGCCAGGACCAGGTCGATCAACGGGTGGGCCAGGATGACCATGCCCACGGCGGAGGGGATGATCAGTGCGAGCATGCTCCGGAGCCCGAACACCATCCGGTGGCGGAAGGCGCCGAGGTTCCCTTCCGCCCAGCGGGCCGACAGGGAGGGTGTGACCGCACTCATGACCGAGACGGCGATGATCCCGTAGGGGAGCTGGAAGAACGTGTAGGCGTAGGTCCAGGCCGAGACGGCCCCCGGCACCCGGGCGCCGTCGGCCAGGGCCAGCACCACCACCAGTGCCACCTGGTTGGCCAGCACGATCCCGAAGGTCCAGCCGGCCAGGCGGGTGATGCGGCGCATCGCCTCGTGACCCGGCTGCCAGCGGAACCGGATCTGCAGGTCCGACCGGAGGAGCGAGGGGATGAGCAGGGCCGTCTGGACCACGACGCCGAGCGTGGTCCCGATGCCCAACAGCAGGAGGGCGGTGTGATGGGCGTCGATGGTGGCCAGGGACGGGTTGGGCACCAGGACGTGGAACCACACGAGGATCCCGATGACCACCACGTTGTTGGCGATCGGCACGAACATCGGGGCCGCGAACTTGCCCTGGGTGTTGAGGAGTGCCGTGGCCAGGGCGATCAGGCCGTAACAGGCGAACTGAGGCACGAACCACCGGAGGAGGAAGGTGGCCACCATCTGCTGCTGGTGCACGTCGGCGTGGTGGTTGGTAGACGTGTACAGGTCGATGATCGAGGGCGTCAGGACGAAGAAGGCGATGGTGGCGACCACCACGATGACCACGGTCGCGGTCACCACCGCCGAGATGGCTTCCCACGCCTCCTTGGCCGCCTTGTTCGTCAGCTCGGAGACGAACACCGGGACGAAGGTGGCGGCCAGCACGCCGCCGATGACGATGTCGGTGATGATGTTGGGCGTCGTGTTGGCCAGGTTGTAGGCGTCGGCGAAGCCCCCTCCGCTGACCGCCGCGGTCAGGGCGACGACCCGGCCGACGCCGGTCAGGCGGGAGAGGGTGGTGCCCAGGGCCATGCCGGCCGTGGCCCCGCCGAGGCGCCTGGTGGCACCCCGCGGCGGAGTGGGGACGCGTTCTCCGCCGGTGACGGCGGTGCCCCGCTCGATGGTGGCGTCCTCGTCGGTCACGGTGGCGTGACCGTGCCGTCGGGGGTGTCGGTGTCGGCCGCCCTGCCGAGCCGCCGACGCTTGAGCGACGTCCGGATCCACCACACCGCGAGCACGGCCACCGCGCCGCCGGTGAGGACGACGCCCACCACGGACGAGGACGTCGACCGGACCAGCAGTTCACCGGAGGCCAGGCGGAGCGACCCGTCCGGTGAGCGGAGCGACACGTCCAGGCGGAAGACGCCGGAGGCGCGGGTGCGGACCCTCACGTAGACGACGTTCGAGTGCCGGGGCAGGAGGGTGATCGGGGTCGACCACTGGGTCTCGCCGTTGGGGAACAGCAGCTTGTCACTGCTGAGGGCGAGGGACGCGGTGACCGGGTAGTCGGCACCGGACACGACGGTAACCGGGATCAGGCCGCTGCTGGCGGTGAGGGTCACCGTCTGGTCCCCCTCGACGGCGAGTTGCCCGAGCTGGGCGTCGATCGCCGCGCCGGCGTTGGCGACCACACTCGACTGCTGCTGGGGCCGGAGTGCCTGGGCCTCGCTGCCCAGGACCAGGTCGCCGAGCTGCTGGGCCAGTGCACGGTTGCCCACGGCGGCGTCGGCAAGTCCGTTGACCCGGGACCGCTGGGCGCGGATGGCGGTCACCGGCAACCCTCCTCCACCACCGGCGTAGGTGAGCCGGCACCCGGAGCGGCACGTCGCCGGGGTCGGGAACAGGGCGAACAGCTGTGACGTGGTGACCGACTGCACCACCGGGTTGCCGTCGAGTGACCCGAGCAGCGCGTCGACGAAGGCGGGGTCGTCCGGCCACGACTCGGGGGCGGCGGCCAGGGCGGCCCGGGGGGCGATGCCGTTCGGACGCTCGTAGTAGAGCTGCGCCAACTCGGCCACCAGCTGATGTGCGGCCAGCACCGGGTTGCCGGGGTCGGACGTGAACCGAGCGGCGAGGTCGTCGCTGGAAGCCATGGCGGTGACCTGGGAGCCCCGGGTGCCGGACACGGTGAACGGCTGGGTCGTCGATCCGTCGGCAGGCACCGAGGTGATGTCCGACGCCGGAAGCACCAACTGGTGGAACCCGTCGGCGGCCAGGGCCCCGACGGCAGCGGCATCGAGGCCGCTGCCGGTGATCCAGGCTCCCAGGCCGGTCGCCGCCGAGGGGACCGGGCGGTCGGCGGCGGTGCTGACGACGGAGACCCCTCGGGCCACCTGGAGTGACAGCTCGGATCCGAGCCCCGAGTCGACCAGGGCGGTGGCGTCGACCGGGGTGAACGGAGCCGAGGCGAGTTGGTGGACCTCGGGCGAGGAGGCCAGCTGTCCCAGCTGGGTGAGGGTCGACTGGTGGGCGGTGGTGGACAGGAGGCCGACGGTCTGCCCGCTGACCTGGAGGGTGACCGGTACCGACGGGTGCTGGGTGGCGACGACGGCGACGGTGGCGGCGACGGCCGACACGGCCACATCGGGAGGGGTGGCGAGCGCGGCCGAGGGTCGGGCCAGCAGTTCGGTGGGCGACGGCGCATGCGACGCCCGCTGGGTCAGCTGGATCGGGAGCACCACGCCCACCCGAAGACGTTGCGTGTCGGTCGGCGCCTGGGTGAACACCAGGTGGGTCGTGAACGTCCCGAGGGCCGAGCCGTTCGCCGTGTCGACGAGCTGGATCCGCACCGGGTACACCCCGGCGGGGAACGACTGGCACTGCCCGGTCACCGGCTGGAGGTGGATGACGAAAGGCCCCACGGGAGCGGGCCCCGCTGCCGGGGATCCGCCGACGACCACGGGCATCGGCAGGTCGAAGCCTCCCTGGGGCAGCGCGGTGAGCCCGCTCACGCCCACGGGGGTCCCCGTAGACGACACCGGCGTGCCGGCCGGCGCAGTCGTCAGCGACTGGTCGAAGGCCGACACGCTGGAGAGGCAGGAGTAGACGGAGACGGAGACCCCCAGGGCAGAGGTCGGCACCGAGGTGGAGGTGGCCCGCAGGTGGAGGTCGAAGGTCTGGCCCTGGGTGACCCAGGGGGTCTGGGACAGGAGGACCAGGCCCGGGTCCGCGCCGGCCGGCGTGCGGGCTGCGCCCGATGTCGACGCGCCCGCCCGATCCGGGAGGACGACCAGTGCCAGCAGGGTCAGTACGGTGACGACCATCGAGACCAGGGCGACGGGTCCGGTGCCGCGGCCGCACGTCCGACCGGGCATCGGCCACGGGTGAGGGGCGGGCCTGCCGCTGGCCGGTCCGGGGCCGCCGGGGTCGCTGCCCCCGGGGCAGGTTCTGGCTCGTTGCCGGTCCACGTCGAACCGCAGCCTACGTCAGCCGCACTACCCTCGGCTGCGTGTTCCCCGAGCGCCTGCGGCCACTGGTCGACGCCACTGCCGACCTGTCCGACCGCTTCCGGTCGGCCGGCCACACCCTCTATCTGGTCGGGGGATCGGTGCGGGACGCCATCGTGGTGGACGCTGACGCTCCGCCGGCCGAGATCCCCCACGACCTGGACTTCACCACCGGCGCCCGTCCTGACGACATCGAGGCGGTGCTGCGCGGATGGGCCGACGCCATCTGGACCCAGGGCAAGCGGTTCGGGACCATCGCCTGCCTCCGGGGCGATCAGAAGTACGAGATCACCACCCACCGCGCCGAGGCCTACCACCCGGACTCCCGCAAGCCCGAAGTGGCGTTCGGCGACAGCATCCAGGACGACCTGGCCCGGCGGGACTTCACCATCAACGCCATGGCCCTGCGCCTGCCCGAACTCGAGCTCATCGACCCGTTCGGCGGACTGGCCGACCTGGCCGAGCACCGGCTCCGTACCCCGCTGGACCCTGATGTCTCGTTCGCCGACGACCCGCTTCGGATGCTCCGGGCCGCCCGTTTCATCGCCCGACTGGACCTCGAGCCGACAGCCGATCTGGTCGATGCGGTCAAGGCCGGTCACGGAAGGCTGTCGATCGTGTCGGCCGAGCGCATCCGCGACGAGCTCGACAAGATCATGGTGCTCCCGGTGCCGTCCACGGCCCTGTGGTTCGTGGTCCGGACCGGCCTGGCCGACGAGTTCCTGCCGGAACTGCCCGGCCTGGCCCTGGAGCAGGACCCGATCCACCGGCACAAGGACGTGCTGGGCCACACCCTGGCCGTGGTGGACAAGACGTCGGCGGACCGGCTGCTGCGTCTGGCCGCGCTGTTCCACGACGTCGGCAAGCCGCGCACCCGGGCATTCGTCGACGGCGGGGTGACCTTCCACCACC
>Ga0209048_10006503_pt1 | contig 10930 bp, 9 predicted proteins | sample FrelakmetCRP12CR_FD_187146 | JGI IMG/M metagenome (GOLD analysis project Ga0209048, IMG submission 187146) | Freshwater lake sediment microbial communities from the University of Notre Dame, USA, for methane emissions studies - CRP12 CR (SPAdes)... | ecosystem: Environmental > Aquatic >... | reverse complement strand
CCGCCGCCCTGGATCAGGAGAACCTGGGCTTGAACCAGGCCTTCGGCAGCGAGGATTTTTTCGAGGCCCTGACGGCTCGGATAGAAAAAAGGCTGCCGCGGTTCAAGGGCCGATAAGTGGAGGTTTAAAGAATATCCCGCCCAGTCCTTTAGAAGCAGATCAAGAAGTAAGCGGCTGAACAGGATATCGATCAGATGCCGGGAATAAATTAATGTGTGAATATGTTGACAAATAAATGTAAATGTAGATAATTTTACACATGGAAGGGGCGCACCGTAAAAAACTGTTGGACCAGGCTCGCCGGCTGGGCGTCATCACGGCTCGGGAAGCCATACGATTGGGGATTCATAGTCAGCTTCTTACGCGGTTGGTACGTCGGGGCAAACTGGAACGCATAGCTCGCGGGCAATACCGCTTCCCGGATCATCCGATCACCGAGCACCACACCCTCACCATCGTTTCCCGTGCAGTCCCGGATGGCGTGATTTGTCTGCTCTCGGTATTGAGTTTTCATGGTATCGGCACGCAACTGCCGGCCAAGATCTGGGTGGCATTGGAACGCTCGGCCCCGCAGCCGCGGCTCAGTTATCCTCCGTTGCGGGTGGTTCGCTTCAGCGGAGAAGCCTTCTCTTCCGGAATCGAAGTTCACCGCCTGGAAGGACAACCGGTGAGATTGTACAGCGTCGCCAAGACCCTGGCCGATCTTTTTAAATACCGAAATAAGGTTGGGCTCGATGTAGCCCTTGAAGCCCTCCGTGAAGCTTGGAGAGAGCGGCGATTTACCATGGACGAGCTGGATCGCTACGCTCAAATCTGCCGTGTGCGCCGTGTCATGAGGCCCTATCTGGAGGCCTTGGTCGCATGAGTGTTGCCGATCTGGAAACCGTCTTGGAAACATTGACTAAATTCCTGGAGCCAGTATTCCAATCCGCATCTCGAAACGAAATCTCGAATTCTGTCTGGCAGCCCGGCGGTCCATGGGAAATAGGCGGTCAATAGCATAGGGATGGCCCGGCAACTGGTCCCGCCCCAGGGGGCCGCCCTGGACCTGCGCCTGGCCAAGCGGGCCTTTCACCAGCCCCTGATCGCGGAGATTTCCGCCGCCCTGGACCAGGAGAACCTGGGACTGCACCAGGCCTTCGGCAGCGAGGATTTTTTCGAGGCCCTGGCGGCTCGGATGGAGAAACGGGCGCCGAAGTTCAAGGGGAAATAAAGGCCCTCCTTTAAATGAAGCCCAATACGTCCTCCGATCTTCTTAATTTTTTGACTTTTTTAGTGATTTAAGTAGGATAAAGTTATCTGGTGGTTTAAATCGGGACTGACAGGAAAAATTGTTATTGTTCAGGATCGTGGAAAACGCCAGGCTCGAAAACTCGGGGAGGATCGCCTCGTGGAGGGCTGAATGCCTGAGACATGATCGATGAATCCCTCAAAACAGCTATTGATCTCATTCGAAAGAAGCGCGGCCGATGCAGCGTTGCCCTTTTCGGTCTCTGGTCTGGCCGGAGCCTCGCCAACCAGGTTCTACAACGATTGCATTCGGCTGCAGAGCCTTCGACCTTGCCAGCTCATATCACAGGCCAACGCCGCATTAGACCAAAAGAGGGGATATGAAGACAAAACTTGAAGATGTATTTAAACGATCAGGTATCCCGACATATACTTTTGTTCAACCCATAGAGTATAACAAACTATATGTTGCGCTACGCACAGCTGGAAGAGGCTTGGTGATCGAAGGACCCTCAGGAATAGGAAAGACCACGTGCGTCCTAAAGGTCATTGAACATTTGGGATTAGACCAAAAAGCTCTCAAGCTCTCTGGAAGGAAACCGGATGACATCGAATTCGTTAAGCATCTACCATCCATGTCTTCAATTGGAATAGTCCTTATAGATGATTTCCATAGACTGCCTGATGGCCTAAAGGCAAATATTGCCGACTTCATGAAAACACTTGCCGATGAAGAAAAGGAAGACAGCAAAGTCGTTGCTGTTGGCATAAACAAGGCAGGCGATTCCCTAATAAAATTCTCTGCTGACCTTACAGGAAGAATCGATACTATACATTTCGAAGCTAATCCCGATGAGAAGATAGAGGAACTGATCGGTAAAGGCGAACAAGCTTTAAGAATAACTATAAACATAAAAGGCGACATAGTAAAAGAATCACGCGGGAGTTTTCATATTGCACAGATGCTCTGCCACGAAACTTGTCTTGACAAAGGTATTTTTGAGGCGGCTGAAACGGAGAATGCTTTACATTCTAGCATTGAGGTAGTGAAATCAAAAGTTCTTGACGATTTATCGACCACTTTTTTCAGTAGAGCCAAGGCCTTCGCAACTGGGCCTAAGCTTCGACGAGATGGTCGCGCCCCTTACTTCCATTTGCTCTATTGGCTGGCGACAGAGCACGAATGGGCGCTTCAGACGGAAGATGTACTGACAAAACATCGCGATCATCGGGGAAGTGTAGGGCAGATCGTTGACAAGGGTTACTTGATTGATCATATAGCTAAACATCCAGAAATTCAAGAGGTTATTCACTTTGACGCCAACACCCATGTGCTTAGCATCGAGGACCCTAAGTTTCTTTACTATATTCGGAACATCCTATGGAGCAAGTTTTGCCAGCAAGTAGGCTATCCAGCCTTTGAATTCCCCTCTCGTTATGATATCGCCCTGTCTTTTGCGGGAACCGATAGGGATTTTGCGATGCGGCTTTTTGAAGAATTAACAGATGAGTATGAATTGTCGGTGTTTTATGATGAAAATGAGCAGCATAGAATCTTGGCGCATAATATTGAGGATTATTTGGGGCCGATTTACTCAAGTGAAGCAAAATACGTAGTTGCTCTACTCGGACCAGATTATCCCAAAAGGATTTGGACCAAGTTTGAATCGGATCAGTTTAAGAAGAGGTTTGGAGAAAATTGTGTTATTCCAATTTGGTTTTCGACTTCACCGCCGGGAATGTTTGATGAAACTATAAGATACGGTGGTTTCAAATTTGATCGCGAGCTAGATACTGAGGACCAGGTCAAGAAATTAGCCGAGCTTCTGTATAAGAAACTTGGAGAAGAAAAAACAGTCTCTGAATAAAGAGACCCATGCCCTGGTTTAACAGACAATCTATCCGATTCGCTATGCTAGCGGCCGATCTTTTCGTCGGCGCTGACCCGTCGGTGCCAACACGCCGTTGCCCTTATCGGTTGGGTGGTCTGGCAGACGCCGCCGCACCGTGCCAACAAGGCCAATCGACACCGATGGCACTCGTCTGCAATGGTACAGCTAAACCGCAACGTTAGAAGAAGAAGTCCAAAAACCAATCCTAATGCAATCAATTGGAGTACACGCCAATGGGACGCGCTGAGGATCTCTTTAACAAATCAAAAGAACGAGTCGAAAGTGCCATTGATCTTTTTATTGACGCACAACAATCAGAGGAGTTGTTCCTTTACTTTAAATGCTCTGCCAATAACGGAGTGATAATAAAGTCCAACCAGATGACCGGGAGAATCTTTCAATGGCAATTTCTGACTTTGGCAACGATGTAGATCTGATTTTTATCGAAAATTCATTCCTCAAATAACTTTCGAGCAAGGAAAATCCATGCGCCACTTGAAGGAACTTTGCACCCCTCGGGAAAGTGTCTTTGACCCCCAGCGACGCGATACGGTACTGGATCTCGCTGACCTTATTGAGGATCGGATTGACGCGGAGACCTTCTTTGAGGAGAACTATATCACCGAAGGGATGAAGACCCTCCTGGAGCAGGCTTTCCGGCGCATGGAAGGGAAGAGCGCCCAGGGGGTTTTTAAACTCAAGCAGGCCATGGGCGGAGGCAAGACCCATAACCTCCTGGTCCTCGGGTTATTAGCCAAGCACCCTGCCTTCCGTGACCGGGTCATGGGCGCTTTTTACAAGGCTGATAAAAAACTGGCCTCGGTCAAAGTTATCGGGTTTTCAGGCCGGGAGTCTGATGCCCCGCTTGGCCTATGGGGAACACTCGCTGAACAGCTTGGCAAAAAAAATCATTTCAAAGACTGCTATTCGCCCCTTCAGGCCCCCGGCCAGAAGGCCTGGGAAAACCTTTTTGCCGGGGAAACCGTTCTGGTGCTGCTGGACGAACTACCACCCTATTTTGAAAACGCTCATTCCAAAGCCATAGGAGATTCCAACCTGGCCAAGGTTACGGCCACCGCCCTTTCAAACCTCTTGATAGCTATCGGCAAGGAGACTTGCGCGCGGGTCTGCCTGGTAATCACAGACCTCTCCGCTGCCTACTCCCAGGGAAGTGCGCAAATCGCTTCAATCCTTTCCGACTTTGAGAAGGAAACCCACCGAACCGCCATGACGCTCGAACCGGTTCGGCTCAATTCCGATGAGCTCTACCACATACTCAGACGCCGTATTTTTGAAAAGACACCCTCGGAAAAGGAAATTTCCGAGGTGGCTCAGGGCTATGCCAAGGCCATACGGGCCGCCAAGCAAATGGCCATCACCAGTGAATCCCCCGAGGATTTCGCCCAGAGAATTATCTCATCTTATCCCTTTCATCCGGGGATTCGGGATCTTTACGCGCGCTTTAGGGAAAACCCTGGTTTTCAGCAGACGCGCGGGCTAATTCGTCTCATGCGTATCGTATCGGCTCGCCTCTGGAGCACCGATTTGGCCTCCCAACGCTATCTCATCTCTGCCCATGACCTGGATCTGAATGATCAGGAAACCCGGGCCGAAATCGGGCAGATCAACAACACGCTGGATAACGCCATCGCTCACGACGTGGCCTCCGAAGGTTCGGCCATGGCTGAAGTCATGGACGCCAACCTGGGCCATACGGACGCCGGAGATACGGCCAAGCTGCTTTTGGTATCATCACTGGCCAATGTACAGAATGCCGTTCTTGGACTTTCGATCCCGGAGCTTATCGCTTACCTCTGCGAACCGGGCCGAGACCTTTCCAGACTGAAGAACGAAGTGCTTGAAAAATTATCAACCGCAGCCTGGTATCTCCACAGCACCCGAGACGGAAAGCTGTTTTTTTAAGAATATCCAGAATTTAAACGCCAAGCTGGAATCACTGGTCAAGACCTACATTCTTGAGCAGGCACTCAAGGAACTGCGGGAGCGCCTCGAGGATCTTTTCAAACCAACCAACGGGTGGTGTTACCAGCGGGTAAAAATCCTCCCGGCCATGGATGAGATCGAGATCGAGCAGGATAAGGTGACCGTCGTTATCACCGAACCTTATCCCGGCACGGGCCTCCGACCCGAGCTCCTCAGCTTTTACGATCAGGCAACCTGGAAAAACCGGGTTTCTTTTTTGACGGGCATCAAAAATAATTATGACCTGCTCATCGATATCGGCAAAAGGCTGAAGGCCATCAACCATATCCTGGAAGAACTCAAAGCCGAGAAACTCCTTGATTCGGATCCCCAAATGATTCAAGCCGGAAATCTTCACGATACCATTCGCCAGAATTTCCACTCCGCGGTTCGGGAAACCTTCACTATCCTCTGGTATCCCACTGAATCCGGTCTGGTCAATGCCGATTTCCTGATGAAGTTCGAGGGGAACAAATACAGCGGCGAACAGCAAGTCCAGGATCTCTTAATCGGAAAAATGAAATTTACCGATGACGTGGCCGGTGAAACTTTTCGAAAAAAATGTGAACAGCGCCTCTTCACCCAGCAGGCCATGCCTTGGAATGAAATCAAACGGCGCGCGGCGACCTTTCCCAAGTGGCAATGGCACCGATCCGATGCCTTGGGCCGCCTCAAGGAACAATGCCTGCACCAGGACCTCTGGCGGGAAGAGGGAGGTTTTGTGGATAAAGGACCCTTTCCGCAGCCCAAAACCAGTATCCTCATCCAGGAGCAGTCCCGAAACGACGAAACCGGAGAAGCCTTTCTGCGAATAACCCCGGTTCACGGGGATACAGTCTACTGGGAAGTCGGCGCTTCGGCAACCTCGGCTTCGGCCAAGCTCGATGGATCGACTCTAAAAACCAAAGAACTGGAGGTATCCTTCCTTTCGGTGGATTCCCGGGGAGTCCACGAAACAGGTGATCCGGTCACCTGGCGCAACCGGATCACCTTAAAATATAAAATCTACCAAAAAGGCGACGACAAGCAGATAGAGCTGATATCGGCTCCTCCAGCCCCCATTCGCTATACCTCCGACGGTTCGGATCCCCAAGTCGCCGGCGCCGCCTATGAAGGTCCCTTCACCATTCCAAAAGGGTCTCCTCTCATTCTTGCCTACGCCGAAAAAGAAAGCATTCGTTCCGAGATATTGCGTATTCCCATAAACTGGGAAGAAGAAGAGGGGATAAAAGTTGACCCGGTTACTCCGGCCGTTTGGCGCAGAAAGCAACAGACGGAAAGTACGAAAGCCACCTATGAGTTTTTGACCCTGCTCAGGAAGTACCATTCCCAGGTCATAGGTCTGACTGTGACCATCGGGGGCGAAGGCGGTGTGAGGGAATGGATAGAGTTGACCACTTTCGAAGAAAAGAAGATTGAACCGGACCGGATTGAGCAAGGTCTTGAGGCCCTGCGAAAGATTCAAGCTGAAGGCCAGGTGAAGCTTGAATGCAAAGGTCTATCCTTTGAAACCGGCCACGACCTCCTCGACCTGGTAGCCGCCGTTAAGACCGAAATCAAACCCGGCGAAGTCAAGCAGTAGTTTTATGCCAAAAAAAGCAAATCCAAACGAAAACATCCTTTCGCGCTCCTTCGGTTTCGATCCGGCCGAAAGCCGTCATCATTTCCTGTTAAATATCCCGAAAGGCTCCACCCAGCCGATCCAGATCAGTGAGCACTTTACCTGGGATGAGGCCAAGGGGTCCAGTCCCTTGACTCTCGGAACCGGCACGGACGGCCAGATCAAGGTCAACCTGGCCAGGCCCAAGTGGGACGATATCGCCGACGATGTGCGGGCGGAATTCAATCAGCGGCTTCGCCGCCTGGGAATGCGGGCGGGTCTATGGCACGTGGGTGTTAATCCAATTCGTCGGGAACTTGGCAAAGAGTTGGTGCTCCTGGCCTGGGCCATCGAGGATGCGGATCCGGCCCTCATTCCGGTTGCCCTGGCCAACTGGAAAGGGCTTCATCCGGAAGAACGCTGGTGGCTTTATACCCAGACCGCCGCCGCCACCGGTCACGGAATCAACGACCGGGGAAAAGGTTGGAGAAAGGCCGTACGGTTCGCCCTCACGGAAAACCCGGTTGCTGCCAGACCGCCGGACCAGCCGGTAGTCCCTGAGTTCTTTCGCCGGGCAGACCAGTCGACCCTTTTCGATGGACCATTGACCGATCCCGGTGATGAGGGATCATCGTAATGGCTGGTTTGAAACCAAAGGCTGATCCCTCAAACCAAAGGCCGCTGGAGTACGCCCGGTGCCTCATGGAACACCAGTTTCCGGTCAGCAAGGTTTCCATGGAGAGCTACAAAGAACGCAAAGCGAACTACAGTCAGACCTTGACCGGCCTGGGCAAGTGGTGGGGGAGAAAACCCCTGGTGCTGGTCCGGGCCACCCTTCTGGGCCTTTTGCTCCCCGCCTCCGATGATCCGGTCAAAGACCGGGAAATTTTTCTGAAGCTCATGACCATGGACGAAGATGGGCTCTTGCTCCGAAAGAACAAGTCCATTTCACAAGTCCGTCTCCTGGAAGAACTGCGCCGGATGCCTCCAAGCGTTCAAAGCCGATTTTTAGATTCGGAGGCGCCCCCTGAAAATCCACGCTTGAACCGCCGCTTATCGAGAGAGGAAAAAGCCGAACTCCAAAGGCTGGTTTTTGAGCGAATGCCGTACACGGAGAAGCTGCAATATTGTCTCAGGCCCGAACAGATAGAAGGGCCTTCACCCGAGGCCTGGGAAGAGATCAATGTCCATCTGGGAACAGACGCTTCAAGTTTAACCGAGTTGGTCCAGGAACTGGGCCAAAGGCGATTTGGTCATCGGCCCCGGGTGGGGGATTCCTTCTGCGGAGCAGGTTCCGTACCTTTTGAGGCGGCCAGGCTGGGATGCGATGCCTATGGTTCGGACCTGAGCCCGGTGGCGGCCCTACTGACCTGGGCGGCCTTGAACATCGTCGGGGGAGGGAAGAAAGTGGCGGAGCAGGTCCATAAAGCCCAAAAAGAGATTTTCGAGGCGGTGGACCGCCAGATTACCGACTGGGGGATCGAACACAACGAAGAGGGCTGGCGGGCCGATGCTTTTCTTTACTGTGTGGAGGTAAAGGACCCCGAGTCGGGCTGGATGGTTCCCCTGGCCCCCTCCTGGGTCATCGGAGAGAAGACGAGGACCATTGCCAGACTGGTACCTGATCCGGCCCAAAGGTGTTATGACATCGAGATCCATGAAGGCGTTACGGATGAAGAAATGGAGTCAGCCCGTGAGGATGGGACGGTCAAAGATTCACGCCTGATCCCGCCTGACGGCAAACCTTCGACGCCCATGGAAGTGATCCGGCGAAATCTCCGGTTGTGGGAAAATGACGATCTGGTTCCCCGACCGGACGACGTGTTCCAGGAGCGGCTTTATTGCATCCGATGGGTGGAGATCTATTACGAAATAAACGATGGGCAAGAGGTCAAAGAACTGAAAAAGGACCAAGCCCAGGCACTTCCGAATTTCCCTCTATTGCTGGAAAGCGGAGAACTGAAGGAGAAGAAGCGGCGGCATTACCGGGCACCGTCCAAAGCCGATCTAAAACGCGAACAAAAGGTGCTCGCGCTTTTAAAGGAACGGTTTCCTGACTGGCAGGGCAAGGGCTATATCCCGAGCCGGAGGATTGAGCCTGGTTATAATACAACTCAACCCATTCGAGAACGCGGCTGGACCTCTTGGCATCATCTATTCACGCCGAGGCAGTTATTGATAGCAGGATTAATTATATCTCAATTAAATAACCTGTTATCAAAAATATCTGTTTCTGCTAGTGTTTTACTTTGTTTAGGGCGCTATTGTGATTGGAATTCGAAGTTGTGTCGATGGCATCCACATGGAGCAAATGAAAAAACAGAACAGACTTTTAGCAACCAGGCTTTGAATACCCTTTACAATTATGGATCTCGAAGTCTAAGCGCTCTGGAGAAAGCGTGGGTTTTAAGTTTCCCCGCCATTTCTTTGACAGGTGAGGGAAAAACAAAAACAATTGATGGGAAGCAAGTAGATGAATATTTAGATATTTGGATTACCGACCCTCCTTATGCCGACGCAATCAATTACCATGAACTTTCTGAATTCTTTCTTGCCTGGTACGAAAAACTCATCCTAAAAATTTTTCCAGAATGGTACGCTGATTCAAAACGCGCCTTGGCAATAAGGGGAAATGATCCTGTGGCATTTCGGCAATCGATGGTCGATTGCTATAAACGGCTGGTTAAGCATATGCCGGACAATGGCCTTCAAGTGGTCATGTTTACCCATCAGGATGCCGGGGTCTGGGCGGACCTCGCTTTGATCCTCTGGGCCGCAGGTTTGCGGGTGACGGCCGCCTGGTGTATTGCCACCGAAACCGATTCGGCCCTCAAGCAGGGTAACTATGTTCAGGGAACGGTGCTGCTGGTACTCCGGAAGAGGACCGAAGAAGATTCGGTTTTCCTCGATGAGATCGTCGGCCGAATGGAGGAGGAGGTGCGGCGGCAGATTGATACCATGGTGGCCTTGGAAGACGAGAGCGATCCCAATTTCGGAGATGCCGATTACCAGTTGGCGGCCTATGCGGCGGCCCTCCGGGTCCTCACCGAGAGGCCTATTGAAGAGATCGACCCGGCCAGAGAAATTATGCGTTCCAGGCGGCCTGGAGAAGAAAACCCCGTGGCCCAATTAATCCGAGATGCCGTCAAGATCGCCTGCGACCATCTGGTGCCGAGAGGGATCGAAAGAGACCTCTGGAAGGGCCTCTCCCCTCTGGAACGGTTTTATCTCAAGGGACTGGAAGTGGAATCCCATGGGGAGCATCGCAGCGGGGTTTTCCAGGAACTGGCCCGGGGCTACGGGGCCACAGATTACACGGACCTTCTGAACTCCGACAAGGCCAACCAGGCCCGTCTCATGACTGCCTCCGAAGTAGGCAGTAAAATGGTTTCCGGGGAAGGCTTCGCGCAAACCATTATTCGCCAGGTTCTCTTTGCCGCGTTCCTTGTTGTCAAGAGCGAGGAGATTCGGGACGGACTCAACTGGCTTAAATCGGAAGTCCCGGATTATTGGGCCAGCCGGGAAAAAATCATCCATATCCTGGACTACCTGGCAGCCCTTGGCAGGATTTCAGGGTTAGACCACTGGCAAAAGGACGCCGAGGCCGCCGGTCTTTTGGCCGGTGCTGCGCGCAATGACCATATATAAGGAACTTTAGATCAAGGGGGTTTGCCATGCTAACCCGTGAGGATCAGGGAGTGTTAAGGAAATTGGCTTCCCGGATCAGGGAACGAATTCCCGGCGCGCGCGTCTGGGCTTATGGATCAAGAGCCCGTGGGACGGCGGCCTGGGATTCCGATTTCGATGTCTGCATCGTACTCCAACAGGTTGATCGGGGGATAGACCGCTGGATACGGGATATGGCCTGGGAGGTCGGGTTCGAAAACGACCGCGTCATAACCACCGTGGTCATGGATCAGGAGGAGTTTGAACACGGCCCCATGTCCGAAAGCACCCTGGTTGGAAATATCCTGCAGGAAGGGGTGGCGGCCTGATGACTGAAAACACCCGAATTCTCGTGAATTACAGAGGAGTAAAAGAAAAACTCAAATCCTCTTTTGATCAACCCCAATGATTCGCCGCTTTTCTTCCCGTCGCGAACGGCTCGACCGCTCGCTGCTTTCTGAGCGTCTTCGGGGCGCCAGATCTTACGACCGGATCGCCGGCTATTTCTGTTCATCCCTCCTGGAAGTGGTGGGAGAAGATTTACAGTTGGTCCAGGGAG
>Ga0209048_10006502_pt1 | contig 10930 bp, 10 predicted proteins | sample FrelakmetCRP12CR_FD_187146 | JGI IMG/M metagenome (GOLD analysis project Ga0209048, IMG submission 187146) | Freshwater lake sediment microbial communities from the University of Notre Dame, USA, for methane emissions studies - CRP12 CR (SPAdes)... | ecosystem: Environmental > Aquatic >... | reverse complement strand
ATGGATGATGCGGGGGTCATGGAACCTGCCTCCGTAACCTTGCACGGGCTCGACAAGCGTGTCTTTGCCCATGAGGATGTGGTCATTCTGGGAGGCGGGAACCTCGGTTTGTTTGCTCTTCAGCAAGCCAGGATCCTGGGAGCAGGGCGGGTTTTCGTTGTTGACTTAATGAAGCACCGCTTGAACATCGCCGAAGGCCTGGGAGGGATCCCCATCTTGGCAGACCCGCAGAATGACGGCATTAGGGATTTACTAAAACATACCCATAACCGCCGGGCAGACCTGGTCGTGGATACCTGCGGGGTTGCTTCAGTCCAGGCAAATGCCCTTGCGATGGTTCGCAAGGGCGGCAGGATCGTGTACATGGGGCTGCCCCACAAAGATGTCTGCATCACTCCCGAAAATTTCAACTGGCTGGTGCGCTGTGAAGTGGAGATCTTTGGATCGTGGAACTCCTATTCGGCTCCGTATCCCGGCACTGCCTGGCACGCCAATGTCGATTATTTCTCCAGCGGGAAATTGAGATCGGGGGTGGTTATCACCCATCATTTCCCCATGCGCGAAGCGGAAAAAGCCTATCGCCTGCTCAACGAGGGGCGGGAAGATGTGATCAAGGTTATCCTGGTCAACGAATAGACCCTGCCATACACCCTTACTCATTTCAAGGAGAACTTACCATGCAACCCTTCACCACCATCCTTAACACCGGTACCGGTTTTCTGGAAAAAGCGCAGAACCACTTAACCCGGACTTTGACTTCCATGAAAGGGCAGTACCGGGACGTAAAAGCCTATGCGGAGATGCTGAAAAAAGAAGACACGCTCATCTACGAAGTTTATGAGAACATCAACATGCCCAAGCTGCCCGGGGAACTTTATCATGGGTCTTCCATTGTCCACCCCGGGAAAGTCGGGGATGAGTTTTTCATGACCAAGGGACACTTCCACCAGGTCTTGGAGACTGCCGAAGTATATTATTGTGTGCACGGGCAAGGATTCATGATGATGGAAACCCCTGAAGGGGAATGGGCTGCTGAAGAACTGAAGCCCGGCATTGTCCTGTATGTCCCTCCCCGCTGGGCGCATCGATCCATCAATGTCGGCAGGGATGATCTGATCACCTTCTTCGTTTATCCTGGGGATGCAGGCCATGACTACGGGACGATCGAGGTCAAGGGATTTCGCAAGCTGATCGTGGAGCAAAGCGGGAAACCCGCGATCGTCGATAATCCCCGCTGGCTGGCCAAGTGAGGTTGCATCATGGACTTGAAAAAAGCTCATGTTTTGGTCACCCCCACCTCGTACGGGAAAGCCAACCCGAAATTAAGAACAGATCTTGAAAGCCAGGTGGGTTCGGTGACCTATAACCCGACCACAAAACCCCTTCCTGCTGCAGACCTTGCCAAATACCTTAAAGGGATGGATGGATACATCGCCGGTCTGGACGAGATCCATGCATCCGCAATTGACTCTGCCGATCGTCTGAAGGTGATCGCCCGATATGGGGTGGGCGTGGATAACGTCGATCTGGCGGCTGCCAAAGCGAAAGGGATCACTGTCACGAACACCCCCGGTGCCAATTCAGCCTCCGTGGCGGAAATGACCGTCGGGTTGCTGCTTTCCCTGGCGCGTAGAATTCCCGAGGGGATTTCCGCCACCCGCGCCGGCGGATGGCCGCGGATCAATGGCATCTCTCTGGAAGGAAAAACGGTGGGGCTGGTGGGATTCGGTGCGATCGGAAAACAAACCTCTCGCAGGTTGGCGGGTTTTGATTGCCGGCTTCTGGCATACGATCCCCTTCCGGATCCTGAATTTGCCCGGAAGAATCACGTTGAGTTGATGACCATGGAAAGACTCCTGGCCGAATCGGATTTCGTGCTACTCCATTTACCCCTCTTTCCAACCACCCGTTCCATGGTCAACAGGGAGTTTCTCGGAAAAATGAAGAAAGGTTCGTTCCTGGTGAACACGGCTCGCGGGGAGTTGGTGGATGATGCTGCCCTCGCAGGCGCCTTGAATAGCGGACAGCTTGCTGGTGCAGCCCTGGATGTATTCCCGACCGAACCACCTGCGGCTGACAACCCTCTGTTGCACATGACCCAGGTCCTTGTTACGCCCCACATTTCTTCTCATACCGACGGGGCGACGGATGCCATGGGCTGGATGGCTTTGAATGATTGCCTGGCGGTGCTGCGGGGCGAATCACCCCAACACCCCGTATGGATGAAAAGTTAGGAGGCACGCAATGGATAAAAAGATCACTTTGGATCGGATCAAAGACGCCGGTGTTGTTGCTGTGATCCGTGGTCCTTCCCCTGAATTGACTGTGAAGATGGTGGAAGCCCTGGTCAGGGGCGGGATCACCGGGATCGAGATCACCTATTCCACGCCCAAGGCAACCGAAGTGGTCAAACAACTTGACATCCATTTCGGTGACCAGATCATCCTGGGAATGGGCACCCTGACGGATCCGTTACAAGCCAAAGGGTCCAGGGAAGCAGGAGCCAGGTTCCTGGTGAGCCCGGTATGCGACCCTGTTTTGGGCAAAGCCATGATCGATACCGGTCTGGCAGTGATGATCGGCGCCCTGACCCCCACGGAAGTCCTCCAGGCGTTCCAATTGGGTTCGGATGTTGTGAAGGTATTCCCCGGTTCTGCGGTGGGTCCTTCCTATATAAAAGCATTAAAGGGACCATTCCCATCCATCCCCCTCATGCCTACCGGTGGAGTTTCCCTTGCCAATGTCGCTGATTGGTTCGCCGCAGGAGTATTTGCTGTGGGGGCGGGAAGCGAGCTGTGTCCTCCCCAGTTGGCCAGGGAAGGGAAATTCGAGGAAATCTCGGCTCGAGCTCATGAATTCCTGGAAGCCGTTCAGAAAGCCAAAGCGAATTTGAAATAACATCCATTCTTGGAATGGGAAGGATTTTGTTCAATGGTTGACAAGCCAACTTTTGCCGGCGGTTACATGGGGAAACGGCTTCGTATTCATCTGGATTCCCGAAAATGGGAAATCGAGACGATCGATCCCGAGGAATATTATCAATATTTGGGCGGCCGGGGACTGGGAGCCTTATGGTATTGGCGCGAGATCGGCGCGGATGTCACACCCCTCAGCCCGGAAAACAAACTCGGATTTTTTGGCGGCCCGATGACTGGGACCCCGTTGATCTCAACCACCAAGTTCCAGTGTGCCACCAAATCCCCGGAAACCGGGCATTACCTCTGCTCCAATTCGGGTGGAAATTTCGGCCCCTACATGCGCATGGCGGGGTTCGATGCCATCATCCTGGAAGGGGTGTCAGAACGCTGGACGACCCTCGTGATCGAGAACGATAAAGTGCGATTCGAAGAGGGTAAGAAATACCTCGGTCTGACCACGGTTGAAGCCCGGAAGAAGGTTCTGGACCAATTTCAGGATGGCAGGAAATGGGCGACCATGACGATCGGTCCGGCAGCTGAAAATCTGGTCACTTTTGCCCCGATCATTGTCGACGACGGTCGCGCTTTCGGGCGCGGTGGAGCCGGGGCGGTGCTGGCCAGTAAACGGGTTAAAGCCATTGCCATCCGTGGGGACCAGACCATCCCCCTGCATGATCCCGTCGAATGCAAAGCCATCACCCACAGTGCCGTCCAATTCCTGAAAACCTCGCGAGCCAAGCACCATAAATTCGGAACAGCTCAGTTCATGGAACCGGTCAATGCCCTGGGCGCCATGCCCACACGGAATTTCCAGACCACCTGGGAAGAACCCAAGGTGGAGGCCGGGGTGATCGCAGAAACCATGCATGATCAATTCTTCACCCGCAACTATGCCTGCTACCGCTGTTCCATCGGGTGCGGGCAGGTAACCGAAGTGAAGGAAGGGGAATTTGCAGGGTCTCGAGCCCGTCCGGAATACGAGTCCATCGGGATCCTGGGACCCTCCTGTGGTATCTATGATATGGCCGCAGTGATTGCAGCCAACCAGGCTTGTGATGAACTGGGCCTGGATACCATTACAGCAGGGAACCTGGCAGCACTGGTCATGGAACTGTTCCAGCGAGGATTGGTCACAGCGGCGGACAACGAAGGGTTGGAAGTCCGGTTCGGGGATGGAAGATCGCTGGTGGCGATGCTCCATTTTATTGCCGAGAGACGGGGGCTGGGAGCCATTATCGCCGAAGGCGCCCCGGGCATCATCAAGGCCCGACCCGAATGGGAGCCATACGTTATCCATTCGCGGGGTTTGACGTTTGCTGCTTATGATCCACGCGGATTCCACGGCATGGGTCTGGCGTATGCCACATCCAGCCGGGGTGCCTGCCATAACGTGGGTGGGTATACTGTATATGAAGAACTGTTGAGTGGAAAAGTCGACCGCTTTTCAGCCAAAGGGAAAGGTGCGATGGTGAAATCGCTCCAGGATGTCCGGGCGTATATTGACAGCACCGGCTTGTGCACCGTGGCGAGGGGGGGGTTTCAGCTTTCCAATACGCCGGATGGAAAGATCCTGCAGGCGATCACCGGGTACGATTTCAGCCCCCGTTTGGTGGAGATCGGTGAACGGATCATCAACCTGGAAAGGATGATCCTGGTCCGCGAAGGGGTGGATCGAAGACAGGATACATTGCCACCCCGCATGCGCGAACCCGTTCCCACGGGTCCCGCTGCAGGCCATTTCATCAGCCAGGAAACCTTTGATGAAATGCTGGATGATTATTATTCCTTGAGAGGATGGGATCCCAAGGGGATCCCCCAGGAGGAAACCATCGAAAAGTTTGGATTGGAATTCACCCGATCATGATCCGGCTTCATATAAAAGTGCTGGGAGGCCTGAAATCCGACTTTGGTGAAAGTGAGCGGAACATAGTTCTGCCGGAGGATGCCAAGGTGATCGATCTGATCTCAGCCCTGCACACGGAAGGAATTGAAACAAGCACTTCACGCTATGTGGTTGCCTTGAACGGGAAGGGCTTGCTGCAGTATCCTTCAGACCATGTACTTTCACAATCCGATACCTTGATGCTGATCCCACCTCTGATGGGCGGCTGAACCTTTCCTGCCCATTCCCTACAAACAAGACAGGACCATCCCTAAGGTTCCTGTCTTGTTCTTTATAATTACCTATTTTATGGAAACCTATTTCATTAGATCATCGGTCCGGGCTGCCATGATGAAATCATTGAGCTGCAACCCATGGATGGCATGTGTCCACCAACTGACCGTCACCTTGCCCCATTCGGTGAGCACAGCAGGATGATGATTCTCCGCTTCGGCGATCTGTCCCACCCGGTTGGTGAAGATCAGGGCCTCGTTGAAATCCTTGAAGCGAAAGATCTTTTCCAAGCGGGGAACATTGTCTTTTTCGATGATTTGCCAATCATGGATTTGGGGGAACAATCGGTTGATTTCCTTGGGATCCAGTCGTGCGGTCCCGGGAGTGGCCCTAATACAATGGAGTTGAACCAGTTCTGACATTTTTCCTCCCCCTATTTCAGTTCAGTAATGAAGTGCAGGGCGAGTTTTTTCCCGGAGTAGAGGATCGGGACCAGGATGACCGAGGTTCTAACCTTTCCACCCGGTTTCTTTTTCCAGGTGACGGGAAATTCAGAACCGATGAGCTTGTCCATGGCTTTCTGATAATGAGCGACGAGGATCTCCTGGCTTTCTGGTTCAATAAATGCTTCCGGGAAATTGTTCGCTACTCGCGCCCATTCTTCCGGGGAGCTGTATCCCAATAATGTGGCAAACCTGTTGTTGCAAACCTTGTGAATGTCATCCAGATAAATATAAACAGACTGATCCGATGAAGAAAGGATCTGTCTCAACTGGTCTGAGATCCCATGGATGATTTCCAATTCTTTCGTTTCCATAGTTTTCCTTCTTTCTGTGATTTTCATTTTAGACAGTTCAAGTCAGGGAAGGCATTAGAGAAATGTCAATAAACCCCCTTGAGATAAATCTATACTGGCTCTTGTGAACTTTATATGAGAATAAGGATTGGGGAAGTGAGGAATATCCAAATCCGGAAACGATGTTCACCCGGGACTAGAGGAATTGATTCAAAAAGAGGCCTGGAGAAAAGGCTTTTTTATTTGAGACCCTGTTCCAGGATGGCAATCGTTCCCAGGGATCCATCCATACGAATGAGCATGCCCGTCTTTAATTTGTGGGTAGCCCGGTCAACCCCAACAATGGCAGGGATGCCATATTCTCTTGCTACGACCGCCCCATGGGTCATCATCCCACCGGTCTCCATGACCAAACCGGACGCAGAAAGGAACAGGGGAGTCCAGGAAGGATCCGTGCCTGGGCACACGAGAATCTCCCCTGGTTTCAAGTGGGCATGGATGGGATTCAGAACGATCCTTACTTTCCCTTCCGCAACCCCTGGAGAAACCGGGCTTCCCTGGATCGTATCGAGTAAATTATCCTGGGGTTTCAAACCCTCATAATAAGCTCGCCCATCGCTGAGCAAAAGCCTTGGAATTTGATGCCGAAGAGTTTCTTGTTGATAAGCCGACCGGCGATTTGAAATCACTTCACGCCAATTCTTTTCTTCATGGTAGGCAAAGGATTGGATTTCGGCGAGGGATAAATAAAACAGGTCATCGGATTGATCCAATTCTCCGTGTTCGACGAATTCACGACCCGTTTTTAGTAATTCGCGATGAATAATCCACATAAGCCGGACTGCAAAGAATTTTGGACTCTCGCGCATCCCCATCAAGTGCCGGGTGCGACTGGCCAAAAACTTCAGCAGCGCTGCTTTCTGCCAGCCGTGCTTTGTTTTTCGCAGATCGCTGGCTATTTGGGTGATCGCGGTTTGAGCGGATTTGGCGCTATTGGCAAATACAATATCCGGTGCACGCGTCTCATCTTCAATCTGCAAGAAACTGGAAAGCATTTCGAAAACATGCGTTGAATCTTCTGCCCAGCGATTTCTGCCCAGGTCAATCTCTCCAAAACCACGCCCGCCGTATCGCTGGAAGAATTCATTAAGCGGCTGGATCAAGTTTTGAGGAAGTTCCCCTTGGCGGAATTTTTCAGTTAGTTGACCGGGGGAAGTATTTTGAAAAAATTGCAAATTGGGGGTATCGCGAAGGATCTTTTTTGCCATTTTCCAAAGGCTCAGATCCATTTCGGTGGTCGGGTTATAAGGCATCCCTCGGGTCACTTGCATCAAAAGGTCCAGGGTCGAAGTTCCTGCTGTTCCCTTCATATTGTCGGAAGATTTCCGGACGAGCCTGTTTAGGAAATTCCAGGATGCCATTCCAGCCGCGACTCCGGATACAAAAAGAACCAGCATGTTAGGCAAATACTTGTCAACAAAATTGGGTAGTAGGACTGACTGTTGTGCCAGCTTTTCCCAGCGGTCTCCCGAGATTTTTCCAACCCGGGATTCCATCTTTTCCAGGAGGTGTTCTCCATGAAGAACGATGGATTCTCGCCGTGTTTGTGGCGAAAGCAGGTTCAGGAGTACGTTGCTGGCCAGTGGGAAAAGAAAGCGGGCTATTTGAAGTCGGGCGTGAAGGCTGACTCCCTTCTTCCCGGGTTGTAAAAACGGGTCATTGGAAATCTGGTTGACGGCTTGCTGGATGGTGGGTTCGACAAGGTTCAGGACAAAAGGAATCACCTGGCGACCGACTGAATTTCTTAACAGGGGAGTAAAGTTTATCCACAAGCGTTCTCCGGCAGAATAGAGGATGGTTTGGGTCGTTGAAGTGGTCCGGATTCCGAACAGTCCAGCACCGGTTGCAAAAATCTTGCATAGCGCATCTCTTCCCAGGGGAGTGATCGGATCAAGCATTCCCTGGATTGCTGCAAAGGAAAAGAAGACCTTGAGAGGGTTATCCGGCAATCCCTCTGGCAGGGGATAAAGGGTGGTAACAGGACGCGACTGCAGAATGAATAACTGGTTTTTAGCCCAGGCCCATTCAATGTCCTGGGGAAATCCATACAGGCTTTCCACTTCTCTACCCAACCGGGCCAGGGCGAGAATCTCTTCATCCGGTAAAGCCTGTTCCGCGGCCTTTTTCAGCTTGTTTTGCCGTGTTCCTCCTTCGGAGTTGCCGATAATTGCAACGGTTTTGGCTCCCAGTACTTTGGAAAGAATTGGATCATGAGAAACATCTACAACGTAATGGTCGGGGGTGACCATACCTGAAACCAGAGCTTCCCCCAATCCAAAAGTAGCATCGATCACTTCTTCAGATCGTAACCCTGTCAAAGGATTGGCAGTGAATAGAACCCCCGAGGATTCGCTTTCCACCATCCTTTGCACTACAACTGCCAGGGAAAGGTTCGAGTTCGAAAGATGGTTATGGTTACGATAGTCAATGGCTCGCGCTGTCCACAGGCTGCTCCAACAGTTCATAACGGCTTTGAGGACCTCATCCGGGTCACGGACATTGAGATAGGTGTCCTGCTGACCCGCGAAGGATAAACCTGGAAGGTCTTCAAGGGTTGCAGAAGACCGGATTGCGACAGAGCCCTCCCCCCATCGATGATAAGAAGTAAGAATCTCGCTTGAAATTTCATCTGGAACTTTGGCTTTTTTAAATAACTCACGGATTTGCGAGGAAGCCATTTCCAGCTTTTGAATATCTTTAGAAGAGGAGGGACCCAGGATTCCTTGGATTTGCTCTTCCAGATGAAATTTTGAAGAAAGCAATTGATATGCAGAAGTGGTTATCACAAATCCTGAAGGAACACGGAAACCGGCTCGGATAAGCCTGGCAAGATTGGCCGCCTTTCCCCCGGCTGACTGGAGGGTGTTTTGTTCTGAATCAAGTGAAACGATGAGGGGGGAGGTACGAAGGTATTGGGATGTCATGAAAGATATCTGGGTTCGCAGAGGATCAAAGATGCGAGACTAACAAAGCATTATATAGCAAATGAAAAAGGAGATTTAGGGGAAGCTTGAATACATCCACGATAAAAATATCCCTGGAGAACCCAGTAGCTACCAACTTGATTTCCCTTGGATCGCACGATACGTTATTTAAATTTCCAAAGAGCTTTTCTTTACCGAATTACAGTTTTCCGAAGGCAATTCCCTTATAGTTCCAACCGGCTTCTTTGACGGCATCCTGAATGGGCTTTTTCAATTCATTGGAGTTAAATTTGTATTTATAAACCTGCCCGGAAGCCAGGGTTTCCGAAAAAGCATAGCCCGTTCCGAACGAAATGGAAGTTTGCTGTCCCCTGAAGGTACTGGCTTCGGCGTGAAATGTCGGGAATCCAGCTTGCCATTGCACGGTGGTTTCCTTGTCCATGGTACGGACTTCCTTTTTCGCAGGATCAAATTTCATGTAGATCCGATAGGTCCTGGTGAGTTTGGCCCTGGCAAAAATTTCCTTCCACTGAGCATCCACGATCTTCCATTCAGCGATCAAGTCAACCCCTTCGCTTTTGCCATCTATGATCTGCCAGGGGGCTGTTGGGCGGTTCAGCGCCAGGAGGCGGTTGCGGATTTCCTCTGAGGGATCTGTGCTGATGGGGGAGATGCCCGGGGTTCGTGCCCCGGTAGCTGCTGGTTTTACAGCTGTTTCAAGCGGCATTGTTGGTGCAATTGGTGGAGCAGCGGCAGACTTTTCAGCCGGTGCAGGAGGTGGGACCTGAGTAAATGTTGACGGAGGAGTGGTGACTGCTGGGGAAAATGGAGCTTGAGAAATGAGAGTAACTGGTTCCGGTGATTTCTTTTTGCGGAGTGATGTAGCTCCCACAATGATCGGGATGAGAAGGAGCACAAGCCCCCCCTATCAGCAAAACAAGCGAGCCTATTTGCCTGTCTGCCTGACTCTGGGCCGAGGGAACAAAAACGGCGATCATTCCCATGATGCCCAAAATGAGCCCAGGGATGCCCAGGAAAATACTGGTCAAGATGGTGGCAATGATTCCTCCGGTTCTTTTCATTACAGAATTCCTCCTTGAGTTGAAAGTGTAATTAAAAGTATACAAGCAAACAAAACGCATTTCAATCCGAGAAGGATATTCCTGTCCATACTGCATACAGCCAATTAAGTTATATATTGTCCATAAAGAAATACGCGATTTCTCCAAGGGGGTGTTGTATATACGGATAATCCTAAATTGAGAGGGTAAGCAGAGTGTATTTTGCCTACTACTTTTAAATTCAGCTTTATTTTCGATAAACCGAACAACTGGCTCGTGCCATCTTCACATTAACCCAAATTATAGGCATGCCCATCTTGCGGGGCTAATCGGAAAACATCACATTGACGATTTTATGCCCGGCGGCGGAAACGGCAACGCTCCCATCATCCGCAATAGACAATGGTGATATCTCTTCCTCTGCCAGATCGACCAGCGCGGCATGCGCAAATCTGCGCAGTGGTTTCAAACCAACCTGGATCGTTTCGGATGAGATGTTATAGCCACGCACGAGCCAGCCCTTCCCATTTTCAGTCGCTTTGATGGCGCTGACAACAAACTCATCGGGCGATGATGAGATAAAAGCTCCCTGAGCCTGGGTTTTACCAGCATGGATGCCTGTTTCGATGGCGCGAAGGGTTGTTTGAAAGGCATAAGCCTGCTGGAAAGATTCCCGCCAATCACCTTTGTGCGGGATGAGGGCGTAGTCAAAGCCCCACTTGCCGGGCATCTGCCCGCCGGGTGTCTCGAAAGCGGGACCAGCATGCCCCTGGCGCACGGGCATATCATCCCGCGAGAGCCATCCCACACAACGTAAAAGTGTCAGGGCGATTTCGGTGTTAGCGCCGTTATCTCCTTTGAGCACTTCCACTTCCGACAGGCCGCGATTGGCAATGGTCAGCCCAATCTCCCTGTCGGAAACATCCGTAAAGGCGCGCTGCGGTACTTCGGGGCGAGGATCTTCCACCCAGTTCTCACCCTTTTGAGGCACACCAAGAGGCCGCCGAACCACTTCGAAGTGACCATCGTGATCCGCTTCCCGGACAGAAATGGGC
>Ga0209048_10006501_pt1 | contig 10931 bp, 8 predicted proteins | sample FrelakmetCRP12CR_FD_187146 | JGI IMG/M metagenome (GOLD analysis project Ga0209048, IMG submission 187146) | Freshwater lake sediment microbial communities from the University of Notre Dame, USA, for methane emissions studies - CRP12 CR (SPAdes)... | ecosystem: Environmental > Aquatic >... | reverse complement strand
GGAATTCAAGTTCAAATCGATTATCTCTGTTTTTTGCGCTATTTCATCATACCACAATAAATTAGAAGGTTTTTCTTTTTCAACATTTGGACACTACTGTTCTCCAATATATCCTCATCCAAAAGGAACAACCATGATCGTATTTAAAGCAATACTCATTTTGACAACAATATTGATGGTGGCGCAAATTCCAGTCGCGGCCTGCACTAATTTTTTGGTTACAAAGGGTGCTTCAAAAGACGGGAGCACTATGATCAGTTATAGCGCGGATTCGTTCACTTTTTATGGCGAGTTGTACCATTTTCCGGCTGCTGTCTATCCCGACGGTGCGATGGTTGATGTTTACGAATGGGATACGGGAAAATTCTTGGGAATGATCAGACAGGCAAAAGAAACGTACAACGTCATAGGAAACATGAACGAGCACCAGCTTGTGCTGGGTGAAACGACATTCGGCGGAAGAGAGGAATTGCATAACAGCAAGGGTATAGTTGATTACGGAAGTCTGATCTATCTAGCATTGCAACGGGCGAAAACCGCAAGGGAGGCAATAAAAATCATGACTGACCTCGTTGCGGAGTACGGTTATTACAGCGAAGGCGAATCGTTTTCCATAGGGGACGCGAACGAGGCATGGATCCTTGAAATGCTCGGCCATGGCGAGGGGGTGAAGGGCGCAATCTGGGTGGCTGCCCGGATTCCCGACGGTTGTGTCTCCGCCCACGCAAACCACGCCCGCATAACGACCTTCCCGCTTGACGATCAGGATAATTTTCTCTACTCGGCTGATGTTATTTCCTTTGCGCGTGAAAAAGGATGGTTTAAGGGAAAAGATTCTGAATTCAGCTTTTCAGATGTTTATGCCCCCCTGGAATATGGCGCAATCCGGTTTTGCGATGCAAGAGTGTGGTCTTTATACAGGCGTGTGAATAGTTCAATGGAGAAATATCTTTCATATATCAAGGGGGAAAAGATAGAGCGATTGCCGCTTTATATCAAACCCGACAGGAAATTATCAGCCCAGGATGTCATGCACCTCATGAGAGATCATTACGAAGGGACCGAATTGGATATGACGAAAGGCGTCGCGGCGGGTCCCTACGGAATGCCGTACCGGTGGCGGCCGCTGACCTGGGATTATGATGGACAGCAATATTTCAACGAGCGGCCGATCTCGACTCCGCAGACCGGTTTCTCGTTTGTCTCGCAGTCGCGGTCGTTTTTACCCAAGGAGATCGGAGGGGTTTTATGGTTCGGCGTAGATGATACTTATATGACCGTTTATGTTCCGATGTATGCGTGCATTACAAAAACACCGTACAATTACTCAAAAGGGCTGGGATCGTTATCCCAGTTCACATGGGAATCCGCTTTTTGGGTTTTCAATTTCGTATCAAACTTCGCATATCCCAAATACAGCCTGGTTATCCATGATATTCAGGCAGCCCAGGGGGAATTGGAAGGCAGGTTTGCCACGCGCCAGGAAACCATTGAAAAAACTGCTTTGGCTCTCTATAAAAGCTCTAAGGGGGAGGCTGTCGATTACCTGACCAAATACTCCGGCGAGACGGCGGATCTGACTTATAACCGGTGGAAGAAGCTGGGTGAACAGTTATTGGTGAAATACATGGATGGGGTGGTCAAAGACGAAAACTGCAAACCGGTGAATGTGGGCTACCCGGCCGCTTTCAAAAAAGTGCTGGTTCAGGAAGGGGGCGATGCAATCAAAATGAAAAATCTTCCTGGTGCTGGCGCGGCAACCTATGAAGAAAATATTTTGAGGGCCGATCAGTTATTGAAAGAGAAAAAATTATCCGAGGCAAAGGATCTGTATCAGAAGGCGTCGGAGATGAAACCGGCAGAAAATTACCCCAAAGATCAGATCGGAAAACTTACGAAGGTGTTGAGCGAGATGGATGAATTGTACAGGAAAAATTTCTCAAAATAGAGGGGAGTGTCAGATTTACGAATGCAGGATTATATTAAGAAAATCACCTCTGGCTGAAGTTTCGCCGCATTCTGGTATTCTGGATAGAGGAGAATGACTCTCGTCGGATTCGTAAGGCGACAATTACCCGTCAATCGGAATCCCGCCAGATCATCGCCGCTTCAATTCTGTTCTCCGTCTTGTTGTATACGCAGTAGAATATCTCGATCAGACGGTGTTTTTTCTCCCTCGAGTCTTTGTAAATGGCGACTATGTGCAAAAAAGGTTTTTTTACCAAGATTTCGGCCGGTATATACCCAGACAGGTTAAATGCCCCCTTCTCTTCGTTTGGATAGAGAGAAGGTATCGTCCGTTCGATTGTCGGAAGGCTGTCGGTGATTTTCTTAGATTGGCTTTCTTCCAGCCATGATCCGACGTTGATCTGTTTCCCCGGAAGATTGCCTGCATTCCTGATGTTGTATTCAATCCTTACAAGTTTCCTGCCGCTGGAATTTTTAAAACTGAAAGAGGGAGTAGTTATGTGGATATATGGCCTGACGGCGCCGTCATACTGCTGAATCATAATCGAATCCAAAATCTGGTGATTTTGCCTGAGCTCTTCAAGCGCTTGCGCTGTCTGGTTGACCTGGGTTTCTATTTCCTGCCATGTCTGAATGTTCAAGAAAATATTAAATATCAGTGCACCTACCGTTATTATTGCAACCGATACTAGAATCCAAGAGGGGATGTGGATATTGCCGTAACGGGAGAAGAACTTCGATGAGGTCTCCGGATGTTCGGGCCTTCTGCCCTCTAAGTGATCGTCAGCCGGTTTTTTATCGCGTTCATATAGAGGAAATTCATCCAGTGCGTTGAATTCTTTCATTATTACTCCACAACATGTCACTAATACAATTTGGTGCTCCTAATATCGCTGAGAGGCGGCACAATGTCAAGTTTTGCCCCCTCCGACGGGTAAATTAGTTGTTGTAAGGGCTGATAGCGCGCAGAGAATCAGGTAGGATGGGATGGCAGAAAAAAGCAGAGATGATATTATCAGATAATCTGTAATGGTTTTTAAAAAAAACGACGGCTGAAACGTATTCTTGGAAACATCCGTCAGACAATAGAAGGAAAGGCCGGATATGCCCTTACTTCTATATCCGATATTCAGAGCTTTTTTCCAGGATTGGTTTCTTGTGTCAATAGTACTCGCGCTCCCGGTTTATTCCTCTCTCATCACTTCGCTTGAGAGCAGTAAACATATTCTTTTTACACGTTCCACGTCGGTGAACTGAGCGGTTCTCTTAATTGCATAATCGCCCCGGCTTGAATGCAAGTCATGCAGGACAATCGCCGCGGCAATCCTGGTTGTTATATCCCCCTTTTCATCCTTGATTATACGCATCAGCGGGATTATGGCTTCAGCGAAATCATATTCCGGGGCGGCCATTTTGACCTGTTTTAATACGATTGCAGCCGATGCTTGCATGCTGGCCATGCCGCTTTCCAATCCTATTACCAGATTACGCTCAATCAGCTGTAATTTTTGCTCGGTGAAACGGTTGTCTGTTCCGCCGGAAATTCCTGCCAAGGCGCTGGTAAAGGGAAACACGCTGACGCAAATAAGTCCGATCAGTATAGCTGGGCGGGAAATTTTCATAAAATCCTCCTCGCCTTAAAGGCATAAGATAAAGTGATTGTTATTCCCTGGGAAATTAAAGTATACGGGCCCCTCTTATTAATTTACGTAGCAACGCCAGGAAAGTTTCCCGGGTGAACTAATATTTCGCGGCACCCGAAATTTTATGTGACGGTAAAATAAATTGTCAGGATAATAAATGTAATTGAAGCAATTGTTGCACGCGAACCATGCTTTCCGCATTGCCCATTGCGTATAATCCCGCGGATCTTTTCGGAATGCCTGAACTCAAACATTCAATGCTGCAGGAGCGCCGGCAAATTTGATATCAAAACAAAAATTACCGACATTTAACCAATGGCAGATTTTGCAGGGTAACCATGGCGGCAGCTGGCATTAAGACTATTGGTGCGATGGTGTTTTTAACATGTGAAATCAATTTCCACATCAGGCAGGTTCATTTTCATTAAATTTCTTCTGAAGGAGTTTTTATGAAATACAGACATACTCTGTCCTTCTTTCCATTGATGATTTCATTGCTCGCTCTCTCATGTACATCCTCCCCTCCGGAGGAGGTGAAGCTTCGCGAATTTATTGTCAATCATCTCAAGCAGGTGGAGCCGAAACTGAAGGCGCAAAGCCTGGCAGATTGGAATGCGAATGCAACGGGTGAAAAAAAGTATTATGACGAGTCTGCAGCCATTGAGCTGGAGATCAAAAAAATCCGTTCAAATCAGGCCGAATATGCCTACCTCAAGCAGATGAAGGAAAAGGGAAGCATCAAAGACTCGCTCCTTTCGCGGCAGCTTGTCATCCTGTACAACAGCTTTCTCAAGAATCAGATCGATACTTCCCTGATGAGAGCCATTGTCGACAAGCAAGCTGCAATTTCGGAGAAGTTCAACAATTACCGGGGAAAAATTGACGGCAGGGAGATGAGCGACAACGATATCTGGGAAATCCTCAAAAGTGAACTGAACTCACAAAAACGTCAGAAAGCATGGGAGGCCAGCAAGCAGGTCGGCAGAGAAGTTGCTCCCATGATAATCGAGCTGGTGAAGCTTCGAAACCAGGCGGCAAAGCAGCTCGGTTTCGATAACTACTATGACATGGCCCTGGCTACCGATGAGCAAAATGCGGATGATGTATTCAGGGTTTTTGATGAATTAAAGCAATTGACGGACGAGCCTTTTAAAAGACTCAAGCAGGAATTGGACAGCTCTATTGCCAGGGAATTCGATGCAAAACCTGAAAATCTGCGGGTGTGGCATTACGCAAATCCCTTTTTCCAGGAAGTATCCGAGATGGGCGAGGTCGACCTCGACAAATTCTTTAAAGGCAAGAATATTGTTGATCTGGGCATTTCCTTTTATAAGGGCATCGATTTGCCGGTGGACGACATTCTGAAGAACAGCGACCTTTATTCCCGGAAAGGAAAATACCAGCACGCCTTCAGCACTGACATTGACCGGCTGGGAGACGTGCGCACGATGTGTAACATTACGGACAACCTTTACTGGATGAATACTCTGCTGCATGAACTTGGACACGGCGTGTACTCCAAGTATGTAAACCGTAATCTCCCGTTTTTGCTGCGGATTGAAACCCACAGCTTTTTAACCGAGGCAATTGCCCAACTGATGGAGCGGCAGGCATACAACGCGGATTGGCTTCAGGCGATGACCGGAATGGACCGGAGCGAGAAGGAAGCAGTCCGAAATGCGGTGCAAAAAAATCTGCGGATGACTGAACTCGTGTTTACCCGCTGGTCCGAGGTAATGGTGCGGTTTGAACGCGCAATGTATCAAAATCCCGATCAGGACCTGAATAAGCTCTGGTGGGATTTGGTGGAACGGTTCCAGTACCTGAAGCGGCCAGAAAACCGCAATGAACCCGATTGGGCGGCAAAAATTCACCTTGCACAGTACCCCTGCGGATACCACAACTACATGCTCGGAGAACTCGCGGCGTCCCAAATCCTCAACACGATCGTCCGCAGCGTTGAAAAAAAAGATGCCTTTGCTGAAATTTCTTTCGCCGGGAAACAGGAAATAGGCGATTACCTAAAACAAAAAATCTTCTATCCGGGTGCCAGTTATCAGTGGAATGATCTGCTCAAATATGCGACCGGCGAAAACTTGACGGCCACATATTTTGCGGAGGAGTTTGTGGGAAACTGAAGTGCGGAGCGGCCTTTTTGGAAAAAACAGGCGGCCGCCGGCAGCATATTGCATCCGGGGTGCTGATAAAGGAGGATCGTCGCCCTTGTACGCCGCCATGAAGCGTTTTTATAAATTCGTCCTGCCTGCTTCCCCGCACCGCGGATATCCGTGGCTGTATTTTCTGCTGATTATAGTATGCTCCGGAATTGTATACGTCAGGACGCTCAACTATGATTTTGTGAATTACGACGATTATGATCTTGTCTACCAGAACGCCGGGTATTTGTCAGACATATCGAACGTATTTACATCCTTCACTACGCATGCTTTCACCACTCATAGGAAGGTGAGTTTTTATTATCGCCCGATACTGCTGATTAGCTATGTGGCAGATTATCAGCTGTGGGAGCTGAACCCGCTCGGATACCATCTCACAAATATACTGCTTCATTCTCTCTCGGCAATATTAATATTATTGCTCCTTCTTTCAATTCTGCACGACCCCCTGGCAGCCCTGCTGGCGAGTTTGTTGTTTTGCCTTCATCCGGTGCAGGTAGAATCTGTGGCGTGGATCTCGGGACGCAATGATATCTTGTTGGGGTTGTTCATCGTCCTCATGGTGTATTTTTACGTTTTGCATCATGAGAAACGCGAGAAAGGCGGAATGTTTCTATCCCTTTCCGCCTTATGTTACGGCCTTGCTCTGTTCACTAAAGAGTCGGCGGCGTTTTATGTTCTGCTGCTCCCCTTATACGATCTGACAGTCAGAAAAACACCCCTCAAGGCGCTGTTTGACCGCGCCAGCCTAAAAAAATTCTCGGCCATTCTTGCTCCCCTCGTTATATATCTGGTGGTCCGGCTCTGGATATTCGGGGAATTTATCGGAACAGAAAAGTTGTACACTATGCTTCCTCTGAAAACCCGGCTGGAACTGTTTCCCGCCATGATAACGCAGTACATCACATTGCTGCTTTACCCTGTAAATCTGAGCATAGAACATCCGCTCGACAAGCTCATCTGGGTACAGGATCCCTGGTATTTAATTGCCTGCGTGATTTTCTTGTTCCTCCTTGCAGCAGTATACCTCACTTGGCGGATTGACGGGGCCACCTGCTTTGGCTTCGTCTGGTTAGTCGCCGGCCTGTTGCCCGCGCTGAACATAATCCCCGTGGCGGTTCCGATATTTGAGCACCGTCTTTATGCCCCTTCGGCGGGTTTTGCGATGCTTGTTGTATGCGTCCTGTTCCGTGTTTTGAATCTAAAAATTATAAGGATGACCCTCCCCGCCGCTCTTGTTATAGTCGTTTTGGCAGGTATTGGATCCTACAACAGGGTATCTGCGTGGCGGAACAGCGAAGCTCTGTGGATGGATGCAATAGCGAAAGAGCCGGCGGCGGCGCGGCCATACTATAATCTGGCCAGCTATTACTATGATCATAAATGGTATCAAAAGACCATCGAGTTGGTAAATACATACATCGGGTTGAACCAGGGAGATTCTCTGGGATACAAACTGTTGAGGCAGACATATTTCATCACCGGAAATTACGGCAAGGCTTCGGCAGTTTGCAGGCAGATGATCTCCATGGATCCCGGGAACCAAATACGCTACCTGGATCTCGGGTTGCTGTATGAAGAGCTGGGTTTGGGGGATAGTGCAAGAAGCGTTTACGCGGAAGGGTTGGGCGTCGATCCGAAATTTTATATGCTGCACACCAGGCTTGGAAGGATATATCAAAACTTAAACGACACGTTAAACGCAATCAAACATTGCCGTGAAGCTGTCAATTACAAGCCTGATTATGCTCCCGCCTATTTCCAAATGGGTGCCATCTACGCAGCCTGCGGTGATACTACTGAAGCCGCCAAATGGGTGCTGAAAGGGATGCGCTACGGGGCGCCATCAGAGGAGATGATCCGGGAGTTAGGTTTTGTGATGAACAGTGGAAAATTTAATGGGTCGGGCAGATCGGACCGATAGCCGACACCCCGCATAAAGATCTCTAATCGCATTCCCCTACAGGCAATCCCTTGGACCCGATACCCTCATACCGCTGACACTGAACAGGTCGCGGTCCACCGCATCCCCCAATCTCCGCCAAACCTCCAATAAACATACCAATTTAAATGATGGCAATGAAACAGCTTGATTGGATTACATGCACGTTGCCTTAAAATCCACCTAAATAGAGCTTTTAGCAAAAAAACCGGGTTTTTCATTTAAATTCTCATAAATAAAGTTAATTATTCAGAAAATTCGGCGATTCATGGTAAGAAGCACATCCGCGGTTGACTTTCTCAATTATTTTCTTAAGTTGGAATTTAGAAACTACTTATTACAAAATTCCTTAAGAGGAGTGAAGGATTAAAAAGAAATTATTGAATATTGGCACTTTTCTATTAATCCTTGCCTACATGTGCGTCGGTATCTACGGCCCGAGCAGCATCCCGGGCAATTTTTTGATACCCAAGGATCTCCCTGCCGTATCACAACTTCAAAAATCCCTGTACTCCTCTAAGTCAATATTAATTTCAGTGCGGCGGCACATCGCGCCTGAGAAATTCAAGATCAGACTAAATCCTTATTTTGTTCTTATTTCATGCAAGTATTCAGCCGAGAGAACCCATCATATCTTTCAATGTCGAGATTTTTCCTGCCAGCCACCTTCGGCATCTCGCCCGACCTCAAAGCCCCGGTATCCGCCTGTTTCATGGGATCTCGCTGAATCAGATCATGCTTTAACTTAAGTGAAAATGGCACACCGAGAATTTAAGATGTGCCTATAAACTAAGTCGACATTGCTCTTTAATCGGAGCCGTGCAAATGCTAGAAAATGACGATAACCGAGAGATAATGCCTCCTGTCGATCCGGGTGGAACTGGGGAATATTCCGGAGCAGAGACAGGCAGAGCCGGAAAGCATGTGCTGAGACGGCCCGTTTCTCCTGGTAAATCGGGGTTTCCGGAAGGGCAGTATGAGCTACCCAGCCAATCCGGAAGGATCAACATATGGTGGATATACCGGTACTTTTAACACTAGAATATAGGAGACTTAAATAATGAGACAAAGCATCGCAGCCGTTCAAGGCCTGCAGGACAAACCGACTTCATACCGGATGAAAGATCTTCTACAGTCCCGCAGCAGTCTGAATCAGTTGATTTATTGGATGGAACACGACCGGAGCCTGCAAGCGGATTCCGGCAAAATCAAAGCGCTAAGGGGTTTACTAACCGATATAGAGCATCAGATCGGTAACAGGTGGGCAGTAAGTCTTAACAAGACAACCGCACAGCAAAAGAGGAGTTAATGCAGGCTTTCGGCAATCCCTGATATGCTTTTTAAAAAGTGTAATCGGGCAGGTGCAGGATAAACTTTCTTCGTATTTGCCCGGCGAAAATACACCTGGCAAATGAGGAAATTATGGGTGTATGAAGAATTTTCTGAATTGACAGGAAGATGGTTTTCTTTTTAACAGTCATCTTTTTAATCTTGTTTTAACAAACGAGTCGGACAAGATTTTGAACAATTTCCAGGAATAATCCACGATCAAGGAGGATGGCGCCATGAAAATACTCGTTGCAGCATCGGGAAATACCCTGAGTGACAGGACCGCGCGCAGGTTCGGCGATGCGGCCTTTTTTCTGTTCGTTGATACGGAAACAAACAAGTTCTCCTCGATGAAAAATAACGGATCTCAGGCACTGCGCGATGCTCTGTTTAGGGCATCAGAGGAGCAAATTCGGGTTATCATCACCGGGGGGATTGATTTTCGCTCGGTCGATATCATTGCCTCGCTTAACCTGGAAGTCGCCATTGCAAGAAACCTGACCATATCTGAGGCAATCGGCAAATGGGTAGGCGGTGAGGTAAAAGTTCAGGAAATGGCGGCTTTGAGGCGGATGATGGAAAAATATGACTATCTCAGGATAACCCGGCGGTTCGGCGGCAACAGCCGTAATAGCAAGGGCCAGGGGGCAAACTTATACAGGCCAGTCACGCCCAGAGGCCGTCATCACCTGCAGCAGTTTGGAGGTCGGGGTCATTAGAGAAATTCTGCCCTTGACATACGGTTCGCACTTCAGGCGACTGCCAGAGGTTAATAGCTGTGCCTTAAAAGCGGAGTCCGAATGCCTGTAAGAGACTGAAGAACAACAACTTTAAGGGGCAGGTTAGAGTTTTTTCGGTGGAGGGTCGCAGTATCCATTAAAAACGCCTCTTAATAGTTGACATTAGGGATATTTTTATGTAGAATATACAAGGGACAAAATCCAATGTTATCCTTTCAAGTACCTCGGTGGTACCGGAAGGGATGGCGTGGATGTGATCCCTGAGATGATAATCGGCAAAGATTGTGTCTGCGTTCTTATGGCCTGATAATTGAACGAATTGGCGATATCTCTCACCCATCGCTCTTTACCGAGCCGAACTTGCGCATGATCCTACGCAACGGATGTAAATGTAATGAAACCCTATAACAGAAATATTGTAGCCGGTTTCCTGCTGGTTGGTTATTCAATTGTGGGATGTGCCGGGCAGATGGCCGCCGTGCGGTATTCCGTAGAAAGCGGTGTCAGGATAGGCGATGTAAAGTGCACACACAAATCGCATGCTCTGGATTTAAGACCTTTCTGGACTAAAAAAAAGCATTTATTGCCTTCAAGCAAGTTAAATTTACTGTCCGAGCCGGAAATTCTTCACACCTTTTGTTCGGACAATAATACATTCCAGTTAGTTTGTTTCAATAATCAAGACCACACGGATTCACAAATTTTCGGTTTCTCTGAAAGACCAAGAAGCCCTCCGTTCTGTTAGTATTTTCCCTGAAAATTAATCGGTTTCAGCACTGGTATCGCCCAAACCCACTTATCACACTGAGGAAGGAATTAACCATGACCGACTCTACAAAATCAAAGCAGATAATAAACTTTATCTGCATTTATCTCGTATTGATCGCTTTTTCCATCGCATTATTCCCGGCACTAATGCAGGCGGGTGATCAAAAAATGCAGAACACCATATCACAGCAAGAACGGGCAATGAAGGCCAATCAGCAGCAACGCGAATACCGCCATCGCATAGCCGCCGAGGCTATAGCGCTGAAGGCGAGGGGAACATCGGCTCAGGTGCCCTCCGTTTCCCTCCAGATTGCGAACACTCTCAAATCGTCCGCCTCGACCATTTTCTTCAAGGACGAGATCG
>Ga0209048_10006500_pt1 | contig 10933 bp, 11 predicted proteins | sample FrelakmetCRP12CR_FD_187146 | JGI IMG/M metagenome (GOLD analysis project Ga0209048, IMG submission 187146) | Freshwater lake sediment microbial communities from the University of Notre Dame, USA, for methane emissions studies - CRP12 CR (SPAdes)... | ecosystem: Environmental > Aquatic >... | reverse complement strand
ACTCGATATTCGTTGGCGCTGATACGTCTCTCCTTGCAAAATAACGGAAGTCCAGCCCGGGGGCTGGTTTAAGCGGGCTGATAATACCATGAAGACAGGGGAATCGTCAATAAAAAGGCCAAGGCTGGCTGAAATTGCCCTCAGCCTTTTTATCTTTTATCTGGTTTAGAACTGGCTGGATCGGGTTGAAATCCGGTCTTTAGCGCGGGCTGTAAACTCTGCCAGCGGAATATTGTCCGCCCGGGAGCCGTCCCGCACCCGCAGGGAGACCTGCCCGGCTTGGGCCTCCTTCTCGCCCACAACCAGCATGTAAGGCACTTTCATTAATTGTGCGGAGCGGATTTTCGCGTTCATGCGCTGGGCACTTACATCCGCGCTGGCGCGGATACCCTCGTCGAGCAATTGGCGTACGATATTCTCGGCGTATTCATTTTGCGGGTCGGTGATCGGGATGACGCGCACATGCTCGGGCGATAGCCAGACCGGGAAGTTGCCGGCGTAGTGCTCGAGCAGAAACCCCACGAAGCGCTCGTGGGTGCCGAGCGGGGCGCGGTGGATGCACAACGGCGTCTCCTCTACCCCTTCTTTATTCGTGAAGACCAGGTTAAACCGCCCCGGTTGGGCAAAGTCCACCTGGTTGGTTGCCAGCGAGAACTCCTTGCCAATGGCGCTCCAAACCTGTCCGTCAATTTTTGGTCCGTAGAAGGCCGCCTCGTTGGCAGTTTCCACGAATGGCACACCGCCATTAGTCATCGCGCGCCTCACCATGTCTTCCGTTTTCAACCACAGCCTCTCGTTGTCAACGAATTTCTTGCCCAGGCCTTCCTTGCTGTGCAGCGACAGGCGCATGACATATTTCGTGATGCCAAACAGGTCGAGATATTTCTTATACAGGTCGATCACCCCCATGAACTCCTGCTCGAACTGGTCTTCGGTCACGTAGATGTGGGCATCGTTCATTTGCATGGAACGCACCCGCATCAGGCCAAACAGCTCACCCGATTTCTCGTATCGGTAGCATGTCCCATATTCGGCCAGGCGGATCGGCAGGTCGCGGTAGGAGCGCGGTTTGGAACCGTAGATCTTGTGATGCATCGGGCAGTTCATTGGTTTGACGTAATATTTCACGCCTTCGATTTCCATCGGTGGATACATTGATTCTGCGTAGTAAGGCAGGTGACCGGAATGTACGAACAGGTCCTCCTTGGCCAGGTGCGGAGTCCGCACCCGCAGATAGCCTGCTTTCTCCTCCATCTCTTTCGCCAGCCGTTCCAGTTCCTCGATGATGACACCCCCGTGCGGCAGCCACAGCGGCAGGCCGGGACCGACTTCCTCGTCGTAGGTGAAGATTTCCAATTCCTTGCCGAGTTTGCGGTGATCACGTGCTTTGGCTTCTTCGAGCATTTTGAGGTGGTTCTTGAGTTCGTCGGGTGTGCGCCAGGCGGTGCCGTAGATGCGTGTTAGCATTTTGTTGTGCTCGTCCCCGCGCCAGTAAGCCCCGGCGATGGACATTAATTTGACTGCCGCCGGGTTGATCTGCCGCGTCGTCTCCACGTGCGGTCCTCGGCACAGGTCCGTGAAGGTATCGCTCTGGTAGATCGAAATTTCCGCCTTTTCAGCCAGCGGGTTGCCGTACTCGTCCAACCTGCCTTTTTCGAGGCCGTCGATCAATTCCAGTTTGTATGGCTGATCCTTGAAAACCTGGCGGGCTTCATCTGCTGAAACGACCTTTTTAACGAATGGGTGTCCACCCGCGATGATCTGGCGCATGCGCTTTTCGATCTTTTCCAGATCTTCAAGCACTATGGGCTGAGGCAGGTCAAAGTCGTAGTAGAAACCGTTTTCGATCGGCGGACCGATGGTGAATTTTGTCTCTGGATAAAATTCAAGCACTGCCTGTGCCATCACGTGCGCGGCTGAGTGGCGGATGCGGTAGAGTTGTGAATCTTCGTAGCGTTCTTCAGGTTGGTTGGACATTTTATCTCCTTTGCCCCTCCAATCCTCCTCCATTTCCAAAAAGAAAATGGGGGCGCTGGTGCGTGAGCGCCGGAGGGGGTTAAATAAAACTCTCGCCCTAATTCGGGGCGAGAGCGCTTGCGCGGTCACGCGGTTCCACCCGATCTTGCCCTGGCGAAGCGCTAAGTCTCGCTCTAGCTCAAGGGCATCTCGTTGGGCCGCTAACGGGGCCTGCCGTTCACCTTATTAGGAGGGCGGACATACAGGACTGCCTCTTCCGTTCAGGCTCTCGCTCGCGGGTGGTTTTCTGCGGTACTTGCCGGAGAAGGCTCTCAATCTTTTGCCCTCTCTCTCTGTCGGTTTGCACTCCGCGTACTCGTCCCGGTCATCACGTTTTATGATATTGTCGCTATTATATGCCGGTTTGGACGCTTGTCAAGCATTCACGATCTCGATACTCTTCTAATAAGAAAAGCCGATGAGAGATTACCTTCCTGGATTGAGAATTAAACAAAAAAACCCCGGATGGGGCTTTTCTGTGGGCGGAATAGGGCTCGAACCTACGACCTCTGCTATGTCAAAGCAGTGCTCTAACCAACTGAGCTACCCGCCCGATTGCGAACCAATATTATAACGAGCCTGCCCGAAATTGGCAAGCAGTTCGTTTGACAATCTTCTTTTTTTACGCTAAACTATACGAAGTAATTGAGTTTTCTTGTTTTACCGATAGGAGATTCTCATGCCCGAATCTTCCACTGCCCATCTCACTGATCAAACCAGCCTCATCCCGGCCATTAACGCCTGGAAATATTATCTCAATGACCAGGGCCGCTCGCATAATACCATCAAGGCATTCCTTTCCGACGTCCGCCTGCTGACACAGGTCCTGCCTCCCGATCAGATGCTGGGCGCCATTACCACCAGCGACCTGAACGATTTCCTGCACTGGCTGGAACACGATCGCGGCGTGCCTTGCTCTCCTAAAACACTTGCCCGGCGCGTTACTGCCATCAAATCTTTTTTTCGCTGGCTCCAAAAAGGGGGCGCTATCCTGGTGGACCCGGCCGAGCAGGTTGTCCAGCACTCGGTGCTCAGCCCAATCCCCGAGGTCCTGGCCGAGTCAGAGGTCGAAGCCGTTCTGCTGGCTGCCGACCGGTCCCGCCGGGCCATCCGTCCCGATGCCCGCCCGTATACCCTGCTGGCTCTCCTGCTTGCCACTGGCATCAAGAAGTCCGAGTGTCTTGGTATCCACCTCAATCACATTGACTTGCAGTCCCCCGGCGAACCATATGTCTTTATTCGTTATGCCAGTCCGGCTAACCGTTATAAGGAACGCAAGTTGACCCTGCCCGAAGATTGGATTCCGGCTTACGAAGAATACCTAACCCAGTACAATCCTGTTGACCGGTTGCTCCCCTGGTCGCCGCGGCGGCTTGAGTATTTATTGGAAGACATTGGCAAGGACGCCGGTCTGTCCAAGCACCTTTCCTTCGACATGTGCCGTTGGACCTGCGCCCTGCAGGATTACCTTAATGCCATGGAACCAGAGAAGATCCGCCAAAAACTAGGTATTTCAAAGATCCAGTGGCGTGAGATTAATTTAAAGCTGCGGCAGTTGGCGGGAAAGACCGAATAACCTGATGAGGCGGCTAAGTCGTCCTCGCGGGGGAATGTGAATCGGTCGACTCTATAATGGATGAAGGGCTAACTTCACCACTCGTTTCGTATTTTCATTAACTCGGAACGGGTGAGCCAGGCGGAACCCCGGCACCCAGACAATTTGCTCCCCGATACAGACCAACGGCCACCCGGCGCGTGCCCGCCTGGGGATTTTGACATTGATAAAGAATTCCCGCAGTTTGACCGTTTGCCTGTTCATACCCAGCGGTGAGAAAACGTCTCCTGCGCGGCGGGTGCGGATAGTGAACCTGTCTCCCGTCAAATCCGCGTCCAGCCAGGCTGCAAAAGAATCCCCATTTTCATGCACAAACGCTCGGGCTGTTTCTATATCCTCTTCGCATGCCGATAGGGAAAAATTCTCATTGAGATTCACCTGCCCGTTAACTTGCACCTCCAAGACTCCTTCTATCAGCGGCCAATGCGCCGACGGCAGGTCGGCCTCCAAAGCTGCTAGGTAGATTGTATCTCCCTCGCGGTAAAGATAGAGACCACCGGTCATGTCTACCTGATTGGGAACCAGGACGGGCGTGAGCGCACGCCTTCTGGCGTCAATGAAGTTTGAGGCGCGTTCCAGGGCATTGAAATCCAGGTTGCGAATATTGGGTCGCAGATCTTCCATTGCCCTGCGGAAGACGTTACGCCTGAGTCCGGGTGGGATTTCTTCCATGGCGTTCGACCGAAAAGCTACATAATCCGCATTTGCCTCCAAAACAACATTCGCCCAGACTGAGTCAACTGCATCTGTCAGGGCTTCATGGTCCCCGGCCAGAGCCTCAGCCATGCGCATCAGCGTATCTTTGAAACGCGGATTGTACTTCTCAAGTTCGGGAATTAGGCTGTGGCGCAACCGGTTGCGGAAGTAAGTTTCGTCGGTGTTGGATGGGTCATTGACTGGCTGGAGGTTTTTTTCGCGGCAATAGGTCTCCGTCTCGTGCCTCCAAAGATGCAAGATTGGACGCACCAACGGGATTTCCCGGTCAAATTCGGGCAGAAACGTTCGCCCGGCCATCCCTTTCAACCCGGCCAAACCCGCCCCGCGCAGGAAGTGCATCAGGATGGTCTCCACCTGGTCGTCGGCTGTGTGACCAACAGCCACCACGCCGGCGCCGTGTGAGCGTGCCTGGGCGAACAGGAAACGATAGCGCAGCGTGCGTGCGCCTTCTTCCAGCGACAGTTTGTGCTCTTCGGCGAATCCGCGCACATCCGCAGATTCGGTCACAAAGGGTAATTTCATTTGTTCCGCCACGTCATGCACGAACTCGGCCTCAAGGTTCGCTTTGGGACGCAGTTGGTGATTAAAATGTGCAACGATGATATTCAAGCCGGGAATCTGCCGCGCCAGGTGGAGCAGGCACAGGCTGTCTGGTCCGCCCGAGACCCCCATGACAACTGGTTTGTTGGTTGGCAAATGATTGGCGACATAACGATTGTGCATCATGCCTCAGGGGAGTTCATCACGTAATCTGATTTCTTGCTGCCGAACAGACCGGCCAGCAGATGGTACATCGCAAAAAGTTCAAGAGCGAAGGGCAGGTAGCCTCCGTACCCCGGTAGTGGCATTTCAAAAATGTGGAGCCAGTTTCCCCAGGGGACGGTGTAGATCCATTTCGGGTAAGACAGGTAGTTCCACATCTCCCAGAAAAAAGCGGTCAGGAGCACGCCCAGCCAGAGCGTAATGACTGGTCGCCAGTTGCCATCTTTAGTCCAATCCACCAGCGAGCGGTGACCCAGCCAGATGTTGATCGGTTCGAGGATGAAGTAAAGGGAAACCCAGATGAACGGGAAGAATACACTCGGCCAGGCGATCATCAACGCCAGCATCACCCACCCGGCCAGGAAGAAACCAATTGTGGTTTTTTTCGTCGGGGAGATGATCGGACCCTTAATTGGTTTCGTGAAAAAACTGCGCATCAGTTCAGCGCTGCCAAAAACCGCCGGGATGACGGTGGTGAAGTTGATCGTCGCCCACAACCAGAATTGCAGTGTAGAGAATGCCTCAGCACCAACATAATGCCAGTTCTGTAAGAACCAGTTGGCAAATTCAAATAGCCCCCAGACCGGCGCAGAGGCAATAAACAAACCGATATATTTCTTCCAGTTGCGTGCAAACAGCGAGGTGCCGGTGCGCCAAAGCACTAGGGCATCGATCGTCAGGCAGTAGCCCAACCAGAGCGGAAAAAAAGCCCATTGCGTACGCAGTCCGGTTAGGGTCCAGTTTACAGTCCAGAAGATGGCTACCAGGCTCAGTCCGACCCAGCCATGCACAGGGAATCTTTTTACGGCATTAATCATTTTCTAATTAAACCACAAAGTTCCCTGTTAAAGCGATCACCAGGCATAAAGCCTGGTGATCTAAGGGGGAGGGGACACCACCGAACTTGATCTGCATGGGGGGGACATGCAAACCTTCGATGGCAGATACCTGGTTTACCATTAAAAAAGAAAACAGGTACCTTGTGGGTATATTACACCCAATTTGTCTGAATATTATTAAAAGAAGATTAGAGTAGTCCAATTTCATCTCCCCCGGCTCTCAAAGAATTTCAGCCAGTCCTCCACCTCGTCCGGACTCAGCCTCGAGTCACCCTTGGATTTGGTCATGCCCCTCGTCTGTGCTTTGACCACCTCCTGGGCGAATTCTTCCGCGGTCATGGCACTGGCTTGAGCAGCTCCTGCGGCTCGCTGGATGCGTCCATCGGAACTTACCACTGTCCAGTTTTTGGCAGTTTTCTTCAACTGCAGAAGCCGGGCTTCGATGGCGGCATCCGCGCTCGAACCCAGGCGGACGAAGTGCGCCGTTACCATGCCTGCTTTGCGCGTGGAAGCCTGTCCCGGTGGAGCGCCGTCAAAATAGACTTCCACTTGGGCCCGGCGCAATCGGCAGAATTCCTGCAGGCGGACCAGCAGGTTCATTTCGTCGTCTAACGAGTCCAGGCGCAAGCCTAGTTTGGGGATCAGGTTATGACCGTCAATCAGGTATGGCATAGGAATTGAAGAAATGAAAAGATCGGACGGCTGATTGTATCATTTCCATCCGCGCTGATTCCAGTTTATCCTGGAATTCTCCAAGTTTCTTGACGACCTCAATTATCCGCTTTTCGTGGTAATTGCAAATTGCGGAGGGGTCTCCAGGTGTTTTTTGACCGCACACAATTCAGCGGAATGAATAACCGCCTCGCGATATTTTTCCGGGAAGCCGCGCGGCAACTGGATTTCCAGGTCTACCTTGCCGACCATGCCGGTCAACGGGTCGCTGTGGATCCGCTCCGTGATGCTCAGCCCTTCGGTTGGCAGATTACGCTGCTGGCAAAAGCCCAGCACGTAGATTCCAGCGCAGGTCCCCAGCGAGGCGAGGAAGACGGCAAACGGAGTGGGGGCGGAGGCTTCGGGCGGTTGATCAGTGTGGATGGTAAAAGATCCAAAGTGGGCGTCCACGCGGGAGCCGCCGGGGAAGTCTATTAGCATTTCCATAATTTCTATCTCCTGATGTCAAAGTCACCATTATAGATGTCAGGTGCGCGGAAAAGTTGCATTTAACCCAACAGGACAGCACTCGGGATGCCGTCCTGTTGGTTAACGGATGGAACGTGGAGCCTCCTTTCTCAATCGGCAGGGGCAGATATCGGCTCCAGCGCCGTTTTTACACTCCAGAAGAATTTCCAGTATAGATAGACGGATATCGTGTACAGGATCAAAATACCCGCGTACACCGGTCCAAATCCGTAATTGACCTGCATCCATCCGCTGATCGAAGGGCTGAACGCCCGCCCGAAGTTATTCGCCATATTTACCAGGCTAGCAACCGTCGCGCGCGCTCCTGGCTCGACTTTTTCCATAACAAAGGTCTGGTAGACCGGGCCGCTCATGTTCATTAGTGCGATCCGGATGTAATAAGCAAATCCGCTCAACCAGAACCACGGCGCAAAGCCCAGCAATGCCAGGAATGGGATCGAAAGCCCCTGGGTGATCACCACCACCTGGATTTTGCCAAACCGGTCCGCCAGCACCGGGGCGATCAACAGCCCCACGCCCATTGCCAGCGCACCCCAGGCCAGCAGGTTTCCAATCACCGGGTCGGGCTTATGATATGCCGCCCGGAAGAAAATATTCATAAATGGCATCAGCAAGCCGGCGCCGGTGGCGGTCACCAGGATTGGAAGAATTAATTTTCCAAGCATGACCGGTTTTTTTGCGGCATAGGCGAATGGTGCAAAGAGAGCTCGTTCCGATTTTTCCAGGTGCGGCAGCCTCATGAAGAAATACGGTACCAGGCCAAATATCGAGACCACCGCCACAATTGCCAGCGCCCCGCCGTAAGCCGTACTGCTGGTTGATGAAACACCCTGTCGGGCTGCGATCCAGCTTGGCAAATTGCCGCCGATGGAATTGCCCACGAAGGAGGCTGTCATCAGCACTCCGGATCCCAGGCTGAAAAGGTAGGTGCGCTCCTGTTCACCGCTGTTTTCCAACAGGAACGGTGACATGGTCACTGCCGAAAGGCTTTGCGCTGCCCCCAGCAGAGCCGCCATGGCGAAGAGGGCCCACTTGACCGGCCAGGCTACCATCCCGGCAATTGCCAACGAGACCGTCGCCCCGCTGATGATTAAAGACTTCTTGCGGCCTAAAACATCCGCCAGATAACCCATCGGCACCGCCAGCACCAGCGCGGTTGAGCTGTTCATGGAGGCCAATTGACCGGCTATGTTCACATCCATGTTCAGGCTGATTACATAGAAGTTAAATAACAATTGGTAAATACCCAGCGCCGCGCCGGTCAGAATGGCACTTGCCAGGTAGAGCCGGGCGTTGGGGGAAAATTGTTTGACTCTCGTCCAGTAGGTTTGTAAAACGTCAGCCATTTAATCCTGTTTTTTGAGGAAATCTTTCACTGATGAAAAGATCACATTCAATGTTTCCGACCGGGCTGCGTAGCGTTTCTCGCCATTTTCACTCACGCGGATGGCTACCAGCTCGGCCAGGCGCAGCGCCTGCAAATGATGGAGCACCGTCGGTGGGCGTAGGCGCAGGCGACGCGACAACTCGGTCGGTGTCAGCGGCTGCCCGGTCAGGTAACGCATAATGCGCAGTCGGGTTGGGTCAGCCAGGGATTTGAGGGCGTTGATCAGCAGGTCTGGCGTTTCCGCGCCGGGCGCAATGCTCTGGACATCCGGACGGCAGCCGAAGACGATCTGCATTCTGCCTTCCGCAGGGGTGGTCGGAAAAACCAGTGGCGTGGACCAGTACGAGGGCACCAGGGTTAATTCCCGCGCCGATTCGACATCTTCAAAATGGACGCCGCGCGAAAGTTCTTCCACCAGTGCAGGCAGCTTTACGCGCCCCGACAATTCCCGGGCATATTCCAGCCCGGCTTCCAGTGCTGGGCGGATGCGGGTCTCTTCATCCGCAAAAAAGGCGTCGTAATATTCCTTTAAAGTCGTCAGGATTTGCTCACTGGATTTGTCCAGGTTCTTCCAGACTTTGAGCAGATTATCCAACTCCGCGGCTCTGAGCGGCTTGTCGCGGCGGGTGAGCGTGCGGCCCAGGAATTCTTTTTCTTCCGCGTTGACTGAGCCGCGTTTGCCAATGTGGTTTAATGTTTCAAGGGCTTCAACAGGCGTGTTCAATGGCAGGGTCAGGATTCTGAGACGGTCAGTAGGTGCCAGTTTCCCCGCCTCGCGCAAGACTGGCAGCGTATCCTTTGACTCTGTCAGGCTGCTGATCCAGTCCAGCGGAACAGAAGCGAACGAGTAGATCCGTTCCAGGAATTCGCGCTGTGGGACGGAAAGACGCTGCCGGACTCCCGCCGTCCAGCTGGGGCGCAGGCCGAAATCGGCCGCGTGATGGAGTGCCAGCAGGCTGATAAAAAAATCGTAGGCGGTGCCAGAGATCCAGCGCAGGGTTGTCATGCTGTTTAGCACATTAGATTATTATCTAATATGTTAGATAATAATCTAATTTTAAAATCAAGTCAAGATATTTATCCGTCCCGATTCCCAGGTAATCTTTTATCAGGGGAACAAAACCCGCTTGGATTCGTTCTTACAACAGAAAGAGGCCGTATAATGGAAATAGCCATGTCCAGGAAATTCCTTTTTATAATTCTTGCCACAATTCTCGCCGCTTGTGCGGGCACACCCGCACCCACCTCCACGCCTTCCGCAGAGCAAATAGATACTCAGGAGCAAGCCGTTTATGCCGCCCTGCTCCTCAAGCTGTATTCGGCTCCGAGTTACGTCATTATGGACACCACAGCCACCAGCCCGGGCGGAGTGGGGGATACGGCCTCCATCCTCGACCGTATGATGCAAAACATGCATGCGGTTGACCAAAAAACGGGGGACAGTTTCAAGAGCCGCAACGGCGCGGCCTGGCCCGTTAGCCCTAAAATGGACCTCGGCAGCCCCTACGTTCTGCTGAGCCAGGCTGAAATGGAACAGATCTTCAGTCAGAACCGGGATGGTTGGCAATTATTTTATGAACAATATCCCGATGCCCCCGGTATCACCACCTTTTCGCGGGTCGGCTTCAATGATTCGCTTGACCAGGCGCTGGTTTACGTCGGCACGCTCAGCCATTATCTGGCCGGGGCGGGTTACTTTGTGCTGCTCAAAAAGGTGAACGGAGCCTGGACTGTTGACCAGCAGGTGATGTCCTGGATTTCATAATCGGGTACAATCCCTGCATGTCAGGTTTGAAATCCCCCTTCTTCTGGTTCGTCCTGGCTGTGCTGACCACCGCCGGGTTGACGGCTCTCGGTCCTCAGGATCAATCCCTCGGCGCCAACGTGCGTATTGTGTACCTGCACGCCGCCTGGGTGCTGACTGCTGAAGCGGTCCTCGGGCTTTCGGCCATTGCCGGGCTGTTTGGCATTTTGGCCCGCAGCGAGCGGATACATCGTTGGTCTGCTGCCCTCGGGCACACCGGTCTCTTTTTCTGGGTCATCGATCTACCACTCTCATTATGGGCTATGCAGACCAACTGGAACGGTCTGTTCCTAAGCGAGCCGCGTTTCCGCTTGGCTGTCATCTTTTCCGTGACCGGGGTGCTTCTCCAGATTGGGTTGACATTGCTCGCCCGGCCCGCCTTCACCTCGCTGTTTAATGTATTGTTTTTTGTCGCCTTGTGGATTACGCTAAAACAGGCCCCTTACATTCTTCACCCGCAGCCCTCCCCCATCTTTAGTTCGGGGATTTTATCTCTCGAGTTGTTTTTCATCGGGATCCTCCTCCTGACGGGCATTTCCGCCTGGTTCATGAACCGTTGGTGGCTCTCCCGCTGATGCCAGCTTCCCCGCCCC
>Ga0209048_10006499_pt1 | contig 10934 bp, 11 predicted proteins | sample FrelakmetCRP12CR_FD_187146 | JGI IMG/M metagenome (GOLD analysis project Ga0209048, IMG submission 187146) | Freshwater lake sediment microbial communities from the University of Notre Dame, USA, for methane emissions studies - CRP12 CR (SPAdes)... | ecosystem: Environmental > Aquatic >... | reverse complement strand
GGGCGGCCGAAGGGGATCCTGCGACCCCTCCCGAAGGCCCACCCCGCCGAGCCGCTGCCGGTCATGGCCTTCGTCGCCAACATGCTCGGCTTCCGGCCCGGGATGACCTACCTGTCCCCGGCGCCCATGTACCACTCGGCGCCGTTGTCGTCGCTCTCGGGCTCGTACCGGCTGGGCTCGACGTCGATCGTGATGGAGCGCTTCGAGCCGGAGCTGTACCTGTCGTGCGTGGAGCGTCACCGGGTGACCAACAGCCAGCTCGTGCCGACCATGTTCAGCCGGATGCTGAAGCTCCCCGACGAGGCGCGGCTGCGCTACGACGTCTCGTCCCTCGAGTGCATCGTCCACGCGGCGGCCCCCTGCCCGGTGCCGGTGAAGGAGGCGATGATCGCGTGGTGGGGACCGATCGTCACCGAGTACTACGGGGCCACCGAGGCCCAGGGCCTCACGTTCTGCAATTCCCAGGAGTGGCTGGCCCATCGAGGCACGGTGGGCCGTCCGATCCTGGGGACGTTGCACATCCTCGACGACGAGGGCCGCGAGTGCCCGACGGGGACCCCCGGGACGGTGTGGTTCGAGGGAGCCACGAACTTCACGTACTACCGCGACCCGGACAAGACGGCCGAGGGCCGCGACGCCTCGGGCACCTCCAGCACGGTCGGCGACGTGGGCTACGTCGACGCCGACGGCTACCTCTACCTCACCGACCGCACGACCTACATGATCATCTCCGGCGGCGTGAACATCTATCCCCAGGAGTGCGAGAACCTCCTCGTGACCCACCCCAAGGTGTACGACGCCGCGGTCATCGGGGTCCCCAACGCCGATCTCGGCGAGGAGGTGAAGGCCGTCGTCCAGCCCGCGCCCGGCGTCGAAGCCGGTCCTGAGCTCGAACGCGAGCTGCTCGAGTTCTGTGGCGCCCACCTGGCCCGCTTCAAGGTGCCCCGCTCGGTCGACTTCGAGGGCGAGCTCCCCCGCCTCCCGACGGGCAAGCTCTACAAGCGGCTGCTGCGCGACCGCTACTGGGGGGACCACACGAGCCGCATCGTGTGACGCCGGCGGTTCGCTCCGGTGCGTGGCGACAGCACTAGCTTCGCCTCGTCCGGCGGGGGCCGGGCCGATCGAGACCGGGGGTGGAGCGCGATGGCCGAGATCCATGGCACGTTCGAGGAGCGGTTCGCCGGCGTACGGGACGCGTTCGCCGGCAACTTCGACCGCGGGGTCGACGTGGGCGCGTCGGTCGCCGTCGTGCTCGACGGGCGCCCCGTCGTGGACCTGTGGGGAGGCTTCGCCGACGAGGCCCGCACCCGGCCCTGGGAGCACGACACGATCACCAACGTGTGGTCGACGACCAAGACCATGACCGCGCTCTGCGCGTTGATCCTGGCCGACCGGGGCGAGCTCGACCTGCACGCCCCGGTGGCCCGCTACTGGCCCGAGTTCGCCGCCGCGGGGAAGGGCGGCGTCGAGGTCCGTCATCTCCTGGGCCACACCTCGGGCCTGTCGGGTTGGCAGGTCCCGATGCGCTCCGAGGACCTCTACGACTGGGAGCTGGCCACGGCCCGCCTCGCCGCGCAGGCTCCGTGGTGGGAGCCGGGCAGCGCCTCGGGCTACCACGCCATCACGCAGGGCTACCTCGTCGGCGAGGTCGTGCGGCGGGTGTGCGGGGCGTCGGTCGGGACGTTCTTCGCGAAGGAGGTCGCCGGTCCGCTCGGCGCCGACTTCCACATCGGGCTGGCCGCCGAGCACGACGGTCGGGTCGCCAACGTCATCGCGCCGCCGCCGCTGCCCGTCGACCCCGACCCGATGAGCGTGGCGTCCCGCACGCTGTCGAACCCGCCCATGCGGGCCGAGCAGTCCTGGGAGACCGCCTGGCGCCGGGCCGAGATCCCGGCCGCCGGGGGCCACGGCAACGCCCGCTCGGTGGCCGCCGTGCAGGCGGTGCTGGCCGGTGGCGGCGAGGTCGGCGGTGTGCGCCTGCTGTCGGCCAAGGGCTGCCAGGCGGTCCTCGAGCAGCAGTCCTACGGGCCCGATCTCGTCCTGGGCGTCCCGTTGCGCTTCGGGATGGGCTACGGGCTCCCGAGCCCGGAGCTCCCCCTCGCCCCGAACCCCCGCACCTGCTTCTGGGGTGGCTGGGGTGGCTCGCTCGTCGTGGTCGACATGGACGCCCGTCTCACGGTGGCCTTCGTGATGAACCGCATGGGCGAGGGGACGCTCGGCGACGACCGCGCCATGGGCATCGTGACGGCGGCCTACGGCGCGCTCGCCGCCGGCTGAACGAGCGGCCTACGGCTTCCTGGCCCGGCTGGGGGCCACCCGCTGGGGCTCGTCGGGCTGCTTCGGGTACACGGGCGGCCACGGGGCGTCGCGCAGGCCGGCGGCCCGGTCGCGCTCGTGGAGGGCCAGGAGGGGCTCGAGGGACTGCGGCGCGTCCTCGATGCCGGCCCAGGGGTCCCCGGCGGCGGCCAGGCGGGCCGGCACGGTGGCCATGGTCAGCGCGTCGGGGTCCACCCCGGCCACGTCGTCCCAGCGCAGCGGCGTCGACACCTGGGCCCCGACGCGGGCCCGCACCGACCAGGCACCGAAGACGGTCTTGTGCGGGGCGTTCTGGTTGAAGTCCACGAACACCCGCCGGCCCCGCTCCTCCTTCCACCAGTCGGCGGTGATCAGCTCCGGCCGGCGCCGGGCCAGCTCCCGGGCCAGGGCCACGGCGCCAGCGCGGACCTGGTAGGCGTCCCAGCGGGGGGCGAGGCGGACGTAGACGTGCAGGCCGCGGCTCCCCGTCGTCTTCGGGTGCCCGGCGATCCCGAGCTCGTCGAGCAGGAGCCGGGTCTCGGCCGCGGCCTCGCGCACCTCGTCGAAGCTCACGCCGGGTTGGGGATCGAGGTCGACGCGCAGCTCGTCGGTGTGGTCGGGGTCGTCGGCTCGGTAGGGCCAGGGGTGGAAGCCGAGGCAGCCGAGGTTGACCGCCCACACGACGTGGGCGAGGTCCTCGACCACGAGGGCACGAGACGTCGTGCCGTTCGGCGTCGTCACGATCGTGGTCCGCAGCCATGGCGGCGCCCCGGCCGGCACCCGCTTCTGGAAGAACGACTTCCCCGAGGCACCGTCGGGGAAGCGCTGCAGCAGCGTCGGGCGCCCACCCATGGCCCGCAGGAGCGGCTCGCCGACCGTGAGGTAGTAGCGGACCAGGTCGAGCTTGGTCTCGTCGCGCGCCGAGAAGAACACCTTGGCCGGGTTCGACACCGCGACCTCGCGGCCGCCGACATCGAGGGTGACGGCCGACCCCGCCGGCTCGGGCGGTGCGCTCGGCCCGGACACGGGCCAGACGCTACCGGTCCGTGTCGTCGTCCTGGTCCTGGCCGCGCCGGTCCGTGGGTAGGGTGACCGCGCCGACCGCGAAGGGGGACCGCGTGCTGCGTCACATCGTGCTCATCCGCTTCGTCGACACCGCGACCGGCGAGCAGCGCCGGACCATCCTCGACGGTCTGGCCCGGCTGCCCGAGGCGATCCCGGAGATCCGCAGCTACGTCTTCGGGTTGGACGCCGGGCTCAGCGAGGGCAACGCCGACCTGGCCGTCGTGGCCGACTTCGACGACGAGGCCGCCTACCGCACCTATGCCACCCACCCCGTCCACGTCGCCCTGATGACCGAGCACATCCGACCGATCACGGCGTCACGGGTGGCCGTCCAGCACCTCACGTAGGCGGTCTCGAACGACCTCGCGCCCGGGTCGCTCACGTCCTCGTCAGCGCGGCCGGTTCAGCGTCCCCTCACCCCAGGTGATCACCAGGATCCGGCCCGGCTCACGCACGTCGGCGGTGTGCCAGGTCCCCTTGGGGATCACGACGTAGCGACCCTCGTCGAGCTCGACCCGGGACTCGCCGGCGCCGGCCTCGAGGCGCAGGGCCAGCGCACCGCGGAGGGCGAGCACGATCTCGTCGCCGTCGGGGTGCATCTCCCAGGTCGTCCAGTCGCGGTCCTGGTCGAAGGCGGTGACGAGGCGCCCCCGCTGCAGCTCGACGCGCTCGCCGATCGTGGGCCAGAAGTCCTCGGTGACGGGGAGCACCTGCACCTCGGGCCCCTCGCCGAGGTGGACGTAGGTGGTCGTCGGATCGAGCGCGCTGGTCATCGCGCCGGTGCCGGAGGCTGTTCGTACTTGCGAAGCTCGCGCCGGGCCACGGTCTGGCGGTGCACCTCGTCGGGCCCGTCGCCGATGCGCAGGTAGCGGGCCTCGCTGTAGAAGTGGGCAAGGGGGACGTCCTCGGACACGCCCGCGGCCCCGAAGGTCTGGATGGCACGGTCGAGCACCCGGGCGACGGTGCTGGGGACGGCCACCTTGATCGCCGCGATCTCGGTCCGGGCCCCCTGCACGCCGACGGTGTCCATCAGCCAGGCGGTCTTGAGCACGAGGAGGCGCACCTGCTCGATCTCGATGCGGCTGTCGGCGATCCACTGCTGGACCGAACCCTGGTCGGCCAGGCGCTTGCCGAACGCGACGCGCTCGTTGGCCCGCCGGCACATCAGCTCGAGTGCCCGCTCGGCCTGGCCGATGAGGCGCATGCAGTGGTGGATGCGCCCCGGCCCGAGCCGGGCCTGGGCGGCCGCGAAGCCGCCGCCTTCCTGGCCGAGCAGGTTCTCGATCGGCACCCGAACGTCCTCGTAGACGATCTCGGCGTGACCGCCGACCGAGGCGTGGCGGTAGCCGAACACCGTCGTCGAGCGCACGATGCACACCCCGGGGGTGTCCCGGGGCACGAGCACCATGCTGTGGCGGCGGTGGCGGTCGGCTCCCGGGTCCGTCACCCCCATCACCACGAGGAGCTCGCACCGCCCGCGCATCGCCCCGCTCGACCACCACTTGCGGCCGTTGATCACGTAGTCGTCGCCGTCACGCTCGATGCGGGTGGCGATGTTGCTGGCGTCGGAGCTGGCGACGGCGGGCTCGGTCATCGAGAAGCAGGAGCGGATCTCGCCCTCCAGGAGGGGCACGAGCCAGCGGTCCTGCTGGGGCGGCGTGCCGACGAGGGCGAGCAGCTCCATGTTGCCGGTGTCGGGCGCCGAGCAGTTCATCGCCTCGGGGGCCAGCTCCGGGGACCACCCCGAGATCTCGGCGAGGGGGGCGTACTCGAGGTTCGTCAGGCCGGCGCCCCAGCGCGGGTGGGGCAGGAACAGGTTCCACAGGCCCCGGCCGCGGGCTTCGCGCCGGAGCTCGTCCTTGATGGGCGCCTCGAAGCGGTACGGGTCGGCGGCCCCGGCGACCTGCTCGGCCAGCACCGCCTCGGCCGCGAGCACCCGGTTCTTCACGAAGTCCTCGACCTCGGCCATGAGCTCCAGGGTGCGTCCGGTCGTCGCGAAGTCCATCGCCTGCCCCTCCCCCGATCGGCCGGTGCGGCCGCGCCCTCGGACGTTAGGGCGGGCCCCCGGAGCGGTCGAGCCCGTCGGTTCCGTTTAGCCTGCCTCGACCGGTCCAGGAGGCCGGAGGGGGAGGTGGGGCCGTGGGGCCGCGCTACGTCATCATCGGCACGATCCGAGACGACTCGGGGCCCGCCCTGCGCTCGGTCGCCGCGCGCCTCAGCGCGATCGCGTCCGCGCAGGAGCCGGGCACGCGGGTCTACGCCTGGTACGTCACCGGTGACCGGTTCGTGCTCGAGGAGGCCTTCGATTCCGACGAGGCCTTCACGACCCACGTGCGCCACGGCCAGGAGAGCGGGCTCACCGCGGCGTTCGCCGACGCCGTCAGGATCGAGCAGGTCCTGGTGCTCGGGGCGGTCAGCGACGCCACCCGCGCCGTCCTGGGAGGCTTCGGGGCCGAGTTCGTCGACACGCTGGTGGCGCTGTCGCGCTGACCGCCCGGTGCCGCCGCCCGCCGGCGCCGTTAGCCTGCCGCCATGGCCGATCACTGTGACCATCTCGGCCAGCTCGGCGATCCCGCTCCCAGTGCCGAGGGCTGCGAGGACTGCCTGCAGATGGGCGGGCGCTGGCTGCATCTGCGCCGCTGCCTCGTCTGCGGTCACATCGGGTGCTGCGACAGCTCGCCCCACCGTCACGCCACGGCCCACTTCCATGCGGCCGACCACCCCCTGATCCAGAGCTACGAACCGGGCGAGGAGTGGATCTGGTGCTACGTGGACGAGCTCGCCTTCGAGCTCGACGACCGCCCGGTGAGCCGGGCACATCCCTGACCGGTCTGCTCCCGAGGGAACCATGAGCGAGCCCTTCCCCGATGACGGCGCGGTCGACCTCGTCCCGCCCGACGCCGCGCAGGTCGCGGCGCTCGCTCGCGGCGTCCTGACGGCCATCGCCCCGGCCGGGGGCCCGACCGACCTGCAATGCCGCCTGCTCGGCTCGTTGTGCGTGGCGATGACCGGCCACGACGCGCCGGTGCACGACGTGGAGCCGCTCGACCCTCGAGGTCTGGCCCGGGAGCTGGCGTTGCGCAACCTCGAGTTCCGCACCCGGATCGTGCAGCTCATGTTCCTCGGTGAGCTCGTGCTGCCCGAACCCGACGAGGTCGTACGCAGGAGGGTGGGCGAGTACGCCCGGGCCCTCGGGGTGCCCGAGACCTTCCTCCTGGCCGGCCGGGCCAGCGCCTCGGCGAGCCTCGGCTTTGCTCTGATCGACTTCGCCCGCAACGGCTACAGCGCCGGGTGGAGCCCGGAGCAGTACCCGCTGCACACCACCGCGGCCCTGGCCACGGCCTGGCAGCAGTCGAGCGACGACCCGGCTCTGGCTGATCGCTGGGCGGCTCTCGAGGGCTGCCCGTCCGGGTCGCTCGGTCGGTCCGTGCACGCGTTCTACCGCAACCGGGGCTTCGTGTACCCGGGCCGGCCCGGCAGCGCTCCGCCGCTGCTCGCCCAGCACGACTGGGTCCACGTCCTGGCCGACTACGGCGCGGCGATCGACAACGAAGTAGAGGTGTTCGGCTTCATCGGCAGGGCCAGCCCGAACCCGCAGGGCTTCGCGCTGCTGGCCATGGTCATCGGGCTCTTCGAGACGGGCGCGGTGGACAAGGCCGCCGGCCTGTTCGACGCCGATGCGAACCACCTGTCGGCTCCGGGCATGACCGAACGGCTGGCCGACGCCATGCGCCGCGGCGCGAACTGCGGGCACGACCTCATGGCCATCGACTGCTTCGCTCACGCCGACCGGCCGATCGAGGATGTCCGGGCTCGGCTCGGCATCGGGCCGAAGAGCGAGGTGGCGGTGGTAGCCGGTTCGGCCGGACCGTGGGAGCCGGGGGGCATAACCGAGTTCCAGCTCCAGGCCGGCCGAGCCGGGGCCGAGCGCGAAGGGAGGCGCTACGAGCCGTTCTCGCGACCTTGACGGCAATTCGTTGACGAGGATCGGGTTTGGTGGGAAGGTCCCGTCATCGCGCCCCTCTGGGCGCACTGCAGCGCCCGCTGGGGCGCACGAAAGCGCCGCTGGGCGCAGAAAACTGGGGGTGTGGGGGATGTATCTCTTCTCTCGCAGTCGTCGTGTCAACCCTGCCGAGGGCCGCGAAGCCGTCGCCAAGGCCGTCAAGTTCGGTGAACAGGCCACCAAGATCACCGGCCACCCGATCGGTGTCTACGCGGTCGTGCTCTCCGAGGGCTTCGGGACGGTGTCGTGGACGAGTGTGGTCGAGCACATGGCCGATATGACGACCATGAACGACAAGCTCGCCGCGAACGAGGAGTTCAACAAGGCCGTCGAAAAGGCCGACTCGCTGTTCGTCGGCCCGGCGTGGGACGTGTTCAACATGCTCATCCACGGTGGACCTGGCGCCGGGGGCGAGCCGCCCGCATACGCGCAGGTGGTCCGGGCAGAGATCGCCAACGGTCACATGGCCGTCGGCATGGCCGGCGGCGTCGAGATCGCCGAGACCGCGAGCAGGATCACCGGGATGCAGACCTCGTTCTGGGGCGCCGTGACCGGTGCCTACGCCGGCATCGGCTGGATCACGGGAGCGCCCGATCTCCAGGCCATGGAGGACGCCAACGGCAAGCTGATGGCCAACCCCGACTGGCTCGCCGTCGTGGACCGCGTGAGTCCCCACTTCAACCCGGGGGCGCAGGCCTGGATCGCCCAACGCCTGAGCTGACCTCAGCTCGTGAGGCGGCCCCGCAACTCGTACTTGAGCACTTTGCCCGCCGGGTTGCGGGGCAGGACCTCGATGAGCTCGAGGCGCGTCGGGAGCTTGTAGCGGGCCAGCCTGGCCCCGGCGAACCCGCGTAGCTCCTCCAGGGTGAGCGTCGCCCCGGGCTTCAGGGCGGCCACGGCGACCACGGCCTCGCCCCAGCGCTCGTCGGGCAGCCCGATGACGGCCACCTCGGCGACGGCCGGGTGCTCGTAGAGCACGCTCTCCACCTCGGCGGGGTAGACGTTCTCGCCCCCGGTGATGACCATGTCCTTCACGCGGTCGGCGATGTAGAGGAAGCCGTCGGCATCGACGTAGCCGATGTCGCCGGTGTGGAACCAGCCCTCGTCGTCGATGGCCGCCCGCGTCGCTTCGGGCTTGTTCCAGTAGCCCTTCATCACGTTCGGGCCCTTGACGCAGACCTCGCCACGGGCGAGGGGCTCGGTGACAACGCCGCCACCCGCGTCGACGAGGCGGATCTCGGTGAACAGGGGCGGCCGGCCGGCCGAGCCCAGCTTGGCCAGCCCGAACTCCGAGGACAGGAACGTGACCGACGGCGTCGTCTCGGTGAGGCCGTAGCCCTGGTTGATCGGCACGCCCCGCCCGTTCCAGAGCTTCATCAACGGCTCGGGCACGGGGGCGCCCCCGCACACGACGGTGCGCAGCGTGGTGAGGTCGGCGGCGTCGAAGTCGCCGTGCTGGCTCACGAACAGCAGCATCGCCGGGACCGCGAACGTGGTCGTCACCCCGTAGCGGGCGACGTCGTCGAGGAACCTCCCCGGGTCGAAGCTGCGGTGCAGCACGACCTCGCCGCCCTTCATCCACGTGATCAGCGTCGTGACGTTCAGCCCGCCGATGTGGAACAGCGGGGCGACGACGAGCGACACGTCGTCCTCGGCGATGTCGAGCATGAGCAGGGCGTTGGTGTTGTTCCACCAGAAGTTGTCGTGGGTCAGCATCGCCCCCTTCGGTCGCCCCGTCGTGCCGCTCGTGTACATGATCAGCGCGACCTCCTCGGCCCGCACCGGGTCGGGGTGGGCGAGCGGCTCGTGGGCGGCGAGGAGGCTTGCCACCGAGGGCCAGCCCGGCTCCTCGACGTCGGCCGACCAGTACGAGCGGCACGGCAGGTCGGACCGCAACGGCTCGATCAACGCCCGGTGGGCGCCGTCGACCACGAGGGTGTGGAGGCCGGCGTCGTTCGCGATGTAGGTGAGCTCCGGGCCGGTGAGGCGGAAGTTCAGCGGCACGAAGATGGCACCGAGGCGCAGCGCGGCGAACATCGTCACGAAGAACGCCGGCTGGTTGACGCCGAGGAAGCCGACCCGGTCGCCGTGGTTGACGCCCTCGGCCCGCATCGCCGACGCGAGGCGGTCGATGCGCTCCTGGAGCTGCGCGTACGTCCAGGTCTCGCCTTCGAAGGTGAGGGCCCGGCGGGCGGGGCTGCGGCGGGCCCGCTGGGCCAGCCAGTTGGCCAAGCTGATGTCAGGAGTCGGCATGATCGGGGTCCTTTCGCCGTGGGGGGGTTCGTGCGCCGGCGGACCATACTGCGCGCTGACCGATCCCGATCCCGCCGGGGGGAGCCATGGACTACGACCTCATCGCCTCGCTGTTCCTCACGCCACCGGCCGAGCCGCCGGTCCCGCCCGTGCTGCCCCAGACCCCCGCCCGTCGCCTCCGCGACGCGCTCGAGCCGCTCGCCACGCACGGATGGTGGTGCCGGCCGGTGAACGAGCGGCTGGCCGAGCTCGGGCTCGACTTCATGACCGGCTACGTGTGGGGACGGGCTGCCGCGCTCGGGGAGCCGGCTCCGGCGGTCGTGGTGGCGACCTTCGCCGTGTTCGAGCCCGGGTTCCTGAGCGCGACCTACGTGCAGGCCCGCGCGGCGGCGAAGCGTGACGACGTGCTGCGGGCCCGCCTGGAGGGGACCGTCGAGAGCCTCGCCGCGGTCCTCGGCGACGTGGCCGACGAGGCCGGTGAGGTGGCCGACCGGCTGGCCGCCGCCCTCGCCCGCCTCGACGGCGCCGGTCGCCCTCTGTTCTCCGGGTTGCGCGAGCTGGCCTGGCCGGCCGATCCGCTCGGGCGCCTGTGGCGGGCGGCCGAGCTCGTGCGCGAGCACCGCGGGGACGGCCACGTCGCGTCCTGCGTGGCCGCCGGGCTCGACCCGGTCACCATGAACGTGCTGACCGAGCTCTGGTTGGGCATGGCGTCGGGGAGCTACCTGGCCACCCGGGGGTACGGACCCGACGCCCTGGCCGCCTCGCTCGCCGGGCTCGAGGCCCGGGGCTGGGTCCGGTCCGGCGCGCTGACGGCGGAGGGCCGCGCCGCCCGCGGGGCGATCGAGGAGGCCACCGACCAGACCCAGGCCGACCTCGTCGCCGGTCTCGGTGAGGACCTGGAGGGCGTGGTGGCGCGCGTGTCGCTCTGGTCGCAGCGCCTCGTCGATGCCGGTGCGTTCCCGCCCGACCCCTACAAGCGCGCCGCCGGCTGACCCGCCGCCCGACGCGGCCCGGCCGGCAGTGACGTTCGGCCCTTCTCGCTCCTGCACCACCCCGCCGATACTCGGCCTGGGCGGCGACAGGGGGAACGGTCATGGTCACACGGTTGAACGTCGAGGAGGTCCCCGCCGACGAGCTCGGCCCGATCATGGTCGTGCACCTCCACGATCCGATGGTCGATCTCGCGGGCTGGGTCGTCGTGGACAACACCGATGCCGGCGTGGCCATCGGTGGTGTGCGGATGGCCCTCGACGTCGACGTGTCGACCGTTGCGCGCCTCGCCCGGACCATGACGTGGAAGAACGCAGCGGCCGGGATC
>Ga0209048_10006498_pt1 | contig 10934 bp, 9 predicted proteins | sample FrelakmetCRP12CR_FD_187146 | JGI IMG/M metagenome (GOLD analysis project Ga0209048, IMG submission 187146) | Freshwater lake sediment microbial communities from the University of Notre Dame, USA, for methane emissions studies - CRP12 CR (SPAdes)... | ecosystem: Environmental > Aquatic >... | reverse complement strand
TCACTCTACGACGGAGTCTCCTCGACCCGCAATCGTCGCCGGGTGCTCGCGCGCCGTTCAGCCGAGCTTGATGTAGGGCGTCGCGTCGAAGCTCACGGAGTTCTTGGCGTTGCCCGACGCGTCGACGGTGAGGATCACGGCGCCGGTCGAGCAGACGGCCGGGGTGAGCGGCGTCGTGCGATCGCATCGGAAGGTCTGCTTGCCGAGCAACGGCATGCGTCGTGGCGGCATCGACGTGAGCGTCTGCGCGATGGTGGCGGCCGAGACGTCGCCGGCGCCGAAACCCTGCATCGCGCGGGCGAAGCCCATGACCGCGCCGTAGCCACCGGAGTTCCCCGAGAGGTGCGGCGGGGTGCCGGGCGCGTACTTCGCCGCGACCGCCTCGTAGAGCGCCACCTCGGGATCCTTCGGGTCGAGCGATTCGCTCGTGGCGATCTTCACGCCGTCGATGCCGCCGGGCACGCTCTTGGCGACGTCTGGGCTCAGGCATTGCGAGTTGATCATGATGGTGCCTTTGAACCCGAGTGTCTTGAGCGCGCCGAGCGCGCTGATGCAGAACGTCGCGTCGCCGATGATGCTGAACTGTTGCGCGCCGTTCGACAACGCAGCCTGCATCTGCGGCGTCATGTCGGGGGTGCCGGGCGCGATCGCGGTGTACGACACCGAGACGCCGGCCTTGTTGAACAACGGCGTGGCGATGGACTTCACCGGACCGACTGCGGCGGGCAGGTCGATGAGCACCATCGCCGCCTTCTTCACGCCGGTGTCCTTGGCCAGCTTGATCGGTACGGCGAGGCTGGCGAGCGGGTCGGTGACGACGTAACCGTCGGGAGACAGCAGCACGCTCTGGTCGAGGCCCGCATACAAGAAGTACGGGATCTTGGCGGGTTCGAGCGCCTTGATCACTGTTGCCGGTTGCCCCGGCGCGGCCGAGAGGACGACGGGCACCTTGGCAGCGATCATTTGGTTCGCGCAGCCCGAAGCACCCGCGGGCGAGGCGCCGTCGGCGCACACGACGAGCTTGAGCGGCCTTCCCGCGACGCCGCCGAGATGCTCGTTGACGTACTTGACGGTCGCCTGCGCGATCGCGAGCTCCGGCTGGCCGTCGATGGCTTCGGACTGACCGGCGTAGATGTAGCCGATCTCGAGTGGTGTTCCCGACGCCCGCTTGACGGGACCGAGCAGCGTGAGGTTCGCGGTCCCGGTGCTCGTCGTCTTCCCCGGCGTCGAGGATTTCGACGAGCTGCTGCTCGAACAGGCCGAAGCCACCAGCGTCAGGGCCGCGACGAGCCCGACACCGACCCGAACGAGGCGGCACGATGCGGTCATGTCTTCCCCCCGGGTTGTGTCGCCTCGTCGAGCAGACGGGCGAGGTTCGCGCCCATGACGTTGCGGATCTCCTCGTCGGACAGGTCGCGGAGATGGTCGAGATAGGTGAGCGGATCGCGCAGCCCTTCGGGATGCGGGTAGTCCGAACCGAAGAGGATGTGCTCCATCGGGAGGAGCTCGCTGAGGGCGCGCACGTCGTCCTCCCAGAACGGGCTGATGGAGAAGCACCGGCGTATCGACTCGCGCGGGTCTTCGGCGAACCGCTGCGGCATCTTCTTGTAGACGTTCGCCAGCCACGCCATGAGGGGTGCCAGCCAATCGCTCCCGTTCTCCACGGACGCCACCCGCAGTTGCGGGAAACGGCCGAACGTGCCGTGACACACGAGCGCCGCGAGCGAATCCGCCATCGGTTGGTGCGCGAGATTCCAATAGGACCGCAGCGGACTGGGTTGAAACGGCTTGTATTCGCTCGCTCCGTCCCACTCGCCGACCTGGCGCGCGTACCCGCTGTCCGATGCGTGCATCGTCACCAAGACGTTCGAGGACTGGACCCGGTCCCAGAAGGGGTCGAACTCGGGGAGGCCGAAGGAACGCGGACCGCGGAAACCGGGAACGGGGGCCGGCCGGATCAGCACCACTCGCGCGCCCCGCGCGAGCACCCAGTCGAGCTCCTCGATCGCGCGTTCGACGATCGGCATCGTGATGATCGGTGTGGTGTAGATGCGCCCCGCATAGTCGAACGTCCAGCTTTCCAAGAGCCATTCGTTGAACGCGTGGATGACGTCGTGCATCGCGTCGGGATCGTGGCGGAACCGTTCCTCGACGAGGCTGGCCAACGTCGGGAACATGATCGTGCGATCGACACCCTGTGCGTCGAGCCGCTCCAACCGCGGCGCCGGCGACCGGAACTCGTCGAGGCATTCGATGGGCCTGCCCATGAGCTCGCGGTGTGGCTTGCCCTCGGGGTTGCCGTGGCGGAAGTAGTCCTCCTGCACGCCCGGCGCCGCGACGCGGTCGAAGGTGGGGTTGGGGATGTAGTCGCTGATCTGGCCGAGCACCGCGATCTTCGTGCGCCCGTCGACCTCGACGTAGCGGATCGAGCCCTGCAGCTCGCGGGGCAGGTACTGCGTCAGCGCTTCGCGCGGTTCGTAGAAGTGGTTGTCGGCATCGAAGACCTCGCCCAGTGCCTCGCGGTCCACGGCGGCCTCCTTCGGCGTCGAGGTAAAGTCTTATGATCCTATCTTGAGAACGTCGTTTCAACCCGTGGGGGGTCCGTGCATCAGCCCGAGGAGTTCCGCCGCGGCCTGGTCGCGTTCATCGGGACGCATCGTGAGGAGCTGACCCCGCCGTACTCCGGTCACGGCACGACGGACGAGATCCTCGCGCACCAGCGCAACGTGCAACGGCTGCTCTTCGACCACGGGTGGATGCGGTGGGGGTGGCCGGCCGCCGTCGGCGGGCTGGGTGGTACGCCGCTGTGTCGAGCGGTGCTCGGCGAGGAGTTGACCTCACGGGGCTTCGTGCACAGTGCCGCGTGGTCGATGCCCGAAGTGCTCGCGCCCGCGGTCGTGCAGTTTGCCGCACCGGCGCTCGCGGCGGAGGTGATGCCGCCGCTGCTGCGGGGCGACGAGCAGTGGTGCCAGGGCTTCTCCGAGCCCGACGCGGGCAGCGATCTCGGTTCGCTGCGGACGGTCGCGCGACCCGACGGCGACCATTGGATCGTCAACGGACAGAAGGTCTGGACGAGCTGGGCGCACCATTCGACTCGCTGCATCGTGTTGGCCCGCACCGAAAAGCACGAGCCCGGCGCCCGGGGCATCAGCGCGTTCTTCGTTGACATGGACTCGCCCGGCGTGGACGTCCGGCCGCTGCGGACGATGGCCGGGGTCGACGAGTTCTGCGAGATGTTCTTCGACGACGTACGCGTCCCGTCCGCCCGCATGCTCGGCGAGCGGGGCCGAGGATGGGCGGTGACGCAGCACATCCTGGCCTGCGAACGCGGCGCGATCTTCTGGCAGCGGGCCGGCTGGTTGCTGCACCACCTCGGCGAAGCGGCGCGGCACTGCCCGCCCGACCGGCCCGTCGCGCAGTACCGGCTCGGGAACGCCTACGCCGACGTGATCGCGTTGCGGGCCCGTTCCCGCGCGACCCAGCGGCGCGTCGCCGCCGGGGATCTGGCGATGGCCGACTCGTCGATCGACAAGGTGCTCATCGCAACGGCCGATCAGTCGACGTTCGACGCCGCTCGGACCGCACTCGCGGGAGTCGTCGAGCTCGACGATTCGGACCTGGCCGATCGGTTCCGGAAGGAATGGTTGTACTCGCGAGCGGCGACGATCTACGGCGGCACCTCCGAGATCCAGCGCGACATCATCGGCTTCCGGATCCTCGACCTTCCTCGCGAGGCGTGATGGACGCGGACGAGCAGCAGCTGCTGATCGCGACGCTCGGGGATCTCGCGGCGCGCCACGACGGCGACGCCCTCACCGATGCGCTCGATCGTTTCGGCTGGATCGATCTGCTCCGGAACCACCCGTCGGTCGCCGTGGCCGCGCTGTTCGAGGCGCAGGGACGCAGCGGGAGTTGGTCGTCGGCGCTGCACGATGTGATGGCGCGGCAGTTCGCGACGACCGATGCAGCCGGTGCCGCCGGTGCGGTCTCCATGCCGGCGACGTCGGTGGTCCTCCCGCGTCCGGGCCAGTCGGTGGCCGCATCGATGGGCGACGATCGTAGGGTCGAACTGGACGGCGTGTTGCTCGGTGCACGGCCGAACGCCGACTCGTTCGTGGCCGCCGCGACGGACGGTGATGGATCGCCGTATATCGTGCGTTTCCCTCGCCCCGCCCTGAGCCTGGAACCGCAGCACGGGCTCGATCCGGATCTCGCCGTCATGCGGGTATGCGCGCGCGGCGGGGGCGAGGTCGTCGCCGATGGATCCGCCGCCGCGTCGTGGTGGACGGCGACGGTGGCGTTCGGCCGGCGCGCGCTGTGCCATCAGCTGTGCGGAGTCTCCGAGGCGATGCTCGACCTCGCGCACACCCATGCGCAGGAACGCCGTCAGTTCGGCCGCCCGATCGGGTCCTTCCAAGCGGTGCGGCACCGGCTGGCCGAGGCCCACGTGGCGCTCAACGGAGCACGCGCGACGGCGGAGATGGTGTGGGAGGCCGGCGACGAACCGCTGGCGTCGATGACTGCGAAGCTGGTCTGCGGGCGCGCGGCCGCGGTCGTCGCTGCTCACGCGCAGCAGGTGCTCGCCGGCGTCGGGTTCACCGCCGAACACCCCTACCATCACGGCATGAAGCGCGCCGTGGTGCTCGACAAGATCCTGGGCAGCGCGGACGAGCTCGCGTTGCTCGTGGGCCGCGAGCTCGTCGCGCGTGGGGATGCGCCACGACTGGTGGAGTTGTGACTCCCCGGTCCGGCGACGACGGTCGTAACGTGCTCACCATTACCGGCGACGCCGTCATCGTCATCACGTTGCAGCGTCCGGAACAGGCGAACGCGCTGAATCTCGAGGTCCAGCGCGCGCTGCTCTCCGCGTTCGACGACGTCGCTCGTGATCCGGACGCGCGGGCCGTCGTCGTCACCGGCGCGGGCCGGTCGTTCTGCGCGGGCGGCGACCTCTCGCTGATCCGTACGATCCGGCACGACCTCGACGTGCGCCAGGAGACGCTCGACCTGGCCCGGCACCTGTTCGACCGTGTGCTTTCGTTCGAGCGCCCCGTGGTCGCCGCGGTGAACGGCCCCGCGATCGGCGCCGGCTGCACGCTCGCGTTGCTGTGCGACGTGGTGTTCATGGCCGATACCGCGTACCTCGCCGAGCCGCGGGTCGGCTTCGGCCTTGTGCCGGGCGACGGCGCGACGCTCCTCTGGCCGCTGCTCGCGGGACTCCCGGCCGCGCGCGCCTACCTGCTGAGCGGCGACCGGCTGCCGGCGGAGGAAGCGCACCGGATCGGGATCGTGCACCGCGTCGTGGCCGGGGACGCGGTGCTCGACGAGGCAAAGCGGTACGCGGCACGGCTCGCGGCGTCGCCGCCGAATGCGGTGCGGGCGACGAAGCGCCTGCTCGAGCTCGACGTCGCCCGGGCGGTCGCGCACCTCGACCTCGCGATGCAGGCGGAGTTCGACAGTGTCGAAGATCTGATCGCTCCCGAACCCGACGGCGACGGTGACCGATGACGAACGAGCGGTCGTCGGAGCGGGTCGCGTTGGTCACCGGCGGCACTCGCGGCCTCGGCGCGGCCATCTCGACCCGTCTGGTTGCCGACGGCATCTCGGTCGCGGCCGCCTATCGCAGTGACGACGCGGCGGCCGGCGTTCTGCGAGACGCATTGGGTCCCGAGCGGCTCAGCGTGCACCGCGTCGACGTCGGCTCGGCGGCTGCATGTCGCGCGCTCGTGGACGAGGTGACGGCCGCGTACGGCCGCGTCGACTACCTCGTCAACAGCGCGGGTGTCCTCGTGGAGCAGCGCTTCCTCGACATCAGCGCGTCCGCGTTCGACGACGCGCTGCGGGTGAACCTCGCGCCGGCGTTCCACCTTGCCCAGGCCGTCGTCCCCGGGATGCGCGAGCGACGGTTCGGCCGCATCGTGAACATCGGCTCGGTGTCCGCGAGCATGGGCGCCGTGTTCCAGGTGGATTACGCGGCCGCGAAGGCCGGGCTGATCGGCCTGACGAGATCCATCGCCCGCGCCGTCGCTCGGCACGGCATCACCGTGAACTGCGTCGTGCCCGGCGGTTTCGAGACCGACATGCTCGAGGAGATGTCGCTTTCGGACCACGCCGCGGTCGAGCGCACCGTGCCCGTCGGCCGCTACGGCCGGCCCGCGGAGCTGGCCCACGTGGTCGCGTCCCTCCTGCACGACGACGCGAGCTACGTGACCGGTGCGGTCATCGCCGTCGACGGCGGCCTCGGGATGGGCGCCTGAGCCCCGACCTCCCGAGCCTCAGGGTTCGACGGATACCAACGCGCGCAGCGCGGCCGGATCGACCTTCCCGGTCGGCAGCATGGGAACGTCGGGTTCTTCGACGATGCGGAGGTACCTCGGCACCTTGTAGGACGACAGCGACGCGCGTGCGTGCGTGACGAGATCCTCCGGTGCGATCGATGCGCCGGGGGCGACGGCGACGACCGCGGCCACGTCTTCGCCCCGATCACCCGCCGGGACTCCGAACGCGAAGGCCGCGCGAACACCAGGATAGGTGGCGAGCGCGGCTTCGACCTCGGCGGGCGCGACGTTCGATCCGCCGGTCTTGATCACCGTCGTGCGCCGGCCGCCGAAGCGCAGGTACCCGTCGGCGTCGAAGGAGCCGAGGTCGCCGGTCGGATACCAGGCGTCGGGCGTGAAGGTGTCGTGCCGCTCGCGCTTGTAGAGCGCCTCCATGACGAGTGAGCCCCGCACCATGAGCTCGCCTTCGCTCGCGTCTTCGATCACCGTGCCGTGTTCCACGTCCACCACGCAGTGCTCGAAGCCGGGAAGCGAGCGGCCGAAGGTGCCGCGTCGCGTGATGGGGAGCGGCGCGTACGCGTCGTCGGCGCCGGTGTGCGGACCGCCCGTCTCCGTCATGCCGAGGGGCATCGGCGCGCGATCGGGAGTGGGTGGCCGCTGCTCCGGCGGCAGCGCTTCGAGCAGCGTTCCGCCCCGCACGCTCGACAGGTCGCGTGACGCGAAGCTCGGATGCTCGGCCATCGCTCGCGCGGCGTTGGGCCAACACGAGATCTGCGTCGCGCGTTCGCGTTCGGCGAGATCGAGGGCCTCGGCGGCATCGAAGCGCTCCTGTACCAGCGCGGCCGCGCCCGACGTCATGGCGGCGAGGACCACCATCGTGAGTCCCCCGACCCAGAAGAAGGGCATGGGGGAGTAGATACGGTCGTCGGTGGTGAGCCCGCGCCGCTGCGCGAGCAACGCGGCGTGGCGAACGAGTGATCCGTGGGTGTGCACGACCGCTTTCGGCGCGGCCGTCGCGCCGGAGGTGCTGATGATCGCCAGCGCGTCGGAGGGCACAACCTCGTCTTCCGCGGCGCGCACGACATCGAGCGGCAGCGGCGGCGGGAGAGCGCGGGACCAGGGCGGCGGATCGGCGCCGGTCACGTGGATCCAGCGGAGGAACGGAGCCGATCCGAGCGCGAGTGGCGGCGGTTCTCCGGCCGTCACGCCGGCCGGCTCATCGCCGAGCGCACCGAGGGCGTCCGCCAGGCGGCGCGTGAGGTCCTGCCCGGCGAAGTCCGGCGCGCAGAGCAGCGCGTGGACGTCGGTGTGCCGGATCGCGCGCGCCAACTCCGCGCCGGGCGAGAACGTCGACAGGGGCACGGTGAGCGCGCCGATGCGCGCCATGGCCAACCATGTGACGACCCAGTCGGGCCCGTTGCCGAACAGCAGCGCGACACGCGTGCCCTTGCCGATGCCCGCGGCCAGCAACCGCGCGGCAAGTTCGGCGCTTCGGTCTCCGGCCTCGGCGTACGTGAGGCGGCCGCACGGATCGATGATGAAGGGGCGTTCTCCGTCGACGCCCCGGGCCCGTACGAGCTCCGGGATCGTGGCGGGGAGAGGGGTGAGCTCGTCGGGCAGGCCGTGCCGGCGACGCGGCGGCCCGCCCGAGATCGGGAGCGAGGGCACGGTCACGACGCGCATCTTTCCACGGTGGCGAACCTACTGCATGACTCGCTCACTGCAACCTTGCCTGTCGATATTGGAAAGGCATATTCTCGCCGACAACCGAAGCCGGCCCGGATGTGCGTGGGAGCAGCTCGCGCAGTGGAACGATGACGAGGTGATCCCGTGAACCTCGGCCTCACGGACGATCAGCGCAGCGTCCGCGAGCTGTTCGCCGAGATGTTCGCGAACGAGTCGACCCCCGAGCGCGTGCGGGCGGCGGAGCCGCTCGGATTCGATCGAGCGCTGTGGGATGTCGTGATCGCGACGGGCGCGCTCGGGGTCGGGATCTCGGAGCGGGCGGGCGGGGGAGGCGCGGGACTGCTCGAGCTCGCGCTCATCGCCGAAGAAGTGGGTCGGCGCCTTGCGCCGATCCCGCTCGCGGAGACGACGGCCGCGGCCCGGCTCCTCGATGCGGTCGGTAGTGACGACGGGCGTGACGACGTGCGCGATGACGTGATCGCCGGCCTGCTCGCCGGCGCGCTCGACGGCTCGCGCATCGTTTCACTCGCGCCGCATCGCGCGCCGCTCGGCGAGCAGCTGCTGCCCGACGGTGCGATCGCCGACGTCGTGCTCGCGCTCGACGGTGACACGCTCGTCGCGTGCGAACGCCCGGCGGCTGTCGTTGCGGTCCGCAACCTGGGCAGCCTGCCGTTGGCGCGCTGGACGGAACCCAGCGCGTTCACGCCGATCGCCTCGGGACCCGAAGCGGTGCGCGCGTATGACCGGGCCGTCGACGACGTCCGCGTCCTGCGGGCCGCGATGCTGCTCGGTCTCGCCCGGGAGGCCGTCGAGATCGGCGCGGCCTACGCGCGGGAGCGGCGCGCCTTCGGCATCCCGATCGGAACGTACCAGGCCGTCGCGCACCCGCTCGCCGACGCGCTCGTGAACGTCGACGGTGGCGAGCTGCTGGTGTGGAAGACCTGTTGGGCGCTCGACGAGGAACAACCGAGCGGTCCCGCACTGGCATCGATGGCGATCGTGTTCGCGCAGCGCAGCGCGTGGCACGCGGCTCAGCACAGCCTGCATCTGCACGGCGGGTACGGGTTCACGGTCGAGTACGACATCCAGCTGTACTACCGGCGGGCCAAGGCGTGGGGAACGGTGTTCACCGATCCGGCGCGCGAGCTGCACGTGCTGGCCGACCGGCGGTTCGGTCCGGCCCTCCGCCCGGGTGTTCCGGACGCCCCCGCCCTCGCGGAGTCGAGCCGCTGATGGATTTCGCCGAACCGGCGCACTGGGCCGCCCTGCGCCGCGAGGCGGAAGCGTTCGCGGCCGCGCATGTGGCCGAGTCGATGATCGTCGAGGAACTGGAAACGGGCGACGGCGTCAACCGGCCGCTGATGCTGGCGCTCGGCGAGCGCGGATGGATCGCACCGTCGTGGCCCGTCGAAGAGGGCGGCGCCGGGCTCGACCGGATGGAGAGCGCGATCGTCACGGACGCGATCCGGCGCGCCGGTGGCCCGACCATCGGGTACGGCACCACGCTCCTGCCCGCCAACGCCGTCCGCGCCATGGGGACACCGGAGCTCAAGCGCGCCATCCTCCCGGGCGTCGCACGCGGCGAGACCCTCATCTGCCTCGGGTATACGGAGCCCGAGGGAGGTTCCGACGTCTTCCAGTGCACGACGCGCTCGGTGCGCGACGGCGACGAGTGGGTGATCAACGGCCAGAAGATGTTCACCACCTTCGGGCACCTGGCCGACTACTGCTTCCTGCTCACGCGCAGCGATCCGGCGTCGCGGGGGCCCCGGGGCCTCACCATGTTCCTCGTCCCGATGGACACGCCGGGCATCGACCGGCAACCCGTGCGGACCATGGGCTACGAACGCACCAACATCGTCTTCTACACCGACGTGCGCGTCAGCGAATTCTATCGTGTCGGCGACGTCGACGGCGGATTGCACGTGATGCGCGCCGCGCTCGAAGCCGAGCAGAACATCGCGCCGGCCGCTCGCACGCCACCACTGTTCCGCGCTGCGTGCGGCTGGGCCGAGCACACGCTCGCGGCCGACGGCACCCGCATGATCGACGGCCCGAACGTCCGCGAGCGTCTCGCCCGCCTCGCGATCGACGCGGAGGTCACCGAGCTCCTCGGTCTGCGGGCGGCGTACTTCGAAGAGCTCGGCGCGAAGCCGGGACCGCACGCGGCACTGTTCGGGCCGGAGACGTACGTCGTGTGGTCGGCCGAGATCGTCGACATGGTCGGTCCGGAGGCCCTCGTGGCGTGGGACGACGCCGAAGCCGTTGCCGGCGGCGCCTTCGAGTTCCACTACCGCAGCGCGGTGGCGAGCACGATCTACGGCGGCTCGAGCGAAGTCCTGCGCAGCATCATCGCCGAGACACATCTCGGGCTGCCGCGCAGCCGTCCGAAGGCGTCATGACCGACAGTGATCGCGAACCAACCGATGTGCAGTCGTTGACCGGAGGTCCCTGATGGTGCTGGCCGCGGACGCACGAGCGTGGGCCCCGAGTGCATTGCGCGGGATCATCGACTCGCTGTACACGCCCTTCTCCGGCGACGGCGGCGCGGCGATCGACGACGACGCGCTCCGCGGGCTCGTGGAGCACTGCCTCGGCGCGCTGGGCCACGACGGCATCTGGGTCGGCGGACTCGTCGGCGAGTACTGGGCGCTCTCGACCGTCGAACGCATGCACCTGCTCGAGGTGGCGCTGCCCGTGGCGCGTGCGATCAATCCGAACGTGCTCGTCGAGGCGTGTCCGGCGAGCACGAACGTCCTCGAGACGGTCACGCTCGCGCGGCACGCGGCCGACGTCGGCGCCGACATCTGCTTCCTGATCCCCCCGTACTTCGAAGCGCGCGGGTACGAGGCGACGCGCGAGCTCTTCCGGTACGTCACGGAGCGCACCGACATCGCTCTCGGGTTGTTCAACACGCACGCGGCCGGCTGGATCCTCACGCCCGACGAATGCGCCCGGCTCGCCGAGGAG
>Ga0209048_10006497_pt1 | contig 10935 bp, 13 predicted proteins | sample FrelakmetCRP12CR_FD_187146 | JGI IMG/M metagenome (GOLD analysis project Ga0209048, IMG submission 187146) | Freshwater lake sediment microbial communities from the University of Notre Dame, USA, for methane emissions studies - CRP12 CR (SPAdes)... | ecosystem: Environmental > Aquatic >... | reverse complement strand
AGACGTCCTGGAAATTGTAAATGCGCTCCTTACAGAGATGGACGGGATTGAGGACAGATCTGGCATCTGTACTATAGGGGCCACAAACCGGCACAGCGCGCTGGATCGTTCCGTTAGAAGCAGGTTTGAAGAGGAGATAGAATTCTCTCTTCCAAACCGAGAAGAACGGCTGCAGATCCTCGTGAATTACTCGCGAACCTTCCCTCTAGAGCTCCATGAAACAGTGGATCTTAAAAGAATAGCAAGTCGAACGCAGGGTTTTTCCGGCAGGGATCTTGTCGAGAAAGTGTTGAAGATCGCGCTGCACCAAGCGATTATAGATGAGATAGAGGTGAAGGTGGAACATTTCGACTATGCCCTAAGTAAGATCAAAGTGGATTCTCCCCCGAGCATACTATTTACCTGACCTTGGGTAATTGACATTAAGGACGTTTCCTCTGAAGTTGGTATTCCGTGCAATTGAACCTAGACAATTTCGACAAATCAATCGTAGTACCATTCTCGACTATTGACTGGCCCGGTAAAGCTTCAATGGTTGTTTTTTTATGCGGGTGCAACTTCAAATGTAGCTACTGTCAAAACTACAAAATTTGGGGAGCATCGCAGCCAAATAATTCAGATGCGTTACTACGCGAAATTCAACGCAATAAGGACTATGTGAGCGCCATAGTTTTTTCGGGCGGCGAACCAACGCGACATCTCAACCTGCTTCAATTGCTGGCACAAGAAGCGAAGAACGAAGGACTTCTCGTAGGAATAGAGACTAATGGATCTTTCCCTGACGTACTGGCTACGTTGATCGCTGTTCAGCTGCTTGACGGGCTTTTTGTCGACGTTAAGGCGCCTCTTTCTAATCCGCAAAAATATGCACAAATTACCGGAACCACCAAAGGTCGCGATTATATCAATAAGGTTAAAAGCTCAATTGAAATCGGTAGCGAGGCGTTAGCTGCAAATAAACTTCAGGAGTTTGAGTTACGAACAACTCTTTTTAAAGGGTTGCTTAGCCCAGATGAGGTTATAAAGATGGTGAATGACTTCAAGACCATTCCTTACGCACTGCAGCAGGGCAGAACCGAAATGTGTGCGCAAACAGGCCTGATCATGTTAACACGCAACGAGATCGCTGAGCTCGCAGTCCAATGTGGCCGCCCACTGAGAATTCGAACGCTTGAGAAAGGCGACGAAGCAATTGCTTAAATGTGATTCTCACAGAGGAGACAACTTGCTAGTCATCGGGTTTGTTGGATTCCCGGGATCGGGTAAATCTGAAGCAACTGTTATTGCTCAAACTGAAGGATTTTTCCCAGTAGCTATGGGTGATGCTGTACGATCCCATATGTATAGCTTAGGTATTGAACTGAGTGAAAAGAACGTCGGAACAGTCGCTAGCACATTGCGCGCAGAACACGGAATGGATGTAATAGCTAAGATGTGTATTCCGGTTGTGCATGCACTCACATCTCAAAAAGTGGTGATAGATGGTATTCGGGGAATAGCAGAGGTCAACGCTTTTAAAAGGGAGTTTAAGGATAATTTCAAACTAATTGCTATCTTCGCAGGCCCCAAGGTTAGGTTTAAAAGGGTGAAAGACAGAAGTCGCCCTGATGATCCTCGTAGTCTTAAACGTTTTGAAGAAAAAGATGAACGTGAGTTAGCTTGGGGTCTTGAAGAAGCGCTCGAGGCCGCTGAATATTCTATAGAAAACGAGGGAACTCTTAAAGAACTTAACTCTAACGTTTCTCGTTTACTTGAACGACTTGTCCAACTTACATCGAAGAACAACGTCACGATAAGCATCAAGACGCCAATTTACGAAACAGAGGTTCAAGAAAAAGTAGAACGCGCCATCCTGAACATATTTCCAGACGCCGCTTTGGAGCGCGTAGACGATTTTATAGAAGGAAAAAGCGGTACACTTGAAACTTTTACCACTCTTCTTCGAACGCAGCGAATTCGGGCGGCAGCGAAAGCTGAGCTTATGAAAGGCCTCACATTTGATTCTTTTGACTTCTCTTTGAATAAGCAAGTTGCATTAGTGGGTAAAGTCAACTTCTCGAAGGATCAGTTAGGGCCTATTTCTGTTCGCGTCGTAACACCACATCCTGAAAAGCTCATTGACTCAATCACAAACGAAACCTTGAAATGAACGTATACTACTCTTCCCCTTTCATCAACGTCCAGCAGCTTGAAGAGCTTATAAATGTTGGATTTCGGGGCTGGGAAGTAATAGCAGAGGGCCCTCAGAAGTTGGACAAAGACCTGATATCATTAATTGAGTATGTAGAGTCCTCATATGGTCTTGGGATTAGCGTTCACACCCCATTTTCTGATTTGAATATTGCCAGTCTCAATGCACCGATTTGGCAGGAAACCCTTAGGCAGATCGAAGCTGTTATAGAGGAATTAGCTGATCACGCACATATTTTCGTAATTCATCCTGGTTACGTTTCGCCCTTAGCTGCGTTCTGCCCAGAGAAGGCGTTGGAAAAGAACAAGCAGGCGCTGATAAGGCTAGTGCAGTGCGCTAAAGAGTGTCAAGTAACAGCGACTGTCGAAAATATGGTGAATGAAGAATTCTTGCTCGGTCGTTTCCCTCACGAAATTGAAGAGATGCGATCAGATGGATTAGGGTTTACCTTTGATGTTGGTCATGCAAATACAGCCGATGCAATACACTCGTTCTCGCAAATGAAAATTGATCACGTCCATCTTCACGATAACAACGGTCAAACCGATGAACATTTGCCGCTCGGTGCAGGGAACATTAATTTGGAGCAAACAATGCAGGCATTTCGGCGCTATAAAGGCATTTTCGTTTTAGAATCAAGAACACTAGAGGAGGGCATCCAAAGCTTGAATTACTTGAAGCGCATCACGCGTTAGAAATTCGTTCAATACGATTACCCTCTATGTGTTCGATTCGGTCTCTGTAAAGAACCTCTAATTCGAGGAGATCTTCCGCCACAATTGTATTGGGAAATATTAGGCGTGCCTCATCTAACAACTGAGTTGTATTAACGTACCGAGAACTTATGTGAGTTAGTGCTAGCGTGAGCACACGAGCTTGTCGTGCTATTTGAGCAGCCTCCGCTGCTGTCGAATGGCCGACAGTCTTCGCGTATTCTTTAAGATCCGTCGCGAGAGTTGCCTCATGAATTAGTAGGTCAGCGTTTTTAGCAGCTCGAATGACTTCATCTGATGGGCGTGTATCGCCTGAATAAACGATTTTCCGACCAGGACGCATGGGTCCGATTACTTGTTCTGGAGCGATTACTCGCCCGCCGATTGAAACAGATTCGCCATTTTGGAGGTTTGTATATAGCGGTCCAGGTTTAAGTCCGAGTTGTTCAGCCTTCTCTCTGTTAAATTTTCCAGGTCGTTCTCGTTCTTCAAAAACATATCCGAATGAGTTTGTTCCGTGGTCGACAGCAAAGACTTCGACGAAAAATGAGCCGAGGTCAATAACGTCACCTGGTGAGACTTCAATAAAATCGACGTCAAACTGTGGGTTAATTAAGGAAAACAAGTTTGGAATTCCAGCCCACCGAGGTCCATATATGGTTAGTATACTACTCCTATTCTGAAAAGACATCGTATGAATCAATCCAGGTAAACCAAGGAAATGGTCAGCGTGCCAGTGAGTGATAAAAACAGATGATAAGTTCAACCCCGTCCGACACCGCATCATTTGGCGCTGCGTGCCCTCACCACAGTCAAAGAGGACAGCCTCTCCGTCTCGTTTAATTAGGGTAGCAGGAAGACTCCGAACTACTGTTGGCATCGACCCGCTAGTTCCTAGAAAGAGGATCTTAAGCATAAGATTGCTGGACTCTTTTATTTATGAACGAATTTTTCAAATGGAGCCTTGCGTTATGTGGGGGCTTTACGTTGTTAGCGCCTAAAATGATTAACTCATTTGCTATGAAATTGCCCTTCTGACATATTTCCTTACTAAAGGTTCCGGCACAGTTACATTTCCTTGCATTCCGTTGATAGCGATCCACGTATTAATTGCCGTGCAGACCTGCAAAGCTTGGTTATTGTTTTCGACGTTGGCAAGTATTATCCTGGCGATACCTGTTAGATTTTTGAGAGTGAGGTCGTGCGATACCTCTATCATCCGCAACTCAGACAAGACTTGGTCCTCCAAATCATGCACTGACTCGTTTTCTTTTGCATTTGTCGGCATAGTTTATCCGAGTATATTATAAATTGTAAGCATTACTATAAGCTTTCCGAGAGATTTTTGCCGCGTTAAATAGCACTCTATTTTAAGTGGGTAAGATTTGGCGCTCTTATCTATAAGTCATAAGCTGTGTATAACGAAAATGGTGGGTAGGCATGTATCAAAAAGAAAGTGCGGGATGGTTGACGCCTGAAGAATGGAAAAAGAAAATGGAGCGAAAAAGAAAAAAACAGAAAGAGATCCTTCCGACAGAGCTAGATATCTATGAGGTAGGGAGTAAATAATAGTGGCACGGTCTTTAATGGGGTTGTGAACGTATCTAAGAGTTATCTTCGTTAGTTCTTAAATCTCAATTTAGAAGTGATAACGAGAGAAGCAAACAATTCGAAGTTCTCAGTGTTATACTCTGGAGGCCGTTTGTGGGACCACAGTGGAGTTAGTTATTCTAAAAGTACCTATTTAGCCCTATAAGATGAGCGTGGGTCAAGTGCAGGAACTCGATTACGTGCGTGAAGTCGGTAAGAACCCCCTGTTGGCATATACTTTACTACATACGATTGATAAGGTTCAGCACATTCCGCTTATCGCTCCAGAAATATTAGCGAAGTTTAATAGTGAGGCGTTCAAACGCGATGAGCCCCAGTATGCGCTTACCCCGTCACGTTTCTACCGGATCCTATTTTTAATAAACAAGGTCTGCGAAAAAAAGGGACTTGAGCTGCATCTTCCTTACTACTGGTCCAAATCGGGGCCGATCGTCTATGGACGTGACGCTCCGCGCGTGTTTAGTGTGATACGGATCGCAAAAACTCAGCAAGTTGTCGCTTCATATGATAAGTGGAAAGACACGGTATTGATATTCGACGGTTATGAGTCATCGTTCAGCGATGCAATTCTCTTGACATTGGAGGTCGGACGGCTCGCACGATTCACAAGACTTGATGTCATTTTTGAATACTCACCATGTAAGCTACATAAGGTCCTGGTGACAATGATCAGCGAACTTCAAAAAGTCGCCAAAAAGGAGGTCGTTGATCAGAAGGATGTTGACAATCTAGCTAAGATGTTAGCTAACGTCGTTGATGAGTGTGCAGAAAAACGATATAGCGAACTATGTTCTTCCTTTGAGCAAGCAGTGGAGCATATTCAAAACCAACTAGCTGCCCAGACAAATATTCGCGATGTATGGCGAGTCATTCAGGATATGTGGAATGTACTTTCACTGGGCTTAAGAGCTAGAGAAAATGAGAACATAAATAAGAAACAAGTACAAGAGTGGGAACGTAAGTTCGCTTTAGCGTTAACAGCCTTTAGACAAAAACTGAGCGTCTAATCCGCGACACAGGTTTAGTTGTACTTGTTGAGACAGATCTTGTAATATTTGCCGACTAAGAAGGAGAATACGCTCGCTTTTCGAAAAGACTGCCAAGCAAGTCGTGCTCCATCATTGAACTTGTAACAATCGAACTCCGCTATTTCTACCAAACTGAGTATCGCATCCCTCTAAGTAAGTTGTATTTCTGCTTTTTCACCCATGTAGGTCCCACTAGCAAACCTTAAGTTGCAGCACCCATTCAGTGGTTGTTATCCACTAGGTTAAAAAGACTCAAGTGGACGTTGTGACGTAAACGATAACGCGGCTTTATTATAATTTTAGGGGCCCCAGCTCTTTCAGCGATTTCATAACAATGTCTATTTGCCTTATCTCGAGCGGGAGATCAGCTATTTTGCCATTCATCACGCTCCTAAGCTGGGAATAATCAAGTGCCGCTACGGAGAAACGTAAGTTATGGTCCCCACTGACGTGCTCAATTTGAAAAACATTTTCAAATTCCGCTAATTTCTTTGATAATGAGTCGAGTTCTTCTAATGGCGCTTTTGCAAAGACGCTGGCACAGCAGTGAAGTCCCACCTTTCCTCGATCGACGATTGCGCAATATCCTTTTATTACGCCTTCGTCCTCCATTATAGATATCCTATCGCGAACTGTTGATTCTGACCTATTTATCGCTTTGGCAATGTCTTTGTACGTCATTCTGCCATCCTGCTGCAACAGGTATAATATCTTCTTATTCATCTCATCTATACGCATGTGGACACCTCATTCAAGAACAAAAACCTTTTTTGGAGAAATTGATAAAAAACTATGTAGTAAAATTATTTTGTTACGCTTCTCAGATCACTAGCATCTCAACTTCACCGAACAAGGTTCCCGTAGCACAGAGTGCATATGTGTTCGCTATCAAGAGCCTGAAACCTGATGCGCCAAAAAACGTATGTAGTTACAGTAGTTACATAGAGGTTATGTCTACTCCGAGCAGATCGAAGGCAGAAAAGCTCCATGACGAAGTTGTTAGAAAAGCAGCCGAGACTCTGTTTAAAAAATACAAAGTCGTTATGAATATTATGGGAAATAATATTGCTAGCATCGATGATATGTTCCCGGACATGCTCGTTTACGATGTTTATAACGTCAAGCCATTCGTGTCAAGTGAAACACCGACGATAATTTCGGAAGTCGTGGTTGAGGACGAGATAACGGATGAGCTGGTTGCGAAATTGCTTCCGCTCAAGAATCTAAGCGTTGATCGAATTGTATTGATATTACCCGAAAAAACGAAAAGCGCTGCGAATGATGCGCTTAAGGAACTTGGTTCAAAATTCGAGCTTCATTTCTTCGATAACGATTTACATATCAGCTAAGGTTGCGAGCGGTAGCTTCATGGGCAGCGCTGAAGCCTGTCTTAAGTTCAATTCTTTGATATGAAACAACGTTTCATTGAGCTGATTTTAAATATCTACGCGAATTATGGTCTTTTTGTTGAGTTGGATAAGAGCGCTTTATGTTAATGGGTAAAGTAGGCTTTAGATGTAATCAAGATTCTACAATTATCGACATACCGGCAAAGTGTATAGAGACGTTTTGTATAGGGAGCGCTTATCCGCTTAACAAATCATTCGGTAAAGTTGCAGCCACTATTAGAGGCGATATCGTTATACTGGCAGAAATTACAGATGCAGAACAAGCAAGTGGAAACTTACTCGGGACCTATAAAAGGGACAACGATAAAATTGAAGTAATTTTTCCGCTTCGCGTGCTTGTTTTTAAGACAGAGATCGATGAGGGGGAGCTAAGAATCGAGGTCATCGATGACGAGGTTTTTGTGAGCCCGGTTTAAGGGGTCAACTAGTTAGTTCACAAGCATATTCTTCGATGTTAGTTGCGTTTACTGACGAAATCGAAGAATCGAAAAAATGGCTCGGTATATCAATTTGAAACTGAGCTGTCTGTTTTGGACCTAACTCTCCTTGCGGTTTACTGACAAAAACACCTAAAACGTATCCGTCATTTCTATAGAATGCCACCGCTACAAGATAGGCGTTGACGTTTTTATTTCCCCCGTTATAAACCTCTCCGCTGACACTAATAGTCTGGTTAGAGAAACGGGTTTTGTTATTCGTGACAGTAAGCAGGTTTGGCTCTGTTTTTACGAGCTTATATTCGGGTGGCATAATCTTGTACAGCAAGTCGCATTTCTTCACTATTTGTGTGCTTACTTGAGTTATCGACCTATTACTAGTGATATTTCTTGTGGAGGTCGCTAGTTTTGAGCTCGCTGATGTGATATGTATTTGGTCGTTGGTGGTGTTTATGTCTGAAGTCGTTTGTGACATTGTGATCATGAAAGGGGTACTCTCTCCAGGGAGAAGTGTCGAATTAACGCCCGTTTGCGGACCTGCATAACCACGCTCTCGCGTCGTGTTATTTGCATATCCTTCAGCTTGAAGGCCGATGTTTAAAAGGTTCCACGAGCCCATGTTCTTAATAATGCCCGTTAGATATGACGTGCCGTCGTAAGAATGACAATAGGTGTATGTTATGCTCACTGGATTGGTTGTAGCAGACATTTCGTTGTTTGGTTGCTCGATCACACAGCCAGTAACGCTAGTAAAGAGTATAGCTACAACAAGAAGCAGCAGTACGCGCGTACGCACCTTGATCAAGGGCGAGATAGACCGTTTGTTCATCTTGGCACAAGAAGCGGCTAATCTACTATTTTGTTAATAGACAGTTCTAAAATGTCTTCCGCTCCATGCTGCTTAAGCTTTGGAATCAGCTCATTAATCTGTTGTTTTTCTACTACCGATTCTACCGCGTAGTAGTCTGTTTCATATAATTTGGCAACGCTGGGGGCTTTCATCGTAGGCAACATAGCAATAATTTCTTTGAGCCTTAGTTCCGGTACATTCATTTTTATCAAAGCCCTGTTTTGCGCGTCGATAGCCCCTAATATGAGGGTCTTAATATCGTCTATTGAACGACGTTTAGCGAGGTAGCTTTCTTCGTTGGCAATTAGCACAGTAGATGATTCAAGAATGACGTCGATTATTTTAAGACCGCTTCTACGAAGGGTCTCACCAGTCTCAGTAAGCTCGACAATACCGTCCATGATATCTGGAACTTTAGCTTCGGTGGCACCATAGGATAAGAATATCTCAGCTGAAACGCCCATCCGCGCGAAATATTGCCGCGCCAAGTTTGGATATTCCGTCGATATCTTGCTGCCTTTTTTCAAATCAAGCGGCTTTTTAGCCGTTGATTCTTCGTGGACTGCAAGAACGATTTTGACTTTTTCAGATCCCGTCTTGCTATACGGAAGTTCCGCGACGATTTGCACCTTACTTCCAGTCTCGTGCACCCAGTCTAGTCCAGTTATGCCTAGATCGAAGTAGCCAGCTGCAACATATTTGGGGATTTCTTGAGGTCTTAGCACCTTAACAGCACTTATTCTCAGGTCTTTGATCTTTGGGTTATAGTCCCTCGGACCTTTTCTGATGACTTCTAAGTCTGCTAGCTTTAGGAACTTTAATGTCTGCGCTTCCAAACTGCCCTTTGGAATTACAAACTTGATTTCATCGCTCATTTGAACTACTTATAAATCTCTGGTATGTTAAATCCACCGGACACGTTTGTATGAACGCCCAAGTTAGTCGGTTTTTAGTCAAGGCATATAAATTGATGTCAGGTTTTCAGATTGAGACAGCTTGAGTCTGAAAGGGGTAGAAGAAACAAACATTTCGATGATTTGGTGCTGTTTAGTTTTCGTTTAGTTGGACTCGTCCAAATTTTGCTGTGCTTGAGCTAACATTTATACGTTAACGTGCAACTAGAATTAGATACAGGTACATCGCAGGCGACAGCATGGCGTTGTTCAGGTCCAAGTCGGCGAAAGAGAAGCCGTTTGTTATTAAGTATCACATTTCAGATAACGACTATTACTGGTTAGCGTCGCGCTTCTGCCAGAATATGATGGCATTTGTTTTTGCAGCAACCAGATTTGACGAGGAAAGAACTGCGTATTTTGAGCACTTCTTTATCGATTTTCTTGAAAGACGGGGTATTAGGTACTCAATCGTTGAGATTGATGAAGCAAACAAACAGCTTTGTATTATTAAGCCTTGGGAAAAAAGCCTATAAAATAAAGCGCCGAGGAAGGGATTTGAACCCCTGCGAGGCAAAAGCCTCACCAGCTATCATTGAACCTAAAGGAACGCTCAAGGCTGGCGCCGTAGTCCACTTGGCTACCTCGGCCGTACGTACTTATGCTAGAGCGAGGTGATTACCAGTTTCTTGCGGATCACTCTGAATAAGGCGGAGTTTAGCCCTCTAGCACAATTTCGATATTGATATCCTTTGGGACTTGTATCCTCATAAGCTGCCGAAGTGCACGCTCGTCAGCATCAAGATCGATGAGTCGTTTGTGAACCCGCATTTCCCAATGCTCCCACGTCGCTGTGCCCTCTCCGTCGGGACTTTTTCGTATTGGCACTCTTAGCTTTTTTGTGGGAAGTGGGACTGGGCCGGACAGGTTCACCCCTGTTTTGTCAGCGATGCTCTTGACCTGCTCACAAACGTAGTCGAGCATTTCGGGGCTTGTACCCGACAGTCGTATTCTTGCTTTCTGCATTAGACCTTGTGACGCTAGCGGGCTACTATATCAATGCACATGCCGGCTGCGATAGTCTGCCCCATATCCCGAATTGCAAAGCGCCCTAGTTGCGGGATTTCTTTGACCTTTTCAATTACTAAGGGTTTTGTAGGTCTTACTTGTACAATAGCTGCGTCGCCTGTTTTTATGAAGTCTGGGTTTGATTGTTTCACTTGTCCCGTTTTAGGATCGAGTTTTGCCTTTATCTCGGTGAACGTACACGCAACCTGCGCAGTGTGAGCGTGGAACACAGGCGTATAACCTGCAGTGATTGCACTTGGATGCTGTAAAACGACGATTTGAGCTGTAAACTCCTTTGCGACACTTGGTGGGTTATCTTGATGTCCGGTAACATCGCCGCGCTTGATATCCTTCTTGGCCACGCCGCGGACGTTAAAACCTATGTTGTCTCCCGGTACTGCCTCTGGGATCTCTTCGTGATGCATTTCTATAGATTTTATTTCTCCTCGGACATCGGCGGGCTCGAATATCACTTTGTCGCCTTTTTTCATTTTGCCCGTCTCGACTCTTCCAACGGGCACGGTCCCTATACCTGAAATAGTATAGACGTCCTGTATAGGTAATCTGAGGGGTAAATTAACTGGTTTTTCAGGGACTCTGAACTTGTTGATCTCCTGCAAGAGTGTCTCGCCTTTGTACCACGACATGTTGTCACTAAGTTTCGTAACGTTATCGCCTTTAAAGGCCGAAACAGGGACATATTGAACGTCTCCCTCTCGGTAACCAACTGTTTTT
>Ga0209048_10006496_pt1 | contig 10935 bp, 10 predicted proteins | sample FrelakmetCRP12CR_FD_187146 | JGI IMG/M metagenome (GOLD analysis project Ga0209048, IMG submission 187146) | Freshwater lake sediment microbial communities from the University of Notre Dame, USA, for methane emissions studies - CRP12 CR (SPAdes)... | ecosystem: Environmental > Aquatic >... | reverse complement strand
CGCCTCGCCGCAGGAGACGGCGGCACCCAAGGCGACAGCGAGCGCGGCGGTTACCCCACCCGTGCGGGAGCAATCCTACGCACCCGGAGCGGCTGCCGGTGAAAAGATCACGATTGTTGCGACCGTGCTAGCGATCGATCTCGCTACTCGGCATGTCACCTTGCGCTGGCCGGAGGGTGGCACGGATACGATTGTCGTGGGCGAGGAGGTGCGCAATCTTCCCCAAGTTCGGGTCGGCGACCGGGTGGTGATTGAGTATTACCAAGGCCTGGCTCTAGCGCTTGAGCCCAGTGCGAGTGGTATCCGCAAGCGGACCGACATGGTGACCGGCGAGCGTGCGGCACCGGGACAAAAACCGGCCGGAGTCGTGACCCGGACGGTCGAGGTAGACGCCACCGTGCAGGCCGTGGATCGTCAGGCAAGGACCGTCACCCTGCGGGGTCCGAAACGCACCGTTATCCTGAAAGTCGCTGCTGAGGTAGACCTCAACAAGGTGAAGGTCGGTGATGGAGTCCATGCGATCTACCAGGAGGCGCTTGCCATTTCCGTAGTGCCCGCCGCGGCGCCGCTAACCAGACCCTAGGCCCTGGCCAAATGGACTCACCGGGCTTGGCGGCGACGGGCCGGCTCGCATTAGGCCGGCGCTGTACGGTACGCGGAAAAAGCCGGCGGCAACGCTAATAGGTGTGAGGCACCCAACGGTATTCATAAGCCGGCTCGACATAGCCATCGGGCTTCTGCCGTTTGGGTAGCTTGATCGACTCGCGCGGTACGTCTTCGTAGGGAATCAGACTGAGCAGGTGGGTAATGCAGTTGAGTCGCGCCTGGCGCTTGTCATCGGCCTGCACCACATGCCAGGGCGAGTGCTCGGTATCGGTGGCCGCGAACATCGCATCCCTGGCCCGGGAAAAGTCATACCAGCGCCGGTGCGACTCCAGGTCCATGGGACTGAGCTTCCACAGTTTGCGGGGATCGGTGATGCGGTCCTGAAAGCGGCGGGTCTGCTCGTCCTGGCTGACTTCGAACCAGTACTTGATCAAGGTGATGCCGTTCTCAAGCATAAGCTGCTCGAAAGCGGGAGCCAACTCCAGGAACCGCGCGCACTGCCGCTCGGTGCAGAAGCCCATCACCCGTTCGACACCGGCGCGGTTGTACCAACTGCGGTCAAAGATGATCACCTCGCCCGCCGCCGGAAAATGCGGAAGGTAGCGCTGGATGTACACCTGCGACTGCTCGCGTTCCGTGGGCGCGGGCAGCGCCACCAGTCTGAAGACTCGGGGGCTGGTCCGTTCGGTGATGCGCTTGATCACCCCGCCTTTGCCGGCCGCATCCCGGCCCTCGAAAACAATAACAATCCGCGCGCCGGTGTGCTTGACCCAGAGTTGCAGCCGGACCAACTCGCCTTGCAGCTTGCGGAGTTCTGCTTCGTAGTCTTTTCGCGTCAGCCGCGGTTTCTCTGCAGCCGACTTCGGATCCTCCTTGGCAGCGGCCGTTGCTTTGGTTTTTTTCTGGGGGTCTTTGTTTTTGTGCGCCATCTATTACTCTCCTTATTAGCCTTATTAGGGTACAGGACTTACGCAGTCTGTCATTCCCGCGTAGGCGGGAATCCAGTCACCACTGGAAAACCCTGGATACCCGCTGGCGCGGGTATAACCAAGCAGGGATGTTTGCGCAAGTCCTGGGTTATTAGTCTATAACAAATAATATTAGGTTATCCGAGCAATGGCGGCGAGCCTACTGAAACGTAGTCATCACCACTATAACAATCCCGAAGACAGCGAATGCGCTATCCACTTATCGTAGCTCGTAGCCTGGTTAGTCACTTGAAATCCAAGCCAGTAGGACCCGAACTATCAACTCCTGAGGTTCACCCATTGCGGCCCGGCATGATTATCAAATTAACCCGGGCCGCGAGTTGCTGTCAGAGAACTGCTGCGCGCCGAAGGTCTGCAAGATCATGTGGGCGAAATCGACCGGCGGACTACGGTAGCCTCCCTCGTCGAGGCCTTTCTTAATAGCTCAAGTTTTTAATTATCTGAGCAAATTCAAGGTTTATGCGATTGCCCTGAGCAAGGGGGCCGTCATCGTAGAGCTGAATAGTCACGTTGCAGGAGAACAATCATGAGGTTTCGCTTTCTTCAGTCCATCTTCACCGCAACCTCAACCCAAGCCGGTAAATTCGACAAGAGCCTGATTTTGATGGCGATCGAACGGGTGGTGGATGGCACCGATCCCCGCTTGCGGGCAGTGAGCCATTACCGCCGCAAGCTGTGGGATGCGGTGGAGCACGCGATCGATTACGTGGTGGCGTTCGTCAATACCCTGCCGCCCGCCATCGAGGCCAACAGTCACAATTACCTGGCCGATCCCCGGTTGCGTGCCCTGTTCGCCTCGCCCGAGCATCTGCGGGAGGTCTTGAGTTTCAGCGAGGGAACACGGAACTACCTGAGACAGCCCCATGACTCCTTGCCCGCGGAGCTGTACGCCGCTCTCGGGGCGGAGCGGATTGAAAAGGGCGTGCTCGGGATCGATCTTGAGGGGGAAATCCTCCGGCGGGACGTGCCCCAAACCTCCGTCAACTTCAGTAACCACCGGCTGGTCTGCCTCACCGATAATGAGTTGGACTCCCGCCGGGAACTCATGAGGCGGGGGTTCGATTACCTGATCGAAGTCGCACTGCAGCGATTGATTTCCAGACGCGTCCAACGGGTGCAACTGCAACAGCAACAGCGGCAACTGCTCCAGAAAAAGGCCAGCATCCTAAAGACGGCCAAACTGGGCTTGGAATCACTGACGGAACCGGCAACCCCGGATCAACCCGACGTCGACGCCATCGAACAGCAACTTCAGGACGTTGAAACCGAACTGGGCCAGCTTTTCGCGGATTCTGCCACCATCGATAAACACCTCGTGAAAGTCGCCGCCACGCTGCGCGAACCCGAAAAATATCTGCGGCTGGAACCGGTCTCGCTCACCCTGGACCACATGAACATCAAGGTGCCCCCCGATTCGCCCCGGGTTGCGAACACCTTGACAGTCGAGGAGATCGTGCTCGGGAAAGACCGCCGGCTCACCGCGCTGTTCATCCGGTTTCCCAGTAACGAACTCCTGCCGCAGCCAGACTTTTTCGAGGAGGCCAGTCGCTTTCTGTACGCGAACAGATAATCCCGATTCCTGTCATTTAATCCCAATGCAACTTTATGCAGGATTACCCTCGACATGACTTTCACGCTTATTAGTGTATTTATCACCATGGGTTTGTTTTTCAGCATGTTGCTGCTCCTGGACATCGGCCGGCGGGTCGGCGTACGGCGGCTGGCGAACGATCCCGAAGGGGCGCGGACGGGAACCGGCACGGTCGATGGTGCGGTCTTCGCCCTGCTGGGTCTGCTGATCGCCTTCACCTTTTCGGGCGCCGCCTCGCGATTCGACGCCCGCCGGGCTTTGATCGTCGAGGAAGCTAACAACATCGGCACCGCCTACCTGCGGCTCGATCTGCTGCCAGCCAGCGCGCAGCCGGCGCTGCGGGACAGCTTCCGGCGCTATGTGGAGTCACGGCTGGAGGTCTATAGAAAACTGCCTGATCTCGAAGCCGTCAAAGTGGAGCTGGCCCGTTCCACGCAGTTGCAGGGAGACATATGGAGCCAGGCGGTCGCCGCGGGGAGGCTGGAGGGCGCGCCGCCCGCCGCCACGATTTTGCTGCTGCCCGCATTGAATCAGATGATCGACATCACCACCACCCGGACCATGGCGACCCAGATGCACCCGCCGGTGGTTATCTTCGTGCTGCTGTTCGGGCTGGCTCTGGCTAGCGCGCTGCTGGCCGGTTACGGCATGGCCGGCGGCAAGTCGCGCAACTGGATCCACATGCTCGGATTCGCGGCGGTCATGGCGGTTGCCACCAACGTCATTCTCGACATCGAGTATCCACGCCTGGGTTTGATCCGGGTCGATGCATTCGACCAAGTTCTGGTGGATGTCCGGGACAGCATGCAGTGATCACCTCCGCCCCGCCGGCACTGTCAGCACTGCGAGCCGCGGTCCCGGTGAAGATAGGTTTGTTATTCTGGCTGAGCGTTCAGCTCAAAAGGTCGGTGGGGTACAGGCACTGACGATTTCACACGCCTCCCCGCCGACGTTGCGGAACCGGTGGGGCAGGCGGCTCTCGAAGTAATACGCATCGCCGGCGCTCAGCACACGCACCTCGTCGCCAACGGAAATCTCGATTTCCCCACGAATGATCACTCCGGCTTCCTCGCCCTCATGGGTGTACCGCTCTTCCCCGGTATCGGCGCCTGGGGAATAGGTTTCATGGAGTACCGACATGGCGCGACCCTTGCGGTTGGCCGCGACCAGGAGAAAGGCAATGCCTTTGCCCCCGACATTGGGCAATTCCTGTTTGGAATAGAATATCCTGGATGCCGCCGAAAGGTCTTGCGTGAAGAAATCGGCGACCGACAGTTCGAGTCCTTCCATAAGCCTCTTTAGCGTGCTGACCGTCGGACTGGTTTGGTTGCGTTCAATGCGGGATATGAGACCGTTGGTCGCACCGATCCGTTTGGCCAGCTCGCGTTGCGACAGATTGCGCCGTTCCCGCAGGATGCGAAGCCTGCTACCAATATCCTCGTTCATGCCTACCCCATGTTTCTCAAAGCCAGGAAATCAGACAGTTTCATCGCCCTGTCTTTCAGCCGGCGGCAACCAAGCACCAGGGCTTGCCTGAGGCCCCGTTTTTCTCGATCACTGTTAGGTTGCCTGGGTGCGAATCCGCTGGTTGCGGCCGCGCAAATATTCCAACGTGCCTAACAACAGGATGGCGAAGACGATCAGGATGGTGGCCACCGCCGCGATGGTGGGGCTGATGTTCTCGCGGATGCCGCTGAACATCTGCCGGGGCAGGGTAACCTGTGCGGGGCCGGCCAGAAACAGCGTGACTACCACCTCGTCGAACGAGGTGGCGAACGCGAACAACGCGCCGGAAATGACGCCGGGTGCGATCAGGGGGAGCGTAATGCGGAAGAAGGTGGTTACCGGGTTGGCGCCCAGGCTCGCGCTGGCGCGAATCAGCCGGTTGTCGAAACCCTCCAGGGTGGCGCTCACGGTGATCACGACGAACGGCGCGCCGAGGGCGGCGTGCGCGAGAATCAGGCCGAGGTAGGAACTGTCCAGACCGATCTGCACGAAAGCGAGATAGCAGCTCACGCCCACGATCACCACTGGCACCACCATCGGCGAGATCAACACGCTCATCAGTAAGGCCTTGCCGGGAAACTCGCCGCGGGTCAGGCCAATCGCGGCCAGCGTGCCCAGCGCGGTGGCCAACAGCGTTGCCGCGGGGCCGATGATGAAGCTGTTTTTCAACGCCCGCATCCACTCGGCGGAGGTCAGGAAATCTTCATACCAGCGCAGGGAAAAGCCGGATAGCGGATAGACCAAAAACGAGCTCGAATTGAAGGAGAGCGGGATAATCGCCAGCAGCGGCGCAATCAGGAACAGCAGGATCAGCCCGCAGAGGACTCGGAATGCGTAATACCAAACTATCTCTGCCGGACCGGCGTAGGGTTGTATGCCGGATGGCCTGACTACCCTGACCACCCTGACTACCGCGCCGGTTCTGGAGAAGATCTTTCTCAGTCTATAGATAAACAGTTCGACCAGGCTCAGGCGCCTGTCCTGGGGAGGCGTGAATTCCTCGTCCTGGTTGGCCTTGACCTCGGGTTTTGTGAGTTTTTCCGACATGGCTTGGTCCCCGCTTTAGGCTCAGCCCAATTTCAGCCGACTGGTGCCGATCAGACGGCTATACACGGCGTACAGGATCAATGTCACCAGCAACAGCAGCGTGCCCAGCGCGGCGGCCATTCCCCAGTTGATCGTGACATTGGTATAGAATGCCACGAAATAGCTCATCATCTGTTCCTTGGGGCTGCCGAGCAGCGCGGGGGTAATGTAATAGCCGATGGTGATGATAAACACCAGCAAGCTGCCCGCTCCCAAGCCCGCCAAGGTTTGGGGAAAATAAATACGCCAGAACGCGGCGAACGGATGGCTGCCGAGGGAAATAGCCGCCTTAACGTAGACCACCGGAATGCCTTTCATCACACTGTAGACGGGCAGAATCATGAATGGGAGCATGATATGCACCATGGCGATGTATACCCCAACCTGATTGAACACCAGTTGGATGGGTTCGTGGGTAATGCCAACCGCTATCAGCGTCTTGTTGATCAGTCCTTCGTTCTGCAGCAGGACAATCCAGGCCGCCACCCGCACCAGCACCGAGGTCCAGAACGGCAGCAGCACCATGATCATCAGCAGGTTGCTTTGCCGCGCCGGCAGCGAGGCCAGCAGGTAGGCCAGCGGATAGCCCAACCCGATGCAGATGACGGTTACGACCAGGCTCATCCACAAGGTGCGCCCCAGGATGGGGAGAAAGACCGCCTGCTGCGGGTCCGTCGCGACGATATTACCCTGGTCGTCGATCTGATGGTCAACCGCCGCCAGCAGATAATAGGACGTATACCGGCCAGTATTGCGCGCGATGGCGTGCCAGTAGGGGAGTTCGCCCCAGCGCGCGTCGATGGCGACAAATCCCTCGCGCATGGACGCGGCATCGGTGAGCGGCATCTTGCGGGCGGTGTTCATCACCAGGCTGCGGTAGCCGCTGATTTCGCTGTTCAGGCGCTTTGCCGCATTGGCGACCGTCTTGTTCTCATAGGCTTGCTGCAGATCCTGGGACAGTGCCACGAATACCGGTTCGCCCGGCGCCGCCTTGCCGTCCCAGCCGTGCAGGGCGGCCACCGTTTTGGGCAGGGTGTTGGCCACCTCTGGATTCTCGACGCTGCGTACCAACATGCCGGCGAGCGGGAAGATAAATACCAGCAACAGAAACAGCGCGAGCGGCACAATCAGTGCCAACGCCTGCAGGCGTTGTCGGCGCTCCGCTCGCTTCAGCTTGACCATCAGGGGTACATCTGGCGTGCCTTGCAGGGTTGCTTCTACGGTTGCCATGGTTGACCCGCGAGAGTTGGTTGCAAGAAATCACCGGGGGCGGACCCGGGCCCGCTCCCCGTGCGCAACGGCTTTAGTTGGCGGCCGCCCAGGTGTTGAAGCGCTGTTCCAGCTCTTCGCCGCGGTCCACCCAGAACGGGATATCAATCGCAAACGCACCTTTGAGGTTGGCGGGCGCCGTCGGCAGCACGTCCGCCCGCTTGGGGTCGATCAGGCTGACCGCTTTGGTATTGGTAGGCCCGTACGCAATGAATCCGGAAAAGACTTTTTGGTTCTCCGGCTTGCTGGCGAAGGCGATGTACTGATAGGCTTCCGCTGATTTCGGATCCCCCTTCGGAATCGCCCAACTGTCCACGTCGTAGATACTGCCATTCCACACGATCTTCAGATTCTTGCCTTCCTTCTGTGCCGCGTCGATGCGGCCGTTATAGGCGGAACTCATGACCAGATCGCCCGACGCCAGCAACTGGGGCGGCTGGGCGCCCGCTTCCCACCATTGGATGTTAGGTTTGATCTGGTCAAGCTTCTTGAAGGCCCGTTCCACGCCTGCCTTGGTGGCCAGTACTTTGTAGATTTCCGCAGGGGGGACGCCGTCCGCCAGCAGGGCGATTTCCAGGGTATACTTGGCGCCCTTGCGCAGGCCACGCTTGCCGGGATACTTCTTGACATCCCAGAAATCCGCCCAGGAGGCCGGTGTGCCCTTCACCAGGTCGGCGTTGTACGCCAGCACGACGGACCACACGAAGATGCCGATGCCGCAATCGGATACCGAGCCCGGTATAAAATCTTTCTTGTCGCCGATCTTGCCGTAGTCCAGCTTTTCAAACAGCCCCTCCTCACAACCGCGCAGCAGTTCCGGCGATTCCACCTCGACTACGTCCCAGGTGGGCTTGCCGGCTTCAACCATGGCCTTGATCTTCGCCATTTCACCGTTGTACGCGACCGGTATGATGTTGATGCCGGTAGCCTTCGTGAAGGGTTCGTAATAGGCTTTGGCCTGCGCCTCCTGGCTGGCGCCGCCGAAGGAAATAACGGTTAGATCCTTGGCAATGGCTGCTTGGGTGAGACAAGCCGCCAGCATTCCAAAGCAGGCAGTACTGAGTATCCGCTTATTCATGATGCACTCCTGGTGGGTCTATTGTTGTATGGATTTAAAAAGCTTGCTGGGTAGTACTTCGGAACGGCCGCCGGGAAATCCGCCCGGCCTGCATTACAGGGGGTCCAACGCCCGAATATCCGCGGTTTCCCAGCCTAGCGGTACCTCGGCGCCAACCTTGAGTTCGGTGTCAAGCTGGGCTATTGGAACCTTGATAACGAAGTCCGGGGTATCGCCGACGCCCATCCGTACCCGTAAGTGGTCGCCAAGGTAAATCAACTCCGCTATGGTGCCGGTAAACTGGTTCGGACAGGCAATCGCATGGGCATTCAGCATCACCCGCTCCGGACGGATCGATAGCGAGGCCGGTTCGCCGACGCCGCCCACATTGATTGTCCTGGCAACGATCTCCTCGCCGGTCTGCAGGCGCACCGTGCAGGTCGGGCCGTCGATGGCGGTAACGGTGCCGGAAAGCGAGTTGTTCTCGCCGATAAAATTGGCGACGAAGGCATTGCGGGGTTCTTCGTACAGTTTTTCCGGTGAGTCGATCTGCTGGATGATGCCATGATTGAAGACGGCGACCCGATCGGACATGGTCAGCGCCTCGGACTGGTCGTGAGTGACGTAGACCACGGTGATACCGAGCTGCTGATGCAGATGCTTGATTTCCATCTGCATGTGTTCCCGCAGTTGCTTGTCCAGCGCGCCGAGCGGTTCGTCCATCAGCACCAACTGCGGCTCGAACACCAACGCGCGGGCCAGCGCGATGCGTTGCTGCTGGCCGCCGGACAGTTGTGCTGGATAACGCCCCCCCAGGGATTCCAGCTTGACCATCTGCAGGGCCTTGCGCACCTTGTCCTCGATGTCGCTTTTGGGGAGCTTGCGGACGGTCAGCGGATACGCGACATTTTCGTTGACCGTCAAGTGCGGGAACAGCGCGTAGTTCTGGAACACCATGCCGATGTTGCGTTTGTGGGGCGGCACGTTGTTCAAGCGCTGGCCGTTCAGGAAGATGTCGCCGTGGGTCGGCACCTCGAAGCCCGCCAACATCATCAGGCATGTGGTCTTGCCGGACCCGGAAGGCCCCAGCAGGGTCAAGAATTCACCCCGGGCAATATCCAGGTCAAGGTTTTTGACGATCAGGTTGACGCCGTCGTAGCTCTTTTGCACGCCGCTAAAGCTGACCAGTGCGTCTTGGTTTTTTTTCATGGCGCAGCCCCCAGACAGTCGTTACAGAGAACGATAACAGCGATCAGGATGGAAGTAGCCGTGGAACGCGCTGGAGATGCGGCCCACGAGTCGCATCCCAGCCGGGAAGGGAATGACGTACCAGTACATGATCTTCTCCTAGTCTAGGATTCGGGTTGTGGTTTTCCACAATCGCACGTGCTGTATCGCACGTACTCAAACAGCCCTGTAATCCTTGGCTGGTTGCGAGCGTTCTGACTAGGCTCGCTTTGGGGCTACCTGCCGCTCATAGACAACTACCTGGTCTAAGGCCGAACCCGCTTGTCTTTGGCCAGGTGGAATGCTGCTGTGTACGTGTAGAAACGAACCCATAGCATCCAGTATACCCTCACTATAGCAGCACTGCCGCAACAGGCTAGAGTCTTTGAAAGTTAACATCATCAGCCACCCCGCCGGGCTGGCCCGCTCGATCATAAGGCGGGCTCGGCAGCGGCGACCGCTGCTTGCATCTGCTTGCCCTGAGCGACGGATTCAAGGGCTTTGGCCAACTTCTGAAGCGCCTCCGCGAATACCTCGTCTTGGATTGTCAGCGGCATCAGGAAGCGGATGACATTGAAATAGACACCGCAGGTGAGCAGCACCAGGCCCTGCTCCAGGGCCTTGGCCTGTACTTCCTTGGCGAACGCGGCGTCTGGCTCATGGCTGCCCGGTTGATTGAATTCCACGGCAATCATGGCGCCTAGACCGCGCACGTCGGCGATGTGGGGCACCTTGGCCTTGCGATCGTTCAGGAACCTTTTTAGCCACTCGCCAAGATGATTGGCGCGTTCGACCAATTGCTCTTCCTGGATGACAGCAAGCACCGCCAGCGCCGCGGCGACCGCCAGCGGATGGCCGGCGTAGGTGCCGCCCAGCCCGCCTGGAGGGGCCGCATCCATGATATCGGCACGGCCGGTGACGGCTGACAGCGGGAACCCCCCCGCCAGGCTCTTGGCCATGGTTATCAGATCCGGGACTACCCCGTAGTGCTCCATCGCGAAGAGTTTTCCGGTGCGGGCGAAACCAGATTGGATCTCATCGGCGATCAGCAGGATACCGTGCTCGTCGCAGAGACTCCGCAACGCCCGCATGAACTCGAGCGGGGCCACGTAGAAACCACCCTCACCCTGCACCGGCTCCAAAACAATTGCCGCGACCCGTTGCGGATCGATATCGGCCTTGAACAGGTAATGCAGCGCCTGCAGCGAATCCTTTACGGTTACACCGTGCAACGGCACTGGGAAGGGTGCGTGATAGACATCGGCGGGGAAGGGGCCGAAGCCGACTTTGTACGGCGCCACCTTGCCGGTGAGCGCCATGCCCATCAGGGTGCGGCCGTGAAACGCGCCTGAAAAAGCGATCACGCCGCTTCGGCCGGTGGCGACGCGGGCAATTTTGATGGCGTTTTCCACCGCCTCGGCGCCGGTGGAGAAAAACGCGGTTTTCTTGGCGAAGGTGCCCGGCGTGAGCTGATTCAGCTTTTCGGCTAGTTCCACGTACCCGGTGTTGGGGAATACCTGGTAGCAGGTGTGGGTGAATTTTTTCAGTTGCGCTTCGACCGCCGCGATCACCTTGGGATGGCGGTGGCCGGTATTAAGCACCCC
>Ga0209048_10006495_pt1 | contig 10936 bp, 9 predicted proteins | sample FrelakmetCRP12CR_FD_187146 | JGI IMG/M metagenome (GOLD analysis project Ga0209048, IMG submission 187146) | Freshwater lake sediment microbial communities from the University of Notre Dame, USA, for methane emissions studies - CRP12 CR (SPAdes)... | ecosystem: Environmental > Aquatic >... | reverse complement strand
AACCCCATTTCGCCAAAGCCCCCTGACCCAATGCCGGGGGCACAAAACCTAGTCCTACAGCCACTTTCGACGCGGAAAACCGGCCCGAATGGGCAGGCTTCGCCCCGTACGCCGACCGTGACTTCATGGATTCCCACCTACCAAGCGGGCTGACGCGCAGCCCAAATAACGAATCGTGTGCATTTGATCACAAATCCGGGCGGGGGGTGTCAAGAGATTTTGGCACCCCGACCCAGAAAACCTGCCGCCGGCCCGGGAGGCCGGGGCCCCTGCCCCCTAGCCCTTCTGGATCAGGGTGCGGACCAGGCGGTCCTGGTAGGCGTGGGCGCGGCGTTCGCTAACGCCCGGGCCGTTCAGGAGAATGGCGAAGGCGTAGGTCTTTCCCGAGGCCGCCCTGGCGTAGCCGGCGAGGGTGGAAACCGCGTTCAGGGTGCCGGTCTTGGCCTCGACCTGGCCCCGGGCGATCGCATCCATGAGGCGGCTGCGCAGGGAGCCGTCGGGGTCCCCGGAGACGGCCAGCGTGGACCGCCAGACGGCTCCGTGGGGGTGGGCGTTCATGGCGCGGAGGAACCGGACGAGGTCCGCGGACGCCACCCGGTTGGACGCGGAGAGGCCGGACCCGTCGTGCAGGTCGTACCGGGCCGCGTCGAGGCCGAGCGCCGCGAGGAACTGCCGCTCGAGCGCCAGGGCGCCCTCCCAGGTGCCCGTGCCCGTCTTCTCGAACGCAAGCGTCTTGAAGATCTGCTCGGCGTAAAAGCTCTGGCTGTGCTTGTTCGAGACCGACATCGTCGGGACGAGGTCCGACTCGGTCGTCGCGACGAGCGCCCAGGCATTGTCGGGCTTGACGTCGCGCTCGACAACGGCGCCGGTCAGCTCGATCCCCGCCGCGCGCAGCCGGCTCTTCAACGCCGCGCCGAAGAACTTCGGCGGATCGTCGATCGCGAGCGGCACCGAGTAGCGGAAGTAGCGCGCGGGAAGCGTACCGTCCACGTAGACCGTGTCCGAGCCTCCGGGCCGCGCCACCGCGACGCTCACCCTGCCCACTTTCCCGACCGCCCGCGCCCGCGGCACGGTCTGCACCACGTCGGTGTCCGGATCGATCGTCACGATCGCCGGCGCGCCCGGCAGGGCGCCGCGCCCGACCGAGACGATGACGACGTTGTCGTTGTAGGAGAGGGCCGAGATGGGCGCCTGGTACCAGCGCGTGTCGCGGTCCGGCGGCCATTCTGGGTTGCGGTAGACCCGGTCGAAGGCGCTCGCGTTCAAGATCAGGTCGCCGTTGATGCGCACGATCCCGGCGCGGCGCAGGCCATCGGCCCAGCGGTCGAACACCGCGAAGGAGTCGTTCTCGTAGAAGCGGCCCGAGACGTTCGGGTCCCCGCCTCCCACCACGAGCACCGACCCCATGAGATTGCCCTCGCGGACTTCGCCGCGCCGCCAGAACGTCGTGCGGAACTTGTAGTCCGGCCCCAGGAAGTGCATCGCGGCCGCCGACGAGAACATCTTCGTGACCGAGGCGATCGTCTCGGCCTGGTCGGGGTTGCGGGCGTACACGGGCTCCCCCGTCTCGAGCTCGGCGACGGCCACGGAGACTCCGGGCGACCTCGTCGGGGCCCGCCGGCCGATCTGGTCGAGCGCCTGCTCGAGGGTCTGGGGAATCGGGGCGCGGCGGGTCTTTGCGGGAAGAGGAAGGGCCAGCAGGACGAGCGCCGCGGCCAGCACCGCGATGCTTCTCGATTTGCGCGCGACTGTCCTCACCTCCAAATTATAATCGAGGCTTCTTGCGATTCGATGAAGTCTCTCGCGTCTTTGAGCTCTCCGTGCGCGAGATGGCGGAGGACGAAGGATTCCGCCGCGTCGGCTTCGACCGGGGCGACGGCTGGCGGCGGCTCGGCCTCGGGGCCCAGATCCACTCCCGTGTCCTCGGGCAGAGACGCGACGCGCACCCGGCCTACCGCGCCGAGGTCCACCTCGAAGCGCGCATTCCGGTCGAGAACTGGACAGCCGTCCTGACGGGCCGCCTCGATGGTTGCATCGAACGCTCCCCCGGCCGGTGGCTGATCGAGGAGATCAAGTCCACGAACCTCTCGGTGGACGGGGTGCGGCCCTCCGGCTACGCCTTCGAGAGGGACCGCCGCCAGCTCTACGGGTACTGCTATCTCTGGCGCCGGCTCGGGCACGGTCACGTCGGCGGCGCCCTCGTCTACGTGGACATCGAGACTGGCGAGGAGCTCTCGCTCGAGGTGCCGTTCGAGGAGGACACCGAACGGGAAGTCGAAAAGCGGCTGGCGCGTTCGCTCGCAATCTGGCGGGCGACAGAGAAGGTGCGGCAGCGCAAGGCGACAGCCGCCGCGCGCCTCCCTTTCCCGCACACCGCGCCCCGGCCGATCCAGGAAAAGCTGATCGAGGCCATCCGCAACGCCGTCCGTTCCGGCGAAAACCTCATCGCCGAGGCACCCACGGGCTCCGGCAAGACCGCCGCGGCGCTCTACCCCGCCCTCGCCGAGGGGTTGGCGTCGGGGCGCCAGGTCGTGTTCCTCACGTCGAAGACGCTGCAGCAGAAGATGGCGGTCTCCTCTCTCGTTGCGATGAACGAGCGCGCGTTTCAGACGGTGCAGGTCCGCGCCAAGGAGCGCATGTGCGCCAACGACCGGATCCTCTGCCACGAGGAGTTCTGCCGCTTCGCGAAGGACTATCCCGAAAAGATGGAGCGCTCGGACCTGCTCGGAAGGCTGCGCGAGGGCTACTCGCATCTGGACCCGGACACGGTTTTCGAAGAGGCGCGCCGCGAGGAGGTCTGCCCCTTCGAGGTGCAGCTCGAGCTGACTTCCCGCGCGGACGCGATCGTGGCGGACTACAACTACGTGTTCGAGCCGGCCGCGGCGCTGCGCCATCTCACGGGCGAGGATCTCGGCGAGGCGATCCTCCTGATCGACGAGGCGCACAACCTGCCCGACCGCGCGCGGCAGATCTTCTCGCCCGAGCTCGCCGAGGAGGAGCTGTCGGCCCTGCGCAATCGGCTCGTGCTCCAGACCGGCGATCTCTTCGCCGACATGGTGCTCTCGATCGAAGAACTGCTCGAGATCGTCCAGGCCGCCGCCGAGGACCTGCCAGAGGGCGAGGCCATCGCCGAGATCGAGCCTCCCACCGAGCGAGTCCTCGACCTGCGCCTGGACTGGGAAGCCAATCTCATTCGCTACCTGGCCTGGAAGCGCGAGACGCGGCTCGCGCTCGTGGACGATCCCGTCATGGACTTTCATTTCGCGCTGCAGCGCTTCTCGGCCGTGCTCTCGATGTTCGGGCCGGACTTCACCTGTGTCGTCGAACGGCGCGCGGCCGGCGTACGGCTCGGCCTCGTCTGCCTCGACCCGGCCCGCGCCCTGGCGCCGGTCTTCCGCGCGGCGCACTCGACCATCCTCCTCTCGGCCACGCTGACGCCGCCCGAGGCGATCGCGCGCGTCCTCGGCCTCCAGAAGGACCGCACCTCGTTCCTCTCCCTGCCCCCGCCCTTTCCGCCCGAGAACAGGAAGGTCATGATCGTTTCCTCCGTGCGGACGACCTTCAAGGCGCGCGAGAAGAACTACGACAGGATCGCGCGCCTCTTGGCCGAGATGTCCGACGCGCATCGGGGCAACGACCTCGTGCTCTTTCCGTCGTATCGCTTCCTGGCGGCGGTCGCCGAGCTCATGCCTCCGACCCGTTCGCACCTGCTCGTGCAGCGCCCGGACTCGAGCCCCTTCGAGAGACAGCGCCTGCTCGAGTCGCTCTCCGCACCGCCGCCGGGGGGCACGCTGCTTTTCGCGGTCTCGGGAGGGATGTACGCGGAGGGGGTCGACTACCCGGGCGAGCTTCTCTCGGCCGTCTTCGTGGTCTCGCCCGCCCTGCCCCAGGTGTCGTTCGAGCGAGAATTGCTGCGCCGCTATTTCGACGAGCGCGAGGAAGCCGGCTTCGACTACGCGTATCTGCAACCCGGGATGACGCGCGTGGTGCAGGCGGCCGGACGCCTCATTCGCAGCGAGAACGACCGGGGCGTCATCGCGCTCGTCTGCGCCCGCTTTCTCGAAGAGCCCTACGCGAGCCGCCTTCCCCGCGACTGGTACGAGGAGAGCCCGCGAGAGCTCTCGACGCGCCACCCGGCCGACGAGATCCGCGAATTTTTCGGGAGCTACGAGTGAAGAATCCCTACACGAACCCGCGCATGCCGAGACTGACCGTGGACGCATGGATCCGCGACCGCAAGGGCCGGGTCCTGCTCGTCAGCCGCGGACGGCCGCCGTTTGTCGGCCACTGGGGCCTGCCCGGCGGTTTCTGCGAGTGGAAGGAAACGACCGAGGATTGCTGCGCCCGCGAGACGCTCGAGGAGACCGGTCTCACGGTTCGGGTGGGCGCGCTGCGCGGCGTCTACTCGAGACCCGACCGCGACCCGCGCGGCCACAACATCACGGTGCTCTATGCCGCGAAGCCGCTGAAGGGCCGCGCGAAGGGCGGCGACGACGCGGCCGAGGCGCGCTGGTTCACGCCGCGGGAGCTCGGCAAGCTCGCGTTTGCGTTCGACCACCGGGAGATCGTGTTCGAGCAGCTCGCGCGGGACCGCAAGCAGCGGAGGTAGTCGAGTCGCCGCGCGGCGCCCAAAGGGATCCCTCGGGCCTGCGGCCCTCAGGATGCCATTCGAAGGGGGCTACGCCTGCTCCCAACGTCAGTCCCCGGTCTTGATCGTTTCCGAGAACGCGCGGGCAAGGAGGCCCTCGGCCGTGACCGCCCAGACCGTGTAGCGGTAGTACATGGACGGCTTCGCGGCAGAGTCCACGAACTCGTAGCGGAAGGAGTCCCTCGAGCTCTCCGACGACGGCACGATCTCCGGACCCGTGCGCCCGATGCGCCCGTCCGGGAGCACCTCTTCGCGGAACACGGCCCAGCCCCAGAGGCCGTCGTGGTTCGCGGTCGTCCACGTCAAACGGGCCCCGTCGGCACCCGCGTCGGCTCGCGCCTCGAGCCCGCTGAAGGGAGCCGTCGCCGAGAGCTCGCCGTAGGCAGGCGCGGCGACGCCGCGTCCCCCGCTCGCACTGCCCGCGACCAGCCAGTCGACGCGGGCCACCCCGGCCAGCGGAATCGCGTGGCGTTCTCCGGCCGCGAACTGCACGACATCCGGCGGCAGCGCCGCGTCCCGGTACCGGACGACGGCCGCGCCCGCGCCCCCGTCCTGGGGCCACGCGACGAGAAGCGTCTCTTCGGACTCGGGCAGGAAGCTCCGGTGGCGCACGCCGAAAGCCGCCGGGGCCGCGGCGTCGATCGCGCCTGACTCGACGTCGAGAAGCCGCAGCCGCGAGGGCGAGGCTTCGGGCTCGATGGACGCGTAGAGGCGCGCCGCCGCGCGCAGCAGGAGCGCCTGCTCGGACGACCCCTCGAGTTCCGCGACCGCCCGCAGGAGCACGGCCACCGGCGGCTCGCCGAGCTCGGCCGCGCGCTGCCACGCGTCGCGCAGGACCGTCGGCCCCCCGACAGCGTGCGAGGCCTCCGCGACCCAGAGGCGCCCGAGGATTCCGGGCCGGGCCTTGAAATCGAGATCGCCGGCCGCCGCGAGCATCCACGCCGCTTCGTTGCCCGACTCGCCCGGCGGCGCCGAGAGAAATTCCCCGAGCGCGGGCGAGAGGAACGGGTCTTCGACGCCGTAGCCGTCGAGTGTCGCGCGGGCAATCCGGCGGCCGACTTCTCTCACGATCTCGGAGGTCGAGAGTCCCGTCGCGTCGAGGAGCACGGCGGGGGCCAACAGCCGCCCCTTCTCCACCGACCGCGACGCCATCGCGCTCACGCCACCGGACTCGCCCCGCGCCACGTAGATCTTGAGAGGCTCGTCCCCCGCGAAGGGCGCCCGCCAGCCCTGGCGTCCGTAGAGCTCGTCGTCGAGGCGGGCGAGCTCCTCGGCGAGCTCCGTCCGCAGGCCCGGGTCATTCGCTTCGTCGAACAGGACCGCGCGACCGCCCGGCAGGGTCTGCCCGTCTCGAAAGTGGCGGTAGGGGCTTCGAACCCAATCCATTCCGGCCGCTGCGCTCGCGGGTCTTTCGGCGGCGGCCGTATCCGGAAGCGCGACGAACAGGAGAGCGGCCCCGAGGCAGGCCCCCGCAATCCGCCAACTCGATCGCCGCCGACTGGTCATGTCCTGAGGGTAGCCCTCGGGCGTCAAAGCGTCAATCAGGTGTACGGATCGCGCGCCACTGGCGTTTGGGCCCCGCGCCTTGCGCCGGCGTCCGGCTATTCGGCAGACTCTGCGGCGGCGACTCGCTCCTCGATGCGGACGAAGACGACCGTGATGTTGTCGACTCCGCCCTTCTCGTTGGCGAGGTCCACGAGACCCTGGCAGTGCTCCTCCGCTCCCTTTTCCCCGTTGGCTGCGACCATGTCCTCGATCTCTTCGTCGGAGAGCATGGTCGTGAGCCCATCGGAGCAGAACAGGATCACGTCGCCCGTCTTGAACTCCATCTCGCGCAGGTCCGGCGCGACCGACGGCCCGCCGCCGAGCGCCCGCGTCACGACGTTCTTGAGCGGGTGCGTCTTGGCCTCCTCCTCGGTGAGGATTCCGGCCGTGACCTGCTCGTGCACCCACGAGTGATCGTCCGTCAGCCGCGAGAGCTCGCCCTCGCGGAAGAGGTAGGCGCGGCTGTCGCCCACGTGCGCGAGCGACAGGATCTTCTCGTTCAGGAGTCCTGCGACGACCGTCGTCCCCATGCCCTTCAACCAGGGCTGCGCCGCGACGGCGGCCATCACCCGCTCGTTGGCCTTCTCGATCGCCACAGCGAGCCGGTTGCTGTTGAAGTGGAGCTCGTGGTTGTACTTGAACGGCCAGGTCGCCTCTTCCTTCTGCCGGGTCGCCGCGATGAACTCGCCGATCGTCTCGACGGTGATCTTCGCCGCAACCTCGCCGGCGGCGTGCCCGCCCATGCCGTCGGCCACGACGAAGAAGCCCTCGGTGGCGTCGAGCGCGAAGGCGTCCTCGTTGTGCTTGCGCTTCTTCCCGACGTCGGTCAGGCCGAACGCGTCAATCCGGGCCATGCTGCCGTTACCCCCGGCCTGCCCGCTGCACGCGGATCTCTTCGAGCGCCTTGCGCGCGTCGCCCGCAGCAGGGTCCCATCGGATGGCTTCCTGGTAGGCCTTCTCCGCCTTGAGGAGCAGGCCCGCCTGCCGGAAGATCGCGCCGGCGTCCTTCAGGAGAGCGCCGTTGTGCGGTTCGAGCGCGAGGGCAGCTTCGATCGCCTTGACGGCCGTGCGCACGTCCGCGGCGCGGGCCGAGGCGAGGCCGAGGTAGTGCTGCGCCTTGACGTCTCGCGGGTTGCGGCCGACGGCGAGCTGAAAGTTGCCGGCCGCCTCCGCGAACTTGCGTTCCTTGTAGGCGGCGATGCCCTGGCCGAGGTAGTTCTGCGCCACCATGTCCGCGTCGGCGGACATCCCCGCCGCGGCGGCAAGATCGAAGTCGTAGGATTTTCGCCTCTCCGGGCTCGTCAGCACATTCACCGCCTCGGTCAGATCCTGGAACTTTGCTTCGGCTTCCACCTTCTTGTTCGCCGGGGCCCGGTCCGGGTGAGCTTCGCGCGCGAGAGCGCGAAACCGCTCTCGAATCTCGGCTTCACTGGCGTCTCGAGCCACGCCGAGCAGCCCATAGTAGTCAATGTCTCGCGACATCTTGATGGATCCTCGACCGCGCAGCGGACGATTGCGACAGAGGTTAACATATTGGAAAGCAGGGGCTTCCGCAAGCGGGGCCCCAGGTCGGCGCGCCGGAACGACCCTCAGCCCCTCTTGTCGAGGAGGAGCTTTCGGGCGGCCACCCGAATGCCCTCGGCGAGGTTTCGATCGCGGGCCAGGTTGCGCAGCTCGCGCATGTTCAAGAACTTGATGAGCGGAAGCGTCAGATTCAGCGGCACGGCGGGGTTGGTGACCAGGGCGTGCTGGATCCTGGGGCGCTTGACCCATTCCCGCGTCGAGGCGATCTCGTGAAAAATCTCGGGAGCCAGATGCCGCATCGCGCAGAACGTCTCGACCTCCGCGGGCGTCAGGGCCTCGCAGCGCAACACCGCGAGGCTCACGATCTTGTTGACGTCGCCGATCAGGATCCGGCGCTCCTCTTTCGAGCCTTTCTGGGCGATCGCGAGCTTCTCCTTGACGGTCATGGAGGCGATGCGCCGGAAAATCTGGGCGAGGCTGGCCGCGTTGTAATCCTCGGCGGCGGCTACCGCGTCCGCGCCCTCGCCCCCTTCCTCTGCCTCCGCTGTTTCCGCTCCGTGCTCCTCGGTCTCGTCGAAGACGATGCCGGCCGCCTCCTGCCGCGCGAGGCGCTCCTCCTCCTCGAGTCGCAGCCGCCCCTGCTCCTGGCGCCGCTCTTCCTTCTCGAAGAACTCCTCGCGCAGCTCGAGCAGCCGCCGCCGGCCATCGGCGGTCAGGCCCGGGTTCTCGAGCAGAGCCTCGATGAGCGGCGGCTGCCGGAGCAGGCGCACCTGATTGACGATGAGCGCCTCCTGGGGCGACCCCGTCACGATCCCGGCCAGGCGCAGAAGGGTTTCGTCGCCGACGCTGCGGCTGCGGATGATGCGCTCGAGCACGAGGTGGTCGTCGAGATGCCGGCTGACGGCGTCGATCTCCTCCTCGCTCGGCTCGGCGGCGTCTATGAACCGGGCCACGTCGTCGGGAGGTATCGCCGCGAGCGTCTCGAGCGCGGGCGGCCCGACGTCCGGATCGGGGTCCGAAACGACGGCCAGCAGGGCCCGGAGCCGGTCCTCGCTCTCCAGTGGAAGCAGGCCCCGCGCCGCGAACGCGCGCAGCTCGCGAGGCGCATCGGCAGAGCGCACGAGCGAAACGAGATCCCGGGGCTCGAGCGACGCCGGGCGGTCGGGTTCGGCCAAGGGCGAAGGGACCGGAGCCCCTAGCTCTGCGTCAGGCGCGAGGGCAGGGGGAGATTGCGGACGACCTGGCCCGCTCCACCGAGCGGCTCGAGGGGCCGGCCGTCCACCGTGACACGCACGCCTCCGGCGTTTCCGAGGGTGAGGCGAAAGCCGACCTGCGTCTCGAAGCGCTGGGAGGTGCCACGGCGGCTCATGCCGGAAAAAATCGGGGTCCCGTCGGACGCCGTCACCTCGGTCCACGAATCCTGCTCGAACTCGAGGACCATGGAGACGCCACCGGCCGACTTCGGCGCCTCAGCCACGTGCTCTTCCGGAATCACCGGAGCGGGGCCTGGAGAGACGGACACATTCTTGAAAGTCACCGGAGCGACGTGGCGTTGTGCGATCGGCATCGCGCTCGCGCTGCGCCTCTCGGGCCGGGCGATCAGCCCGAGCACGAGAAGGACGGCGATGACGCTGACGACGATCGTGCTCGCGGCCGCGCGACGTCCCCGCAGAAACCGCGACCGAAGGCCGCCCTTCTTCGACGCCCCGTCGCGCGACTTGCCCGGCGCGAGATCGGCGAGGTACGCGTTGACCATCTCGTCCGGATCGAGACCGAGGTGCCGCGAGTAGGAGCGGATGAACCCGCGCGTGAAGACCGGGGCCGGCAGCCTCGAGACATCGCTCATTTCGAGGGCTGTCAGGAGTCGGAGCGAAATCTTCGTGGTGGCCGAGATTTCCTCGAGCGCAACGCCCCGGATGAGCCTCTCCCGACGGAGTTCTTCTCCGAAAGTCAGGACCGGTAGCTCACCCATTCTCGTCTCCCGCGATTGGACGATTGATGCTAGCCCCCTGCGACCCGCTCCGCAAGGACTCTTTCCACGCAGGCCTTTACGAGCGGTGTCGTCCGAGGCGACTCGAGCATTCCGCGCAGGTCCTCGAGGCTCGCCCGGGTCAGGAGGGCCAGGGCCATGGGCACCGGAAGAACAGGGTTGCGCAGGATGGCGCTCCGCACGGCTGGCCGGGGGCCCCAGCGGGGGTGTGCCGCGATCAGGGCCAGGCAATCCGCCCGGGCGCCGAGCTGGTAGGCGGCCGCCTGGACGACGTCCGCCTCGGTGGCGAAGCGGTTCTCGAGCACGGAGGCCAGGACCCGCGAGTCCGGGTCGAGGCGCAGGCAGAGCAGGGCCCCCCGGCCGACACTGCGGGCCAGGTCCACTCTTTCGGCCAGCGCCATGTCGGGCAGGCGCCGCAGCAGGTCGAGGTCCGCCGCCCGCCGGATGGCCGGGTGCACGCGAACGTCCGCCGAAAGCCAGGCGAGGTCCCGCCAGAAGAGCGTGGCCACGAGGCCGAGCGCCTCGGCGCGCGGCGTTCTCGGGTGGCCGGCGAGCGCCCTGCGCACCGCGTGAAACCTGCGAGCGCCCCTGTCCGCGAGAATCTCCTGGACGGTCTCGAGCGCAAGGCCAGGTTGGCGAAGGAGCCGGAGGCATTCCCCCTCGGTGCGCATCCGCCTATTTTCCTATCTTCTGTTCTTGCGGTAACACGCTCGCGCGAGCGATCGCGCGAGGACCTCGACGGCCTCTTCACGCTTCTCGCCCGCCTCTTCGGCCGCCCGCACGAGGGCCGATCCGACGACCACTCCGTCGGCAAGCGCCGCGGCCCGGGCGGCGGCATCCGGATCGCCGATGCCGAAGCCGATCGCGATCGGGAGCCCTCGCGCCTGTCTGCGCGCGCGGCGAACCGTCGCCGGCAGGTCGCGCGCGAGCGTGCGCCGGGCCCCGGTCGTGCCCGCGCGCGACACGACGTAAAGGAAACCGCTCGAGAGACGGGCGGCGGCCGCCATGCGCGAGGCCGGAGACGTCGGCGACACGAGAAATACGGTATCGAGCCCGGGCGCGCGCAGGTCGGGCTGCACGGCCCGCGCCTCCTCGGGAGGAAGGTCCGTCAGGAGCACCCCGTCGAAGCCCGCCTCTCGCGCCTCGCGCGCCGCGCGGGCGACGCCCCGGCGCAGGAGCGGGTTCAGGTACGAGAAGAGGACGAGCGCGAGGCCGGTTTCCCTGCGGAT
>Ga0209048_10006494_pt1 | contig 10937 bp, 11 predicted proteins | sample FrelakmetCRP12CR_FD_187146 | JGI IMG/M metagenome (GOLD analysis project Ga0209048, IMG submission 187146) | Freshwater lake sediment microbial communities from the University of Notre Dame, USA, for methane emissions studies - CRP12 CR (SPAdes)... | ecosystem: Environmental > Aquatic >... | reverse complement strand
CAACCGCCTGCGCAGAGATCTCGGGTACAGCCAGAATTGCAACTTTCACTTTAAACCTGTCAATGATCTCCTTTAGTCTGTTCATATCATATACCGGAACTACTGACCTCATCTTATGCTTAAAAGGGTCAATGTCGAATGTTGCCACAATATTCATATTTCGCGGGACGAAACGGCTGTATTTCGACAAAGACTGCCCCATATTTCCCATTCCTATCAGTACAATGTTATGATCTTTGTTGCGATGAAAAATATTTTCCATCGTCGTAAGCAGTTCGTCAATTCCATAACCACCTCTTTTAAAAAAGCGCACACTGCAATCATTTGAGTTCCACCAGCTAAAGTGACCGGAACCCGGCTGCCAGCTACTATTCCGGCAACTGCAGGAATCATTGGATCGCCAACCACCCCTACCGCTTGGAAGGGATCCAGAGGGAGTTCATCTGCCAGACCTGCTGCATTCAATCCGGCCTGAACCACCTCCTTCTTAAGATCATGGGGATTTTCAGGAGTACTTCCACTCACTTTACCCCAAGCATCATATCCCATAGCCTGAAGAACTCCCAGAGCAGTAGTAGTTCCTGCTGGTGTGCTCTCACCTATCACTAGGTGATCCGTAAGTTTTGATAAAGTTTCACCCAGTATCTTACTCTTGATAAATATTTCCTCCGGTTTTTTTACCGCTTGGCCTGTTTTTATATTCCCCCCTGGTTCCTCATTGATGTTCACGTAAGGCAAGTTGGGTTTAAAAGCCGCCCCAGCATCGGCAACCATAAATGGAATATCAGCAAGTTCCAATGCTGCCTTGGTAATTACTGCCGGTGTAGGTGCTGCAGATCCTTCAACCACGGTTTGAGGTATATCTGGAAGGCAATTTGGCTCACCTAGCACGATTAGTTCCACGTCTGCTGCTGGAGTGTAATCTGTAAGCTCAGGTGAAGCTCCGGCACCAGTTATTCCTGGGATCCGGGAGGTAAGAGTAGAAGCAATTACACATAAAAATAATGAATCCATATTCTCCAGTTTAGGTAATAAATTTCCTGATCCATAAATTTTAATGGCTTGATCCATGCGATTACCCATTTCTCTAATACTCTCAAAAACAGTTTAGAATAGTATGGTATATAAAATAAAATATCTCGAAAATTACAAATAGCCAAAAAAAGGTGAATGGGGGAATATATTAATAATCCCCAATTCAAAGGTTCTTTATTACTTATTTCCGTTTTGGCAGCAGCATTCCTCCAAATAACATGAGCCCTGCTAAAAGCAAAGCCACTAGAGGTGTTCCTGTTTGCTGCATACCTACGGATTCTTCTTGGGCGTTAACTGTTGGTTCTCCAGCTGCCTTTACATTGATGGTTGGGGTTACTGGTTTTACTGGGCTTGTGGCTGGTTCTACTATGGTAGGGTCAGAAACAGCTCTGAGTGACCTCTGAACCAAGCAGCAAGACCATTTGTAACAGCATCCGTCGTGGGTGTGTTCAGGAATGGTACATTTGAGAGTTCCTCTTACCCAGTTGTAACAACTGTCAGCGTGGGTGTTTACTCCTCCACAGTTGCATGGATCGCATGTGCACTTTAGGTCACCTCTGACCATATTGTAGCAAGAATCATCGTGAGTATGTTCCTTTTTATTACAGTTAAGAACAAACTGTCCTTCGTTTACCATGTAGGTACCAGTTGCAACGTTGACGTAGTTTCCAGCTTTGACTGCTTTGGCAGTTATGGTTATGGTCTTTGATTGTCCACGAGCCAGGTTTAAGGGTCCTATTGTAACATCGTTTCCATTGAAAGTTCCACCAGATACAGATGTAACTTCTAACCCGTCAGGGACTACATCACTGATTTTAATACTTGTAAAATCATTAGCGTAAGCAGGGAAGGGGCTGGCAGGGGATGAGTTGGGGTTTTTAATGGTTATTGTGAAAGTCTCCAGGTCTCCAATTTGCAGTACTTTAGCTGATTCCGTCTTAGTAAATAAAGCACTTGCAGGGTCGTTTGGTTTTAGCGGGGGGATAGGATTCACATTACTTGCAGATGCAAGACCAATTGTACCAAGCACCATAACCAAAATAAGAAATGTAGGTAGGATTTTTTTTGGCATTTTTTTTCACTCCTTTTATGTAGATTGGTGTGTGTGGTCAATAGTATGATGCTTCACCCATATAAGCTTTTCACTAAAAAAACCATAATATATATTAATATGTTATTCATCGTCACAATAAAAATGATATAACGAAATAATATATTTCCACATTGTAAAAGCATTATGAATTCAGATAAACAGTAAAATAGGTGATAAAAATAATTTGAACACTTTTTAATGACTAATATTTTATATATTTTTAATCCAAGTTAGATAATAGTTTAATAAGTGAAAAGAAAAGATATACAAATTAAAATATTGTGAATTATAAATAACATTATTTACCGATCTTTCACCAAGAAAATTGTTAGCTTAACTAGATAAATATAAAATCCGAGGATCCGTGTTTGCATTTTCCTATTTCATTTACTTCTTGGCAGTAACATTCGTCAGAGTAACATGAGAACATTATTGAAGGGCTGCTACTGGCGCTCCACTTCGCTGAATGGAAAAGATTGGGGGTTGAGTGATAGTATTTACTTAAAATTCTACGTTTGTTGGGGTGAATAAAAATTAAATATATTGAAAAACAAGAGTTACATAATCCAAATGGACATAATTAATATTTTGACGAACAAAACAGAATAAATCTTTAAATTGTTCCAAAAAATCACCAAACAATTTTGAATTAAAATTATAGAGTGATATTTTGATTTGTATAGGATTAGAGGGCACGGCAGAGAAGACAGGTGTAGGGATAGTGGACTCGGAGGGCAATATCCTTGCCTCCCGGGGAAGCTCTTTGATCCCAGAAACCGGTGGTATTCATCCCCGAAAAGCAGCAGAACATCATGCTGAAAGTCTAGTTCCCCTTATAAAAGAAGCTATGGTGGATGCGAAGCTATCGTTAAGGGATCTTGATTTGGTGGCCTTCTCTCAGGGTCCTGGTTTGGGGCCAGCTCTGCGCACCGTTGCTACTGCATCCCGTAGTTTATCCCTCTCTCTTAATGTGCCCATTCTGGGTGTTAATCACTGTATAGGCCATATTGAGATCGGTAGACTCACTACCAACTGCCAAGATCCGCTGACTTTGTATGTAAGCGGAGGGAATACCCAAGTTATCGCCTTTGACGGGGGGCGCTATCGGGTTTTTGGGGAGACTCTTGACATTGCCATGGGGAACTGTCTAGACCAGTTCGCCCGTTCAGTGGGATTGGGACACCCGGGAGGGCCCAGAGTGGAAGAACTGGCCCTAAAATCAGATAATTATCTTAAACTACCTTATACTGTTAAGGGCATGGATTTATCTTTCTCAGGACTCTTAACCGCAGCTATCCGTAAATATGAGGCTGGTGCAGCCCTGGAGGATGTTTGCTACAGTCTGCAGGAAACAGCCTTTTCAATGCTGGTTGAAGTCACCGAGCGGGCATTGGCTAACTCCAAGAAGGCTGAAGTTCTCCTTGTGGGTGGAGTAGCTGCTAATCAGCGTCTCAGGGAGATGCTCTCCATTATGACTAAGGAACACTACTCTGATTTTTACCTACCCCCCGTGGAGTATTGTGGTGATAATGGGGCTATGATTGCCTGGATAGGACAATTGATGCATCAAAATGGATTCAATCAGGAAATTGAAGATACCAAAGTTATCCAAAGATACCGAACCGACCAGGTAGATGTGCCCTGGATGAAAAAGTCCACAGATCACATCGAACTACCACTAGAACTAGCTGCCAAGGGCGCGGAGGCTAACATCTGCCCAGATCAATATCTAGACCAATATGTGCTGGTTAAAAAAAGAATTCCAAAAGGATACAGAATAGATGAAATAGACCAAGAACTCCGGAAAAACAGAACAAAAAGTGAATCAAAGCTTCTGGGAGAGGCTAAACGATGCGGAGTCGTCACACCCTTGGTTTATGATGTGGACAAGAAGAATAGCACCATTACTATGGAAAAAATAGAGGGAATGTTAGTTAAGGATTTCTTCAACCAAGCGGAACTATTTGAAATAACAGCGATCTCCCGAAAAATCGGAGAATTTGTTGCCCGGCTGCACAACTGTGGCATAATTCACGGAGATCTCACCACCAGCAATCTCATCCTAAACTGTGATAAAATAGTTTTCATCGACTTCGGCCTTGGCAAGATCTCCCACTTAGTGGAAGACAAAGGAGTGGACCTCCTGGTATTCAAGAAAGCTATCACAAGCATTCACCATCACATTAGCCAGGCGTGCTTCGACGCTATCCTGGACGGATACCAGGAATCAGATGATTTTGAGGAAGTGGTGGATAAAATTGGGGAGATAGAAGGAAGGGGTCGCTACACAACAAACTTTTAAAGATAAAAATACCAATTTAATATTTCTTAAAGTAAACCAAAAATGGTGTGTACATCTTGAAGATTACCTTTATTACTGGTAACCTACACAAAGTTAAAGAAGCCAGAGGTATATTTCAGCAATTCTATATTAAGCTGGAACACGTGGACTTCGGCTACCCGGAAATCCAGGGAGAACTAGTTGATGTGGCTCGCTACGGTGCTGAACACGCTGCAAAGCGATTGGGAAAGCCAGTAATTGTGGAAGACGCGGGTATTTTCATAAGGGCCCTGAGATGGTTTCCAGGCACCTATTCTTCCTACGTACAAAGATCTCTTGGTAACCAAGGCATTTTAAAACTGATGAAAGATGTTCAGGACCGCTACGCCGAGTTCAGGTCGGTGGTTGGGTTTGCAACGCCCAAAACCGAGCCCGAGATTTTTTTTGGTGTAGTCGGGGGACAAATAGCATATCGTGAGAAAGGAGATCACGGTTTCGCCTATGATCCAATTTTCATCCCAGAAGGATTTGATAAGACCTTCGGTGAGCTGAATAGAAATGAAAAAAATGAATTCTCCCACCGTCGCAGGTCTCTGGAAAGTTTTGCCCATTGGTATAAAGATTATAGAGGTGATTAAATGGCTACTAAGCCTGAATGGATTGAATACTCTACAGAAGAAATTGAAGAAATTATCCTGAAACTAAGAAAAGAAGGAAAATCAACCAGTGTCATCGGAGTCATACTAAGAGACCAGTACGGAATCCCTGACATAAAAGCCGTGACAGACATGAAGATAACCCATATACTGGAGAAGCACGGGCAGAGTGAAGAATACCCTGAGGACCTAATGAACCTCATCCGCAAGGCAGTGAACATCCGGGATCATCTCAAGGAGAATCCTAAGGACCTGCATACTAAACGGGGCTTGCAACTCGTGGAATCTAGGATAAGGAGACTGGTGAAGTATTACGCTAAGGAAGGAGTTCTCCCTGAAGGATGGAGATATGAGCCCAAAAAAGCAGCATTACTTGTTAAATAGGGCTGAAGAAGCCACCAAACTCCTTAAAGAGCACCTAAATCGTGGCCATGTGGTTAGAATAATCTCCCACAATGATTCCGACGGAATATCAGCAGCAGGAGTGATCTGCAATGCCATCTCTCAGGAAGGTGGAAAATTCCATGTAACCTTAGTACCGCGTCTCAAGGACCAAGTACTCGACAGACTATCCCAAGAAAAATACAATCTATTCTATTTCTGCGACATGGGAAGTGCATCTATTGAGAGAATTGGCCGACTTAAAGGTCAGGCCATAATCGCCGACCATCACCAGACCATGGACACCGCTGGCGATGAGCACGAAAACGTGACCCACGTGAACCCTCATCTCTTCGGAATGGACGGAACACGTGATATTAGCGCCTCCGGAGTCACCTACCTTACAATTCGCCCGTTTGAAAAGCAGCAATTGTCTGGATTGGCCCTGGTAGGGGCTGTGGGAGACATGCAATATTCTAACGGGTTCGAGGGAGTGAATCACACTATACTAACCGACGCCCTTGAATCTGGAGTGATTGAAGCACGAGAAGACCTTAAAATCGTTGGAAGAACAGAAGAACTGCTCTACAAATCACTTTCCCACACTTTCCAACCTGCACTGCCAGGAATCTCCGGTGATCTGGAGGGTAGTCAAGCCTTTCTGGAAAAAATCGGAATTTCATATGGCATAAAGTTCACAGAACTAGCCGACGAAGAAAAAGACTTGCTCAAGGAGCAACTAATCCGTCTTAACCCCCATATCTTCGGTTCAGTTTACAGCATTCCTCAAGAAACCCCAGCCATCCAAAATATCCAAGACTACTCCCAAATATTGGATGCCTGCGGTAAAAACAAACGTTACGCCACGGGTTTAAGTATTTGCCTTGGAGACCGAGAGTCAGCCCTCCCAGAAGGGTTGGAACTCCTTAATAAATACCTAGAAAGTTTAATGAAGGCCATTAAATGGATCCAAAGGGAGGGTGCAGAGGAGATGGACTATGTTCAGTACCTCTACACAGAGAATAAGGAAAAAAGGAGCATCATAGGCACATTAGCCAGTATAGGCATTGAACTAGAACTTCTTAATCCCAAAAAACCCGTTATAACACTTTCACGCATGCACGAGTTGGTAAAGGTGTCAGGCCGCACCACCATGGAACTAACTATTAAAGGTGTTAACCTTGGATTTGCCTTGGAACAAGCATCAAAAAGTTTTAATGGATCTGGTGGTGGGCATAACATTGCAGCGGGTGCTGTAATACCATATAAAAACTTGGAAAACTTTAAAAATTTAGTAAATGATGTGATAAGCAGCCAGTTAGGCGCTTAGATCTAAAAGGTGATGCTTTTGTACTTGAACCGTGAAGAGGAAAAAATGTTCCAGGGCGAGTATGGTACTGCGGTGGAAAAATCCATGGAGATCCTGGTAGCATTGGGAGACATTTACGGGGCAGAGAGAATGGTGGAGATCGAATCCGCCCAGATATCCGGAGTATCCTACAAGACCATCGGTGATGCTGGACTTGAATACCTTGAAGACTTGGCTGGGGTGGGTGCTAGAGTCACTGTTCCCAGCACGCTAAACCCAGCGGGTGTAGACTTGGAACGGTGGAAAGAACTGGGATTTTCTTCTGAATTCTCCTATAAGCAGCTTCGTATTGTGGAAGCATACAAAAAGATTGGGGTAATTACCACCTGTACATGCACTCCTTACCTATCCAGTAACCTCCCCATACTAGGAAGTCACATAGCTTGGTCCGAATCATCAGCAGTCTGTTACGCTAACTCAGTTATTGGAGCTAGGACAAATCGTGAAGGGGGGCCAGGAGCCTTATCAGCAGCCATATGTGGCCGAACATCTCTTTATGGTTACCACCTGGAATCTGGACGTAAAGCCAGCGTGGTTGTGGAAGTTAAAACTTCACTAAAAGGTGTGGACTATGGGGCCCTGGGCTACTTGGTGGGCTGTGAGGTGGGAGGAGGAGTACCCTTCTTCCAACTAGAAAGTAATCCGAACTCTAATGATTTAAAAAGTCTTGGAGCCGCTCTTGCCTCTTCGGGGGCTGTGGCCCTTTATCACATCCAGGACGTGACCCCTGAATATCATCTGGCCATGCGCGGCTTGGAAGTGGGTGATGTAGAGCTTATGACCGTGGAAACGTCAGATATTGAGAGAATCCGAAGGAAACTCTCCAGCAGCCCAAATAAGCCAGACCTGGTCTGTCTGGGATGTCCACATGCAAGCTTGGACGAGGTCGCCCGGGTGGCCAGTTTTCTGGAAGGGAAAAAACTCAAAAACCAGCTCTGGATCTGCACCTCCATCCTGGTAAAGGCAGCTGCTGATAGGATGGGATACACCGCCGTCATAGAAAAGGCGGGTGGACATGTGGTTTGTGATACCTGCATGGTGGTGGCCCCCATAGAAGAATTAGGATATGAAGTCATCGGAGTGGATTCCGCCAAGGCAGCCAACTATGTGCCCAGTATGTGTGGTCTGGATGTAGTTTTTGATGATTGGGAAAATCTGTTGGTAATAAAATGAACCCACATTAGTCTATATAAACCCTTTTTTAACCCTGATTTCTATTATCATGTGATTTATCGCCATTTTTATATGCATTCCCATTTATAACATATTCCATGGTTAAGTGGATACAAAAACCGCCTACGGATATCAAGTTCATATATAATTGTATGTTAATCGAATAGAATTTCATAACCTTCTTTTAACAGATATATGGCTATTAGAATCCCTATAATTGGGTCGGCTTGCCATATTCCGTATATATAATTTAATAGAAGTCCAAATAAGAGAGCAATTGACAAATACAAGCATGCGAGTGTTTGTTTTGAATCAGCTATTAAACTTTTACTTTTTAAGGATTTTCCAGTTTTATTCTTCATATAAAACAGGGAAGGCATCACAATTATGGATGCTATGGCTAATAATATCCCTAAAAAGCTTGGATTCGGAATTTCAGCTGTATACAGTTTGTTAGCAGATTCATATAAAACATAAATTCCTAAAATTAAGAAAGTATATCCAATATATTTCAATGCTCTTTTTTCTATCTCTTCCTCTTCTACATCTGATATCTTTCCAGTTTTCCGAAATCTCCATACCAAAATAGTGGCTGAGAAGGATTCTACAACACTATCCAAACCAAAACCAAGAAGAGATGTACTACCAGCAATTAAACCTGCAAAAATCGATAAAATGCCTTCAATAATATTATATACAACAGTGAAATATGATAAATTTAATGCTCGCTTATACAGATTAGATTCCACATTTAAACCTCAATAGTATTATCAAAGAAACTTTATAATACTTTGGCTTGTACTTCTCTTTATCTTCTCCTCTTCCTCCTACGGGGTGTCCTGTCAGTTATCGGTGGAATTTATGATAGAATAGTGTGACTTGGCGATAATTACTATTTAAATCTCTTTTTAAAATCATTTATGATCCTGAACTGCTAAGGTAAGGTTTATTCATCATTATTTCGGGTATAACTTCGGGGGATCTTCCATCGAATAAAAAATAAATAATTATTATAAATCGGAATAAAGAACTCTATAAGTATCAATTTTCTGAGGTATAGTTTTGGATGCAGAGGAAAGAGAAAATAAAGGTAGAAAAGCCATTATTGTTGGTATTTCGGGGAATATTCTCCTCGTTATTTTTAATTTTATAGTAGGTACTCTTTCTGGCAGTACAGCACTTGTTGCCGAATCTGCCCACACTTTTTCAGATATTTTAGACAGTTCAATAGCATTCATAGGTTTTAAAATAGGGCTTAAACCTCCTGATATCGAACATCCTTATGGTTATGGGCGAGCAGAGTCTCTGGCAGGGCTGGTGACAGTAACTTTCCTGGTTATCATTGCTTATGAATTACTTTTTGATGTATATCAAAAGCTTTTATTAGGAGGAGCATTGACTCCACCAAATTGGACTGCGGCAATAATGGCTTTAGTAGGCGTAGTCGTCAACTTCACCATGACTAATTATATGACAAAAACTGGTCAGGAAATTAATATCCCGCGATAATTGCAGATGCTAAGAACCAGAAAGTAGATATATTTACATGCGTCGCCATATTCATAGGAGTTATAGGTTCACAGTTAGGTATGCCTATTTTAGATCCATTGATTGCGCTTTTCATTGTTGCTCTGGTTTTGAAGACCGCTTTTGAAGTGGCCAGGGATAATATAAATAATATCATTGGGAAAGTACCTTCAGAGGACATTTTTAATGATATTAAAGCAGCTGCTTTATCTGTAGAGGGAGCTTCAGGAATCCATGATATTAAAATAAATTATATTAGGTCATACGCATCCGCTGACATCCATATTGAAGTAGATCCTAATTTAAGTCTTGTTGAAGCTCATAGAATATCTTATCTTGTTGAAAAAAGGATTATCGACAAGGTAGATATTGTAACTATTGTGAATGTACATGTATGCCTCCTCGACAAAGGTGTATGCTTTGATTAACCTAATAGTCATCTAAATCGAAATAACTGGATAGATATCTAAAAAGGAGATAAACCATGAAAAAATCCATAGGAGCCCAAACCATAGTCTATCCCACTCCAGTATTTGTGGTGGGCACATATGATTTGGAGGAAAACCCGAACGTAATGACCGCAGCGTGGGGTGGAATTTGCTGTTCTGTACCACCTTGTGTCTCTATTTCTTTAAGAGAAGCAACCTACACCTATCATAACATATTAGCCCGCAAAGCTTTCACCATAAGCATCCCCTCAGAAAGATATGTAAAAGAAGCTGATTACTTTGGTATGGCATCGGGAAAAGCTGTAGACAAGTTCTCTACCACTGGACTGACACCAGTTAAAAGCGAAGTAGTGGATGCACCTTATGTCAATGAATTTCCATTTGTTTTAGAGTGTAAATTACTTCAAAGCGTTGAAATAGGGCTGCATACCCAGTTCATTGGTGAAATAAAAGATATAAAAGTGGATGAAGACATAATCAAAGATGATAATCCTCTCATAGAAAAAATAAAGCCCCTAATATTTAGTATGGACAACATGTCTTATTATGGAGTCGGAAAATACGTGGCGAAAGCCTTTTCTATTGGAAAGGAGATTATGAAATAAAAATTATTACTATTTTCTTCTATTCCCCTTGAATCGATCCTTTATCTCTCGGGCTCAACGGAATCACCGGGACATCCGCATTTCCTGGAGAAACCTTCACATGGACGAAGACTGTCCCTATGGCTCTAAAATAAGCTTAAAATCAATGTTTTAATGAAAAATGAATAATTCAAAAATTACTAAATGTTTCATTTATCCAAGACCTAATTTCATCTCTAATTTTCCTGAAAGAATCAGTTTTTTCTTCGTCTGTTCCATCAAATGCATTAGGATCCCTGAAACCTTGATGAATAGTTGTTTTGCTGGTCCCTGGGAAGAATGGGCATGTTCCTTCTTCATCTCCACATAAAGTAACTACATAGTCGAAT
>Ga0209048_10006493_pt1 | contig 10939 bp, 8 predicted proteins | sample FrelakmetCRP12CR_FD_187146 | JGI IMG/M metagenome (GOLD analysis project Ga0209048, IMG submission 187146) | Freshwater lake sediment microbial communities from the University of Notre Dame, USA, for methane emissions studies - CRP12 CR (SPAdes)... | ecosystem: Environmental > Aquatic >... | reverse complement strand
TCGCGCGCATGGTAACGGGGCGCTTCCTCCTGCTTGTAGGAAGTCTCGTGCTCTTCGTCGACCACGATCAGGCCGAGATTTTCGAGCGGCGCGAAGACCGCGCTGCGCGCTCCGACCACAATCCGCGCGCGGCCGGATTGAATCTTATGCCACTCGTCGTGACGCTCTCCTTCGGACAAGCGACTGTGCAAGACCGCGACCGTGTCCGGCCCTTCGGAGAAGCGGCTCTTAAACCGCTCCACCGTTTGCGGCGTGAGTGAGATTTCCGGGACGAGGACGATGGCCGTTTTCCCGCGCAGAAGGGTCGAACGGATCGCTTGCAGGTAAATCTCCGTCTTTCCGCTCCCGGTTACACCGTGCAGCAGAATTGGTTTCGCCTTCTCCGGCGCGGCCAGCGCTTCCTCGACCGCGCTCAGGGCGATCGTTTGTTCCGGATTCAGGATGAGGTTGGTTGACGCGACGAATTGCTCATCGGCGTGCGGATCGCGCGCCACGGCTTCTTCGTGCAGGACCACGAGTCCACGTTTCTCCAGCGCACGCAGCGTCTGGTTATCCAGTGAAGTCTGCCGAAGCAGTTCGGCGGCCGCCATTGGCTGAGAAAGATTTGCGACCGCTTCGAGTAATTCAGCCTGACGCGGAGCGCGCCGTCGCAATTTCTCGATCTCATCCGCGGAGATCTGTTTCGCCGCCGTGACGAACAATTGCTTTTTCCATCCGACTTCGGCCCGCCGGATTACCTGCGGCAGGAGACTGCGCATGACCGCTTCGATCGGGCAGCAGTAATACGTGCTCATCCATCTCGCGAGCTCGACCAGCGTTTCGCTCAGCGCCGGCCGATCGCCCACGAGCGCTTCAATCGGCCGAATACCTTCGGCGGAGCTTTCCGTGAGCAACGCAACCACCGTCGCGAGAGCGGACTTCTCGCGAAAGGGCACGCGGACGCGCGACCCGATGCGGACCCGGTCCGCGAAAGTCTCAGGCACGAGATAATCCAGCTCGCGGTGGATCGATCGATCAATGATAACGCGCGCGTAAGATGGTGGAGAAGCCATTGCTCGAATTTAATTGATCAGCGGCAACGATGTATGGATTGATGCTGGCGTGATCATAATCGTGCTCGTGCCCAGGCGCTCCGGCGTTTCTTCCCCGTGCGGGCACGAGCAGGAGCACGAGAGTTGATACTGGCGTGACGCGATTTCTGTTCAAAGTAATTATCTGCGCGCTGCTGGCCGCGGCGGCTGGCGCTGGCTATCTCTCGCTGAAATCCGGGGACCCAGCCTATTCGCTTCTGGAATGGATCAGCCCGGCGCGCTTTCAGCAGCACGACGCGCTCATCCGAACCGTGGCCGCCGAACATCATCTCGACCCGATGCTGGTAAAAGCGGTCGTCTGGCGCGAGAGCCGTTTCGATGCCCGAAAGGTCGGGAGTGCCGGTGAACGCGGCCTCATGCAGGTGAGCGAAAGGGCCGCACGCGAATGGGCTCGGGAGAATCACGTGGAGAATTTTCACGCGGAGGAATTGTTCGACCCAAAAATCAATCTGGAGGCGGGAACCTGGTATCTGCGCCGGGCCATGCAGCATTGGGAAGCGCAGGCGGACCCGATCCCCTTCGCGCTGGCCGAATACAACGCCGGCGCCAGTCGTGCTCAGCGGTGGGCCGGCGGGGACGAGGTTGTCATTCCATCCAAGACATTCCGGGCCAATATCGATTTCCCCGGAACCCGCAAGTACGTCGATTCCATCATTGCGCGCCTCGAATTCTATAGACGCCGCGGGCGAATGTAGCTGGCTTAGGCCTGTAGCGGCGCTCTCTGAGCGTCGGCTCCAACCTATTTTGGCAGTCAGACCGCCGAATAGAGGGCACCGCGAACCCTCGGGATGACCTGCTGCGCTTTAGCGCGAGGCCGGGCTTTCCAACGTCACAAAGACCGCCGGGCCCGTCGTGTCCTTTGGGTGAGGCCGTTCCGAAATCGACGTTGGCGAAATTCCGGTGAATCATTGGGACGATGGACAAGGCTTCTATCGCAGACGTGCTGGATAAGATCGCAACCCTGCTGGAATTGAAGGGCGAAAATCCGTTCAAGGTTCGAGCCTACACCAACGCGGCGCGCTCCCTCGAAACCTGGGGCGGCCATATTGCCGATCTGCGCGACGAAGAAACGCTTGAAAAAATTCCGGGCATCGGCAAAGCGATCGCCGCAAAGATAAAGGAGCTGGTCGAGACTGGGGGCCTAAAGTTCTTCGAAGATCTGCGGTCAGAATTCCCGGCCGAAATTCTCGAGCTTTTCTCCCTTCCCGGCCTCGGTGCGAAGAAAATCAAGGCGCTCTACGAGCAGTTGCAGGTGAGCTCGATTGCCCAACTCCAGACGGCCTGTGAATCGGGTCGGGTCGCGGAGCTGCCCGGTTTCGGAAAAACGACGCAGGAAAAACTTGGCCGGGCGATCGCGGAACGGACCAGGCACACCGGATCGTTTCACCTCGGCAGCATTGCCGCCGAGGCCGAGACGTTGCAAGCGGACCTGCGCGCTCATCCGGATGCGCACCAGGTTTGTATCGCCGGAAGTTATCGACGCAGAAAAGAGATCGTTCGCGACCTTGACTTCATCGTGGCCACCTCCGCGCCCGCGGAAATCACCGCCATTTTCGTCCAACATCCTCTGGTCGAATCGGTCATCGCGCAGGGACCGACGAAATCAAGCGTGCGCTTGCGTTCCGGGATTCAATGCGATTTGCGGGTCGTGAGCGGGACGGAATATCCGTTTGCCCTCAATTATTTTACCGGCAGCAAGGAACACAACATCGTGATGCGAAGCCGCGCGCTCCAGCGCGGATGGACGCTGAATGAATATCGCATCGCTCCGGTGCCGCCCGACCCCGCTGCCAAAAGCAAAAAGATTGCATCGAAAAAGATTCCGGAGGTGCGGGAAGAACCGGATTTGTATCGCGCGCTCGATCTCGATTACATCCCGCCGGAGCTCCGGGAGAATTGCGGGGAATTCGAAGCCGCCTGCGCACACACCCTCCCGCGCCTGGTCGAAGCGGAGAATCTGCGCGGCACCTTTCATTGCCACACCACGGCGAGCGACGGCCACAATTCGCTTGAGGAAATGGCGGAGGCGGCGCAGGAGCTCGGTTTGCAGTATCTCGGCATCGCCGATCACAGCCGGAGCTCAATCCAGGCGCGCGGTCTGGATGCCGCGCGGTTGCGAACGCAAGTCGCGGCAATCCGAAAGCTCAATCGCGAGTTCAACAAGTTCCGGCTTTTCGCCGGCATCGAATGCGACATTCTCCGCGACGGCGCGCTCGATTTTGAGGACGATGTCCTGGCAGAACTTGATTACGTGATTGCCTCCGTGCATTCCGCTTTTACCCTTTCGGAAGCGGAGATGACGCGACGCATTATTCGCGCGCTGAGCAATCCGTTGGTGACGATGCTGGCGCATCCGACCGGGAGGCTCTTGTTGAAACGCGATCCGTACGCGGTCGATATTCCCGCGATCATCGACGCCGCGGCCGAGACTGGCACCTGGATTGAAATAAATGCGGCGCCAAAACGCCTCGACCTCGACTGGCGCTGGTGGCCGCTCGCGAAAGAAAAAGGAGTGAAATGCGTGATCAATCCGGATGCGCACCGGACGGAGCGGCTTCAGGAGTTATGGTTCGGGGTTGGGATTGCGCGCAAGGGCTGGCTCACGAAAGCGGACGTGATGAATTGTTTGCCGCTCGGGAAAATTGAGAGCGAACTGGCGCGCAAGCGAGCGGGGGCCAAGGCGGTGGAGTAGTGGGCAGCAGAATTTCATTACTCCATCACTCCATTACTCCTTCCCGCCTCCGTTTATGCTTTCTCTCTCTGCGGCATGAACATCGTCAGGCATTTGCAGGCGCCGCCAGCCTTCAAGAACTCGCTCATCGGCAAGGGATGGCAGATGTACCCGCGATCACGCAAAGCCGTAACCAACTTCGGCGCGCCTTCGGGCAAAACGATGTCCCGATCAAGCACGACCGCGTTGCAGGAAAAGTGTGCAGCTTCCTCCGGCGCCACGTCGATCAAGTTGCGCAGTTGATCCCGAATGGCGCGCTGTCCGTACTCATCGAACGCCGCGGGAAACCAAACGGCGCCGCCATCCGGCAGCGGACAAAAGCAGGTGTCGATGTGATAAAAGCGCGGATCGACCAGCTCGACCGAGACGACCAGACAGTTCAGGATATCCGCCAGCGCCCGGTGCGAATTGATGTCCGACCGAAACTTGTATCCGCAGAAAAGCACATCACCACCGAAGAGCGCGTCTCCTTCTCCTTCGAAATAGAGGTTTTTGGGCAGCCAAATAATCTCATAGCCATGTGCTTCCATCCACTCCGCGAAGAAGGGCGCTTCGGCGGCACGTTCTTCGTGTCGAAAATTGCTCGGAATAAAACGCCGGCCGACGGTGAGACCAGCATTGGCGGTGAAAACCATGTCGGGAAGTTTCGGACGCGGCGGGATGAGCTCGACTTTGCAATCGAGCTTTGAAAGCGTGTCGAAAAGACCCTTCCACTGCGCCTGAACCAGCGGTTTGTCGGCGCCGCGCTCGCGGCTCATCCAGGGGTTGATCTCGTACTCGATGCCGTAGTGATCCGGCGGACAGAGAAGCAGTCTACGCATAATCGACGATTACTACCGGCAGAGGAAAACAGATCTTTGCCCGGTACAGCTCGCGGAGATGTTCTCCGCTTTTTCCGACTCGGCCGGGTGAAACCCCGCTGGCCGCACAGACTGCAAGTCTGTGTTCCAAACCGGGAAGAGCCCAGCGACAGTCATGTCCAAATTCCTCGCGGTTTCCATCACGTGTTCGAAGTGGGAGACCGCTTCGCGAGGGACTCGGCCAGCTCACGCAGAAATGGCTCCACATCAGTGACCAAGCCGATCGACTGAAGAGGTTGATGCTCGACCGCTCTCTCCACCGCCGTCGAGTCGATATCAACGCAAACGGTTTTTACCGTCGGCGCCAGCATGCTGGCCACAGCCATCGAATGTTGCACCGTCCCGAGCAGCAGCACATGCGTCACCCCCGCAAGTTTCTCTCGCATGATCTTCTGCGCTTCGACGACATCTGTGGTCACGCCCGGGATAGGGCCTTTGTCTCGAATTGAACAGGTCAGCACAAGGTCGACCTTGTGCTTGACGCAGGCGTGCAGGATGCCTCGAGTCAGTATCTTTTTTTGAACCGCAGCGGCAATCCCGCCACAGGCACGAATCGTATTGAGGGCGCGCAGGTGGTTCTCGTGGCCGCCGCCGACAAACGCGCGCTCCGGGTCCTGCCCCAGCGCGGTCCCGAATAGTGCGCGTTCAACGTCGTAAACCGCGAAGGCGTTTCCCGCAAAAAGTCGATCGATATACCCCATCTCGATCAGGCGCTCGAGGTGCTCGCCCGCGCCCGTCCGCACGATGGCGGTTCCGGCCACGACAGCGATTCTGCCTTTTGCCCTACGTGCCCGGCGCAGTTCCTGACCGAGCTCGCGAATCACAGCCGATTTCGGCTCGTCGGCGTCGACCATCGTGTTGATAAATTGAAAAATGTCGGTGTGCGCGGTCGATCTCTGCACGGGGACCACGTGGACGCCCTGGTGGCCAACGACAATCTCGTCACCCTTGTCCACATCGAAAAACTTCACCGCTCGCGCCGCGCGTTTTTTTCGATCGAGCGCGATGGCACCGTCCATCATCGCGGGTCGCACCTCGATCTCCTTGCCATCGAATCTGACAAAGGTTTGCTGATTGGTCGTGACATAGAAGTCGTTCGGAAAAACACCCTCTTTGGGCGCCGGGGCCAGGTGGACGTTGGCGCGTTCGACCGTTTCGGCGCCGTGTTGCCGCAGGCGAAGGACCAATTCATCAAGTGCGTCGCTCGTCTCGGCCGTGACCTCAATTCGCGCGAAGCTCTGATCCGCCCGCTTCTGTCCGATCTTTATCTCCCCGATCTTGAAGGCCGCGCCGTGGGTCAAAATTTGATCGAGGACCTTGGGCAGGATCAGCGAATCGATAATGTGACCACGCAACTCGATTGTCTCGGAAAACATCGGGGGAGTCTAGCGCAGAGAGGCGGTCGCGCCAGTCACGAGGCTGCAGATCGACCAGGCTGATCGACCTATCGGCCTCGTTTGTTCATCGAAAATTCAACGCCCAAGGTTTACCACGGACACAAAGGGTTGGGAGGCAGAAATGGTAAGGACTTCGTGACCTTGGTCTCCTTTGTGCGAGATGAGTACCGGTCAATAAGCGAAACGATGATTCACGAGCAATTGCCGGCGGTAATTACGAAAATCGCGCGGATGCTCGCGGTGAAGCCGGCATACTTCGTCACGCATCCCTCCGAACTGAGAATCGTCCAGGCGCTTTCAGATTCCGAACTGCGCGATCTCGCCACCGCGCACAGTTGGCGTTTCGTGCGCCGCGTGGGTGGCCGGCGAGTCGAGTTTTACCTCGATGCGGCCGCGGCCTATCGGCCCCTGTAGCCGCTGTGGTCGACAGACGCACGAAAGCGTTCGGAGCTGAGCGAGGCGAAAATGTCGGAGAGACCTCAGATATTGTTTTTTCGCGATGGTCGCGGCATCAAGGCCGCTCCACATTCAATCACTCGGCGTCGAAAAGAAGCCGGTCAGCGGGCTCGTGGCGGAGGCGCCCAATCCGGATTCAGCGAGGCCAATCTCGCGCGCTTCGCGGCCAGCCTCGACCGCCTTGCGAAACGCATGGGCCATCCGGCTGGGATCGGAGGCGATCGCGATCGCCGTGTTTACCAGGACGGCATCGGCTCCCATCTCCATCGCTTCCGCGGCCTGACTTGGTGCGCCGAGACCTGCATCCACCACCACCGGGACGGTGGCTTGTTCGATGATGATCTCGATTTGGGCACGGGTTTCGATCCCTCGATTGCTTCCGATCGGCGAACCAAGGGGCATCACGGTGGCGGTCCCGACATCCTGCAGGCGTTTCGCGAGAACGGGATCCGCGTTGATATAGGGGAGAACGACAAATCCTTCTTTCACAAGGATTTCAGCCGCAGCTAAAGTTTCGACCGGGTCGGGCAGCAGGTAACGCGCGTCGGGGTGAATTTCGAGCTTTACCCACTTGGGCAATCCCGCCGCGGCGGCCAGGCGTGCCACCCGCACTGCTTCGGCAGCGTTACGCGCGCCACTCGTGTTCGGCAAAACGAGGAAACGTTTGGGATCGATGAAATCGAGAATGTTCGCGAAGGGATCGGCGCGCCCAGAAATATCGGCGCGTCTCAACGCGACCGTGACAATCTCGGTTCCGCTCGCGATGAGTGCGTCCCGCATCAATTCGTTCGATCCAAATTTTCCGGTGCCGACCAGCAGGCGCGAGGTGAATTCGCGATCAGCGATTTTCAACTTCGACGGCTTGTCGGACATGGGCACAACCTACCACAAAGTTGACCGGCTCGAAATCGCGGAACACGGATGTCATCCCGAGGTCGTCGCGGCGACCGAGGGATGACAGACACGAACGCAGCGCTTCGATTTCTTTTGTACGAAGAGCCATTCCATTCCAATTTCACTTATGACCACATTCGATTTGCATCATGGCGATTGCCTCGAAGGCATGGGGAAACTTTCCGAGGCGACAATCGATCTAGTGGTCACCTCGCCGCCATATAATTTGGGAATCGCCTATGGCCGCTACTCGGATCGACAAGAGCGCGAAAGTTATCTCGCCTGGGGCCACGAATGGGCGACACAGGTTCGACGAATTCTGAAACCGGCAGGTTCGCTCTTCCTCAATCTCGGAGCCTCCCCTTCGAATCCCTTGCTGCCCCATGAACTCATTCTGCGGTTGCGCAATTTGTTCGTCCTGCAGAACACGATCCATTGGATTAAAGCGATCACGATCGAGAACGAGCAAGGGGAGCCCGTCTCCCACGGACATTTCAAACCAATCAACTCGCCGCGGTATCTCAACGACTGCCACGAATACGTTTTTCATCTCACGCCCCTGGGGGCGACGCCGATCGACCGCCTCGCGCTCGGAGTGCCCTACCAGGATAAGACCAACATTGCGCGCTGGTCGCACACCGGTGGGACGGATTTGCGCTGCCGGGGCAATACCTGGTTCGTTCCCTATGAAACGATCCGCAATCGCGACAAGCAACGTCCGCATCCGGCGACGTTCCCGGTGAAGCTCGCGGAGAATTGCATTCGCTTGCACGGCCTCGAGCGGACATTTGTGATGCTCGATCCTTTTCTTGGCCTCGGTAATTCCGCGGTCGCCGCGCAGCGCTGCGGCGTAAGAGAATTCGTCGGCTTTGAAATCGACGAGACTTATCTCGCGGAGGCAAACCGGCGACTTGGGGAGCGCAGGCTTCTCGACATTTGGTGAGGGAAAATTGCGACGGTCAGAGACCGCCGCTACAGGTAATGGATGTCCCGCGAATACACCCTCCAGCGCGCTCCCTCGACCACCGCGATCAATATTGATTACGCGTCGGAGCTGAATGAGCAGCAACTCGCGGCCGTGACGGCTTCGCCGGGCCCACTCCTGGTCATTGCCGGCGCCGGCAGCGGAAAGACCCGCACCTTGACGTATCGCGTGGCGTATCTGCTCGAAAACGGAATCGACCCTCGCAATATCCTTCTCCTCACCTTCACCAACAAGGCCGCGCGCCAGATGCTCGATCGGGTCGCGAATCTTCTGCCCATGGACGCGAGCGGACTCTGGGGCGGCACGTTTCACTCGATCGGAAATCGAATGCTCCGCCGGCATGGAAGCGCACTCGGGTATTCAAGCGGGTTCACCATCATGGATCGCGAAGATCAGAAAGATCTGATCGATACCGTGGTCGCGGCGGCGGGAATCAATCCGAAGGAAATCCGATTCCCCAAAGGCGATGTGCTCGCGGACCTCTTCAGTTTCACCGTGAACACCGAGCGGCCGATGGACGACCTCTTGGCCGAGAAGTTCCCCTACTTCCTGCCGCTGCTCGATCAGATCAAGGACGTCCACGCGCGCTACGAAAAGAGGAAGAAATCGACGAACTCGATGGACTTCGACGATCTGCTCGAGAAGACGCTGCGCATGCTCAAGGAGCACGACGAGATCGCGGCTTTTTATCGGCGTCAGTTCCAATTCATCCTGGTCGATGAATATCAGGACACGAACAAGATTCAGGCCGACTTCATCGACACGCTGGCTTCGGAACACCGGAACGTGATGGTCGTGGGCGACGACGCGCAGTCGATCTATTCCTGGCGCGGCGCGAATTTCAAAAACATCCTGGCGTTCCCGGAGCGGTATCCGGACGCGCAGGTCTTCAAGATTGAGCTGAACTACCGTAGCGTCCCGGACATCCTTCGCGTCGCGAACGCCGCCATCGCGGCAAACGTGCAACAGTTTCGCAAGCAACTCAGCGCCACTCGACCGACGAACTCGGTCAGACCGGCGATGGTCGCGTTGAACGATGGCAGCGAACAGGCGCGATTCGTGGCTCAGCGGATTCTGGAATTGCGCGACGAAGGCATCGAGCTAAATGAGATCGCTGTTTTGTATCGGGCGCACTATCACGCGATCGAATTGCAGCTCGAACTTTCGCGGCGCGGCATTCCGTACGTGATCACAAGCGGGGTTCGATTCTTCGAGCAGGCACACGTGAAGGATGTGACGTCGTTCATCCGATTCATCGCGAATCCGCGCGATGAGATTGCGTTCAAACGGATGGTGAGATTGCTGCCCGGTATCGGAGGAAAAAGCGCGGATAATCTTTGGCGCGCTTGGGACGGGGGGAATGACCCTGTAGCCGGAGGCGACGCTGTAGCCGGGGTCGCTGACCCCGGCGCTGAACGCATTGCTCGAGCCGGGATCGATGATACCGCGCCAGCAGATTCACCGGGAAGCGCCATCCCGGCCGGGGTCAACGACCCCGGCTACAGCAGCACCCTCGACCCCGGCTACGGCAGCACCCTCCCGGCCGGGGTCAACGACCCCGGCTACAGCCCCGGCTACAGCAGCAACTTTGGTGATCGCTTGCGCGCGATGACCGTCGGCGCGAAATCAAGAAAATCTTGGGAGCAGCTCGCGCACACGCTCGATGAAATTGCGCCGGGCGGGCAGCCGAATCCGCCGTCGGAGATGATCATCTCGATCGTGGAAGCGGTTTACGACGATTACGCGAAAGCGAATTTCACCAACTATGAGCTGCGCCGGGAAGATCTGAACCAGTTGGCGGCGTTCGCCCGCCAGTTCAAGGATGTCCACGAGTTTCTCTCGCAATTGGCCCTGATCAGCAATATCGATGCGGAGCCGGCCTTGGATCAGGCCGCGGACAACGAAGCGGTTAACCTCTCCTCCGTGCACCAGGCGAAAGGACTCGAGTATCACTCCGTGTTCGTGATTTGGCTCACGGATGGAATGTTCCCAAGCACACGGTCACTCGAAACACGTGACACCATCGAAGAAGAACGGCGGCTGTTTTACGTCGCGATCACACGCGCGCGCGATGAGCTTTATCTGACTTTTCCGCAGATGCGCCTGAACGCCGGTTACGGCGACATGTTCCAGCGGCCTTCGCGCTTCCTGAAAGAAATCCCAACGCAATTGGTCGAGGACTGGCAAGTGCGGCGTGGCTGATTCTCACCATAACCTACTCCGGATGAATCTCTCACGAAGGACACAAAGGTCACGAAGGTCCAAATGCCTAGGAGACTGTTGAAATACTGGGATGGGCCGCGTTGCTGTGGATTTTGGCGCTGGCCAAGGCGCGAAGCCGCAGCGCCGATATCCGCAGCGATCTCGGCCAAGCGAGCAACGCAGGCCAGCGCCAAAATCAACGCAACCCTGGAGGGCGCGAGGCAGAAGGGCAGCTGGCGGCGTCGCTCGTTCGTTATCCGGCAGCTGCCGGACGGGGATGCGCCTCACTCGCTTCTTGCCATCCGCCCTTCTGCCTCTACGCG
>Ga0209048_10006492_pt1 | contig 10941 bp, 9 predicted proteins | sample FrelakmetCRP12CR_FD_187146 | JGI IMG/M metagenome (GOLD analysis project Ga0209048, IMG submission 187146) | Freshwater lake sediment microbial communities from the University of Notre Dame, USA, for methane emissions studies - CRP12 CR (SPAdes)... | ecosystem: Environmental > Aquatic >... | reverse complement strand
GGTGCCTGCAGTGGAGCCCGATCGACCACTCGAATGCGGAAGGCGACGTCGCCGCCGTGCGCAAGGGCGACAAGGCGCTGTACTACTGGCTCTGGCCGAACTTCATGGTCAACTGGTACGAGGGCGTCATGGACACGAACCTCGTCCGGCCGCTCGGCGCCGGGAAGGCCGAGGTCGTCTTCGACTTCTACTTCACCGACGTCGCGACGCCCGAGGCGATCGCCCGCAACAAGGCCTCGATCGACGTCGGCAACCGCGTCCAGGACGAGGACCTCGCGATCTGCGACTCGGTCCAGCGGGGCCTGGGGTCCCGCGCCTACCGCGCCGGGCGCCTGTCCGTGCGCCGCGAGGGCGGCGAGCAACTCTTCCACCGGATGCTCGCCTCCGAGCTGAAGGCCGGGCTCGGCGCGGCGTAGAGCGGGCGCAGGGGTCGACCGTGCGTTCCTGCGTCTACGGGAGGTCCCGGGCGGCGTCGCGACAATACCTCTTGTGAGGGAGGTGTCAGCGTGCCGCGAACGCTCAGGCTGGAGGCTGCCGGAGCCGTCATCGGCCCGACCGCAAGACAATCGCGGAGATCCACGAGTTGAAGCGCGAGCTCCTGCTCCTGCGGCGGGCCGTGTGGCCCATGCGGGAGGTCGTCAACGGAGTCCAGCGCGAGCCGCACGAGTGCGTGACCGAGACCTCCCGCATATACCTGCGGGACGTGTACGACCACGCGATCCAGATCATGGACATCATCGAGACCTACCGCGAGGTCGCCTCGAGCCTGACCGAGACCTACATGACGTCCATGTCCAACCGGCTCGCCGAGGTCATGAAGGTGCTGACCATCATGGGCACCATCTTCATCCCGCTGACGTTTCTCGCCGGCGTGTACGGGATGAACCTCCAGCACATGCCGGAGCTGAAGTGGGCCTGGAGCTATCCCGCTTTCTGGGGCGTCTGCGCGGTGGTCGCGGGCGGAATGCTCTGGGGCTTCCGCAAGCGGGGCTGGCTGTAGCTCGAGCGGACGTCGGCGCGCCGGCCCTCAGGAGTTGCCGCCGCTCTGGCTCCAGAGCGCGATCTCTTCCTCGAGCTTGCGGTCGATGCCGTCGACCGGCAGCGGCCGGCTGACCCAGTAGCCCTGCATCTCGTCGCAGCCGTATTTCTGCAGGAGCTGGAACTGGTCCTGCGTTTCGACGCCCTCGGCGATGACCGACAGGCTCGAGCCGTGGGCCATCTCGACGATGGCGCGCACGATGCCGGCGTCGGCGGGGTTGGCGGCGAGGTCCGTCACGAAGGAGCGGTCGATCTTGAGCGACGTGATCGGGAAGCTCTTCAGGTAGCTCATGGAGGAGTAGCCGGTGCCGAAGTCGTCGATCGCGATCCCGACACCCATCGAGCGCAGGAGGTTCAGGTTCGCGACGACGATCTCGGCCCCCTCCATGGCTATGGACTCCGTGATCTCGACCTCGAGGTGGCGGGGCTCGAGGCCTGCTTTCGAGATCGCGCTCTCGACGGTGTGGACGAGGCTGCGCTCGCGGAACTGCTTGGCCGAGAAGTTGACCGAGATCCGCAGGCCGATGCCCGTGTCGAGCCAGGTCTTGAGCTGCTTCGTCGCGGCGCGCAGCACCCATTCGCCGAGGGGCAGGATGAGTCCCGTTTCCTCGGCCATCGGGATGAAGGTGAGCGGCGGCAGGAACCCCTTCTGGGGGTGCTGCCAGCGCACCAGGGCTTCGAAACCGACGATCCGCCCCGAGCCCAGGCTGACGAGCGGCTGGTAGTGCAGCAGGAACTCGTTGCGGTCGAGGGCCAGGCGCAGCCCGTTCTGCAGCTCGAGCTTTTCGACGGCCATCGCCGTCAACTCCGGCGTGCAGAGCTCGAAGTTGTTTCCGCCGATGTCCTTCGCGCGGTACATCGCCGCATCCGCGTTGCGCAGGAGCGCCTCGGCGTCCTGGCCGTCGTCCGGATAGGTCGCGACGCCCACGCTCGCCGTGACCTGGAGCGTGCTCTCGTCGAGCTCGACGGGGCGCCCCAGGAGGGACAGGAGCTTCTGGGCAAAGCGCGACATGTCGCCGCTTTCCCTCAGGTCCGGCACGAGAATGAGGAATTCGTCGCCGCCGATGCGGGCGATGGTGTCGACCTCGCGGACGCCCCGCGTCAGGCGCAGCGCCAGCGACTGGAGGAGACGGTCGCCGGCGCCATGGCCCCAGTTGTCGTTGACGAACTTGAATCCGTCGAGGTCGACGTGGAGGACCGCGAGCTTTCGGTTGTAGCGCCGGGACTGGGCGAGCTCGGTTTCGAGGCGCTCTAGGAACCGGGCGCGGTTGGGCAGGCGGGTGAGCGGGTCGACGAACGCCCGCTCGGCCGCCTGTGCTTCGGCGCGCTTGCGATCCGTGATGTTGAGGAGCGTCCCGATCAGGGCCGGCCGCCCGTCGAACTCGGTCGCGGACTCGTGGACCTCGACGTCGACGAGCTCGCCGTCCTTGCGGATCGCGCGGAAGCTGTAGGGCCCGGGACCCTGGCCGACGAGCAGTGCGCGAACGCGCGCCAGCACGGCGGCCCGGTCGGCCTCGGCGACGAGCGGCGCTATCTCCGCTCCGGCCAGCTCGCCCGGCGCGTAGCCGAGGATTTCGCCGAGCTTGGGATTGGCGTAGCGATACCGCTCGTCCTGGATCACGTATGTGCCGACCGGCGCCTGCTCGACGAGGTGGCGGAACTCGGGCTCGGCCGGGGCGTCCTCCTCGTCCGGAAAAGGCTTCGTTCGGGCCACGTTCGCCAGCACCTCCTGGCCGCCCATCCGAATGTCGAATTGCCGGCCCGCTTCCCGGGCGAGCTCGCGGAGGGTTTCGAGGACTCCGCCGGCCTCCTCGCGGGGCGCGGGATCCATGACGGAGAGGGTCCCGATCGCGCCGGAGCGGGATGTCAGGATCGTGACGCCCGCGAAGAAGCGCAGCCCGCCGGAGCCGGCGCCGGCCGGGAATCGCCCGTCGCGCGAGATGTCCGGAAGGACCAGGCCCTCCAGCGATCGGATGGCCTCCGAACACAACTGGACCGCCAGTGGCGTCTGCGCGGCGCTGATGCTGCCCCTCGACTTGAACCAGCGATGGCCACTCTCGACGAGGCTCATGGCGGCGATCGAAGTGCCGCAGGCCTCGGCGGCCTGCCGGGTCAGGTCGTCGAACAGAGCTTCGGCCACGGCGGTCACCGTGCCGGCGCGGTTGACGCCCCGGTGACGGGCGATCTTGCCGCTGTCGCTCGACGAGCTCATATCAATTTGGGCGCTGGAGCCCACTCATTCTAGCAGGAGGGCCGCCGATTCGGCCCGCGGCGCCGCCGGGAGGTCAGGCCCGGGCGCGCGCCAAGCGGCGGATCGGGACGACCCGGCCGCTGTGCCGGGACGCGTCGACCGCGGCCGTTCGGACCGAGTCGAGCGCGGGATCGAGGGCGGCCAGCAGGTGCTCGAGCTCCGCGGCAAGGACCACGGTGCCGCGCCCTTGCGCTTCCTCGCGGGCCTCCTCCAGGCGCTTGCGGAACGCCTGGAGGTCGTTCCACCGTCCCAGAGTCTCCTGGAGGGCCCTCTCGCGCGCAGCGCCGGACGCCTCCGGAAGACCGAGCGTCACGAGATCGTCGGCAAGATACCGGGCCGTCTTGACCGCGAGGCGATAGCGATGAAGGGTCCTGTCGTCCTTGCCCTCGAGCGAGCGGGCGAGCTTCGCCTCGGACTCGCGGCGCGCCCGCGCCAGCCGCTTGATGCCGTTGCCCGATCCCTTGCGCGACAGCCGCGCGAGACGCCGCCGCAAGCGCTGCGTCTTCTTTCCGTCCGTGGCGCGCGCGAGCTTCCGGGCCGCGCGCCCCGCCAGCTTTTCCCACCGCGCGGCGAGCGCCGTGACGGCCTCGGGCGTGAGCAGGCCGAGGCGGCCGACGCGATCGAGCAGCCGCCGGTCGACCTCGAGCTGGCGCGGCCGGGACAGGGATCGCGCGATCGCTTTCGCGTGGCGCGCCACGCGCGTTCGGCCGAGCGCCGCCGCGGTCACCGAGATCCGCCGCAGCGCGACCCGCAGATCGTGGAGCCCCTCCAGGCTCCCGCGCTTGACCGACCGCCGGGCTTCCTCGAGGGCGCGGGAGCGGATTCGCCAGAGCGAGGCAGGTTGCTTCACGGAGGGCTATTATATGGAGCAACGCCGGGAGGCCGGCTTCACGTTCTCTTCACGCCGCCTTCACGAAGTCCCGCCGGCGGGGCGGCAGACTGTGGGCCCTATGCAATCGCTGGCCGCCATCGACATCGGCACCAACAGCATCAAGCTCCTCGTGGCCAACGTCGAGGACGACGGGACGCTGAACGTCGTGCTGCGCGAGAAGTCGATGGTGCGTCTCGGCAGCGAGACCCTGCGCACGGGGCTCCTCTCGCCCGAGGCCATCGAAGCCGGCGTTTCCACGGTCGAGCACCTGGCGCGCCTGGCGACGAGCTCGGGCGCCGAGGTCGTCCGGACGGTGGCCACCTGCGCCGTCCGGGAGGCGTCGAACTCGGACGATTTCGTGGCTGCCGTGAAGAAGCGGACCGGGCTTCGGGTCGATGTCATCTCCGGCGAGGAAGAGGCCCGCCTGATCAACCTCGCGGTGCGCAGCGAGTTTCCGGCCACGAACGACCCGCTCTTCCTCGTGGACATCGGGGGCGGGTCCACGGAGTTCGTCGTCTCCAACGGCTCGCGCGTCCTCCTGACCGAGAGCCTGCCGCTCGGAGTGGTCCGGCTCAACGAGCGGCACGGCCGGAGCGACCCCCCGTCGGAGAGGGACCTCCGGGACATGAAGAAGTCGATCCGGTCCGTCGCCAATCGCGCCGCCCTGGCGGTGCGCAAGAAGGGCTTCAAGACCTGCGTGGGGTCCTCGGGAACGATCCAGTCCCTCTCCCTCGTGCACGAGGCCGCGATCCTCGGCCGGGAGCCGAACCCGACGGGCCACCGGACGCTGACCCGATCGGCCCTGAAGAAGGTGAACCGCCTGATCCAGCGCACGAGCGAGAAGGACCGACTGCACGTGCCCGGCCTCGACCCGAGGCGCCGCGACATCGCGGTTCCGGGCGGGCTCCTGCTCGCCTGGATCCTGAAACGCACGGGGGCCGACGCGATCGTGGTGGGCGAACGGGGCCTGCGCGAAGGGCTTCTGCTCGACTACGTCGCGCGACACGGGGAATCGCGCACGCCCGTCAACCGCGACATGCGGGCGCGCAGCGTGGACCGCCTGCTGCGGCGGGGCAACGCCGAAGTCCTGCACGCCGCTCACGTGGCGCGGCTCGCGCTCGAGATCTTCGACCAGACGCACGCCCTCCACCAGCTCACGGCGACCGAACGGGAGTGGCTGCAGTACGGCGCGCTCCTGCACGACATCGGGTGTTACATCGGGTACGCCAAGCACCAGCGCCATTCGTACTACCTCATCACGCACGGGGACCTGACGGGGTTCTCGGCCGACGAGATCGAGGTGCTCGCCTCGCTGGCCCGGTACCACAAGGGGGGCCGCCCGAAGCCGACGCACGAGAACTGGCGGCGCCTCGACCCCTACCTGCGCGCCGTCGTCGAAAAGCTCGCCGCGATCCTCCGCATCGCCGACGGGCTCGACCGCAGCCACCGCCAGGCCGTGACCGGGGTCGTGTGCCGGCTGCGGTCGCGGCGCCTCGAGCTTGCCGCGAGCGCCCGGGCCGACTGCGAGCCCGAGCTCGACGCGGCTCGCAAGAAGGCGAATCTGTTCGAGCGGGTCTTCGACCGCGCCGTGTCCCTCAAGGCCTTGCCGGTGGGGAGCGACGAGACGGTGCACCAGAAGGACCTGGAGATCCTGTCCGCCGAAGCCCTCTGGAACTGACCAGCGAACCCAAGCAGGAGAACCACCGTGAAAGAGCACTTTGCCGAGCAGCTCGAGGACCTCCGCCGACAGCTCATCCTGATGGGCGGGGAAGTGGAGCGCCAGATCCACCGCGCGATCGACGCCCTGACGGACATGGATGCCGAGAAGGCGCGCGGCGTCATCGCGGCCGACGAGGAAATCGACCGCATGGAGATGGCGATCGAGGACTCGGCGATCGCGCTGCTCGCCCTGCAGCAGCCCGTGGCCGTGGACCTGCGATTCCTCGTCGCCGTCCTCAAGATCAACAGCGACCTCGAGCGCATCGGCGACCACGCCGTCAACATCGCGGAAGGCGCGGAGCGGCTGGCGGGCCAGCGGCCCTTCAAGCCCTTCATCGACATCCCGTACATGGCCGAGGTCGCCATGTCGATGCTGAAGCAGTCCCTCGACGCCTTCGTCAACCGCGACGCCGAGCTCGCCAAGAAGGTCATCCGGAAGGACGACATCCTCGACGAGAAGAACGTGTCGATCATCCGCGAGCTGCTGACCTACATCGCCGAGTACCCGGCCCTGACGACCTACTGCATCGAGCTCATCTCGATCTCGAAGAACCTCGAACGCGTCGGCGACCTCGCCACCAACATCGGCGAGGACACCATCTTCATCGCCGAGGCGCGATGGGTGAAGCACCACGCGGCCGAGCTGCCCTGAAGCTGTCAGCCGTCCGCTGACAGCTCCCATGTCCTTTCTCTGGGGCGTCTCCACGTCCTCCTACCAGGTCGAGGGGGCGGCGGAGAACGACTGGACGGACTGGGAGCGGCAGGAGAGGCTGAAGGTCCGGGGGCAGCGCTGCGGGCAGGCGTCCGGGCACCGGGAGCGCTGGCGCGCGGACTTCGCCCTCCTTCCTTCGCTCGGAGCCAATTCCTACCGGTTCTCCGTCGAGCGCAGCGCCATCGAGCCGGAGCCGGGCTTTTTCTCGGAGGACGCGCTGCGCGCCGAGCGCGACCGCGTGGACTCCCTCGGCCGGCTCGGGATCGAGCCGGTCGTGACGCTGCACCACTTCACGCATCCGCAGTGGTTCTGGGCGCGGGGCGGCTGGGAAAACCCGGACAGCGTCGCGGCGTTCCGGCGCTACGCCGCGGTCGTGGCCGACGCCCTCGGCGCGCGCGCGCGGATCTGGGTCACCTTGAACGAGCCCATCGTCTTTCTCCTCGGCGGCTATATCGGCGGGCTGATCCCGCCGGGTCACCGGAGTTTCGCCGCGGCGGCGCGCGCACTCGAGCACCTGCTCCGCGCGCACATCGAAGCGGCGGCGGTCCTGAAGGAGAGGATCCCGGGCTGCCACGTCGGCATCGCCCACAACATGCTCGACTTCGCCCCCGACCGGCGCGAGAGCGCTCTGGACCGCCGGCTGGCGCGGGCGGGGGAGCGGCTCTACAACCTCGCCCTGCTCGAGGCCATGGCGACCGGGCGCATGGACTGGTCCTTCCCGGGAGAGGGGCGCGCCCGAATCGAGGTGCCCGGCTTCCCGGCCTCGAACGACTTCGTGGGCGTCAACTACTACAGCCGCGTGCACATTCGCTTTCGGGGCGTGCCCGGAGCGGTCGGCCAGTTTCTCTATCGCGATCCCGAGTCCCGCGGCCTGACCGACACCGGCTGGGAGATCCATCCCCAGGGCTTTGACCGCGTCCTGCGCCAGGCCGGGGAGGCGGGCCGGCCGATTCTCGTGACCGAGAACGGCATCGCCACACAGAACGACGGCCTTCGCCGCGACTTCCTGCGCGAGCACGCGCTCGTTCTCGCGCACCGTCTGGAGGCCGGAGCGCCGATCCGGGGTTACTTCTACTGGTCGCTCATCGACAACTTCGAGTGGCTGGAAGGATTCCGGCCCCGCTTCGGCCTGTTCGAAGTGGACTACGCGACCTTCGCTCGGCGCCGGCGCCCCTCGGCGGACGTGTTCGCCGAGCTCGGACGGCGGTTCACGGCACCAGCGAGTGAGGAATCTTCTTCCGCCGCTCGAAGGTGACGTACTCCCCGACGCCCGCCGCCCGCGCGAGGGCGACCGTACGCTCGTAGCCCCAACCGACCTCGGCCGGAGCGTGCGCGTCGGAGGAGAAAGTCACCGGGATCCCGAGCTCCGTCATGCGGCGGAGCAGCCTCGGCTCCGGGTAAGCCTCTCCCACGGCCTTGCGGAGGCCGGCCGAGGAGATCTCGACCGCGCACCCGCCGTCCCGCGCGGCGGTGAGAGCGCCTTCCTCGGCCTCGATCCGGGGCGCGGCCGGGCGGTGGCCGTGCTTCTTGGGCAGATCGAAGTGCGTGAGGACGTCGAAGAGGCCGGTGCGGGCCGCCTTCGCGAGGAGCCGGTAGTACTCGTCGTAGAGGACATCGGCGCCCTCGCGCTCGAACCGCGCCGGCGAGCGGCCCGGGTCGTCGATCCAGTCGCCGGCGACCCAGTGCGCGGAGCCGAGGACGACGTCCCAATCGGCCCGCCCGAGCCACTGCGAGAGCTCCTCCTCGTGGTCCTCGGCGTAGTCGGCCTCGAGGCCGAGGCGCACCGCGATCCGGCCGGCGAACTCGTCGCGCAGGGCCTCGACCTCGCGGATGTACCCGTCGAACTGGTCCTCCCGCATCGCGAGCTTCGGGTCGCGCTCGTGCGGAGGCAGGAAGTAGAGGGGGATGTGGTCCGTGAAGCCGATCTCCGAGAGGCCGAGCTCGACGGCCCGGAGCACGAAGTCCCGGGAAGCGCCCCCGGCGTGCCCGCAGCGGAAGGTGTGGACGTGGTAGTCGGGAAGGCCCTGCACGGCCCCATTATCGCGGGCCCGGGAGGCTCGAAACTTCACACGGTCTTCATGACGCGGGGTCTAGGCTTTCGTCCATGCAACACCTCCACCACCCGCTCGGCTACTGTGAATGCGGGCGGCCCGTCGAGTTCAAGCAAGCGGCCGGCTCGGGGGCGCATCGCGAGGTCTCCTGCGCCTGCCGCCGCCGCCACGACGTCGAGCTCGGCGCTTCCGGCTGGACCGTCGTCGCGGAGCTGACGCCGGAGCAATCCGTGCCGCTGTCGGGATTCTCGACGGAGCTGCGGCACGCCGCCGACGCCGAGCGATTCTGGTTCTCCTATGCGCTGCGCGGCGGCGCCGCGCTCCCGGTCCACATTCTGTTCTCGTGTTCGGCGAAGGCGGCCGAGGTCAGGGCCGCGGACCTCAAGGTCTTTCACGTCGACGGCGTGCGGCTGCCGACCGAGGCCCGGCGGCGCTGGATCGCCTGGTGGCAGGATCGGCGTCCCTCGCGCTCGCGAGGCCCGTCCCCGGTGGTGCCGAGCCGGGTGGGCCGCCTGCCTGTGATGCACGTGGCCCGGCGCCCCGAAACGCACCCGGCGCGCTGAGCCGGTCTTCCTTCGCCCCCTTCTTACACGGCTTTTCCGTCTCCTTTGGCCCCGCCTCGCGGGGTCTTCGCGCCGGGAGAGGAAACTTTGCTCGCTGCCATGCTGCTCTGCGACTTCCACATCCACACGACCTACTCGGACGGCGTCCTGCCGCTGCCCCGGGTCGTGGACCTCTTCGGACAGTCCGGGCACGACGTGATCGCGATCTCGGACCACATCGTCAATCAGGACAGCGGTCTCGGCAGGATTGCCCACCGGATCGGCAACAGTCTGAACCCGGAGAGCTGGAAGCGGTACGCGGACGAGCTCGCGCGAGAGGCCGACCGCGCCTGGAGCACCTACGGCATGCTCGTCCTGCCCGGCGCGGAGATGACGCGCAACACGATCAACCGGGACACGTCGGTCCACGTTCTCGCGCTCGGCCTCGAGGGGTTCCTGTCGGCCGACGGCGATCCGCTCGACATGCTCCGGGAGATCCGGGCGCGCGGCGCCGTCTCGGTGGCTTGCCACCCGCACGAAATGAGCGAGTGGTTCGCGAACACCTGGTATCTCTGGAACCGCCGAAAGTTGGTTTCGCCGCTCGTCGATCTCTGGGAAGTCGGCTGCCGCTGGGAGCTCTACCCGGTGATCTCGCGCGAGAGCCTGCCGCACATCGCCAACAGCGACTTCCACCGGCCCGAGCACCTCTACGCCTGGAAGACCCTGATTGCCGCCGAGAAAACGCGCCAGAGCGTGCTCGCGGCGTTGCGGCGCGGAACGGGGATCGGCGTGCTGCGGTTGTCCGAGCCGGCGGCATCGGCGTGACGCTCTTCGCAGCGCTCTCCCTGGCGGGCCTCGCGTGCTCGGTGCTCGCCTACGCGGTGGCGGCCGCCGAGCTCCAATGGCTCCGCCGGACCTCGCGGGGGGCGGCGGTCCCGCGCTTCACGCCTCCGGTCTCCATCCTGAAGCCGCTGTGCGGGCTCGACGAGCGCCTCGAGGAAAATCTCGAGTCCTTCTTCCAGCTCCACTATCCCCGCTACGAGATGATCTTCTCGTTCGCGGCGAGCTCGGATCCCGCGTACCCGATCGCTCGCCGCGTGGCGGACCGGCATCCGCGCATTCCGAGCACGTTCGTGTTCGACGGCCGCGATTCGGGTGGAAATGCCAAGGTGGACCGCCTCGCCGCGGCGGCGGACCGGGCGCGGCACCGCCTGCTGCTGTGCTCGGACGGCAACGTCGGCGTTCGCGCCGACTTCCTGGGACGGGCCGTGTCCCACTTCGCCGACGCGCGCGTGGGCCTGGTGTCCCACCTCTTCGCGGCAACGGGCGCGGCGAGCGCGGCGTCGCGGGTCGAGACCCTCTTCCTGAACGGATGCCTCCTGCCGGGAACGGCGGCGGTGGTGGGCGTGCTCCGCAGACCGTGCGTCGTCGGCAAGTCGATCCTCGTCTCGCGCACGGCGCTCGAGGTGATCGGCGGCTTCCCGGCGCTCCAGAATTTTCTGGCGGAGGACTACCTGATCGGCCGCGAGGTGCGCCGGGCCGGATACCGGGTCGTTCTCTCGGCCGACGTGCTCGACACGGCCGAGATCAACAAGACCGCGGTGGCGGTGTGGGCGAGGCACCGGCGCTGGGCGATGATGCGCCGGCACCTGGGCGGGCCGCTGTACCTGATGGAGATCTTCTCGGGCGCGCTGCCCTGGGCTCTCGCCGCGGCCGTGGCGGGCGCGTGGGCGCCGGCGGCGGTTCTCCTCGGACTC
>Ga0209048_10006491_pt1 | contig 10941 bp, 7 predicted proteins | sample FrelakmetCRP12CR_FD_187146 | JGI IMG/M metagenome (GOLD analysis project Ga0209048, IMG submission 187146) | Freshwater lake sediment microbial communities from the University of Notre Dame, USA, for methane emissions studies - CRP12 CR (SPAdes)... | ecosystem: Environmental > Aquatic >... | reverse complement strand
GTATGATGTCCTCCAGGAGCGTCTGGCCTATTTAAAGAAAACCTACGGAGTCCGGGATGCCTCGACTCCCGGCGAGGTGGTGGAACCCAGTCGGGTCGTCATTTTAGCCGTCAAACCCCAGCAGATTCCCCAGGCACTGAAGGCCCTCATCCCCTTCTGGTCTCCGGAGAAACTCCTGGTCTCCATAGCCGCCGGGATAACCCTGGGCCAACTGGCCAAACCTTTTCCGTCCCCCCCGCGCCTCGTCCGGGTCATGCCCAATACCCCGGCCCTGGTCCAGTCCGGTATCAGCGCCCTGTGCAAGAATGATGCGGCCCGGGAGGACGATCTCCAACTGGCCGAATCCCTGTTTAAGGCGGCGGGAGAAACGGTCCGCCTGGATGAATCCCTGTTCGACGCCGTTACCGGATTGTCAGGCAGCGGGCCGGCCTACGTCTTTGTAATCCTGGAAGCCCTGTCGGATGCGGGGGTCAAGATGGGCCTGCCGCGTCCGGTAGCCTCAAAATTGGCCCTGGAAACGGTTTACGGGGCGAGCCGCCTGGCCCGGGAATCCGACCGGACCTTCGGACAGTTAAAAGATATGGTCACCTCCCCGGGGGGAACGACCATTGCCGGACTGCACGAAATGGAAAAAGCCGGCTTGCGCGGCATCCTGATGAACGCCGTGGAGGCGGCCACCCGAAGATCCCGGGAGTTGCGGGAACCCCATTCTTAAATTCTGCGGTCAATCTTAAATCCGAAATTCGAAGCACGAAATCCGAAACAAACTCGAAAGTCCAAAATTCAAATGACCAAAACAAGAACGTCTTGAGCTTTGGTCATTTGAATTTGTTTCGAGTTTCGAGTTTCGGATTTCGAGTTTCCAACCAAAAATTTAAATTTTCTTGGTTGGCTTTAGGTCATCAACGCCTTCAGGCGTTTCACGTGCCCTTCCAGCTTTTCCATTTTTTTCCCTAATACCTGGACCTTTTCTTTTTCCTTCTGGATAACCTCCGCCGGGGCCTTCTGGAGGAAATCTTCGTTGGACAACTTCTTTTCCGCTTGCTGCCAATCCTTCCTGGTTTTTTGGATTTCCTTTTCCAGCCGTTTCAATTCTTCCTCAAACTGGAGGATATCCTTTAGCGGAATAAAAATTTCGATTCCCCGGTAGACCCCGGAAACCGCCGTATCCGGAGGCCCCTGGATCGCTCCTAAAAAAGTCAGGATGGATCCCCTGGTGAGGCTCAATACGTTTTCCTGATGTCCCTGGATGAGGTCCTGTTGGACCGGTTCCGGGCAGCGCAGCCAGATCTCCACATTCTTGGAGGGGGAGATATTCATCTCTCCCCGAATATTGCGGATCTCATAGATGAGCCCCTGGACCAGGGCGATGTGGTCTTCAGCGGAGGGGTCTTCCGGAAAATCAGCGGCCTCGGGTAAGCCCGCCTGCAGGATGCTTTCCTTGGTGCGCATCAGGGTTTGCCAGAGCTTCTCGCTCACAAAGGGCATAAAGGGATGCACCAGCCGCAGGATGGCGGCGAAACTCCGGAGCAGGGTCAGACGGGTGGCCTGGCGATCCCGGCTGTCTTCGGCCTGGTAAAGGACCGGCTTGATCATTTCCAGGTACCAGTCGCAGAATTCATGCCAGACAAAATGATACAGTTCATGGGCCGCTTCGTTGAACCGGTACTTTTCGATACCCTCCTCCACCGCCTGAATGACGCGGCCCACCCGGCTGGTCATCCAGCGGTTGACTTCATCGGTCGGAATCGGCTCTTTTGATCTAAGATCTTCCGGCCCCAATCCTTCCAGGTGAGGGCCGCAAAAACGGGCGGCGTTCCAGATCTTATTGACGAAATGGCGGTAGCCCTCGATCCGCTCCTCGGAGAGTTTAATATCCCGGCCCTGGACCGCCAGGGCGGCCAGGGTAAAACGAAAGGCATCGGTCCCGTACCGATCCATGATGATCAGGGGATCGATCACATTCCCCTTGGACTTGCTCATCTTCTGCCCCTCGGCATCCCGGACCAGGGCATGGATATAGACGTGGGTAAAAGGGACCTTCCCCATGAAGTGCAGACCCATCATCATCATCCGGGCCACCCAGAAAAAAAGGATGTCAAAGCCGGTCACCAGGACAGAGGTGGGGTAATAGACCTGCAATTCCCTGGTTTGCTCCGGCCAGCCCAAAGTGGAAAAAGGCCAGAGGGCCGAGCTGAACCAGGTGTCCAGGACATCCGTTTCCTGGACCAGGTCGTTCGAACCGCAGGATAGGCAGGCCGCCGGGCCTTCCAGGGCCACCGTGACCTCCCCGCAGGTGCGGCAGAACCAGGCCGGAATCTGGTGGCCCCACCAGATCTGACGGGAAATGCACCAGTCCCGGATATTGGTCATCCACTCGAAATAGGTCTTTTCCCAATTCGAAGGAAAAATTTGCGTTTCACCGTTTTGCACCGCCTCCAGTGCCCGCTGGGCCAAAGGCCCGACCCGGACAAACCATTGTTTGGAAAGAGTGGGTTCGACCAGGGTCTTGCAGCGATAACAATGGCCCACATTGTGCTGGTACTTTTCCACCTTCTCCAGCAGGTGCAGGCCCTTCAAGTCCTCCAGCACCTTCTGCCGGGCGGCCAGGCGGTCCATCCCCCGGTAGGCCCCGGCCTGATCATTCATCCGGCCCTCTTCATCCATGACCTTGATCCTCGGCAGGTTATGGCGGCGGCCGATCTCAAAGTCGTTCAAGTCATGGGCCGGGGTTATTTTCAGCGCCCCGGTGCCGAAATTTTGATCCACGTAGGGATCGGCGATGATGGGAATCGTCCGGCCGGTCAAGGGCAAATGGACCATTTGCCCGGCCAATCCCTGATAACGAGGGTCCTCGGGATGAACCGCCACCGCCGTATCGCCCAGCATGGTTTCCGGCCGGGTGGTGGCCACGATGACCCCCCCTTCTCCCTCCACCAGGGAATAACGGATATGATAGAGGCCGCCCTCCAGGCCCTCGTGTTCCACTTCCAGATCGGAAAGGGCCGTGTGACAACGGGGGCACCAGTTGATGATGTAATCCCCCCGGTAAATAAGTCCCTCCCCGTACAGGCGGACAAAGACCTCCCGGACCGCCAGGGAAAGGCCCTCATCCATAGTGAACCGCTCCCGGCTCCAGTCGCAGGAAGCCCCCAGGCGTTTGAGCTGGTTGATGATGAGCCCGCCGTATTTGGCCCGCCACTCCCAGACCTTTTCCACGAATTTTTCCCGGCCCAGTTCCTGACGCCGGATACCCTCCTGGGCCAGCCCGCGCTCCACCACGTTTTGGGTGGCGATGCCGGCATGGTCCGTTCCCGGGACCCAGAGGACATTTCGGCCTTTCATCTTATAGTAGCGCCAGAGGATGTCCTGGAGGGTCGTGTTCAGGGCATGGCCCATATGCAGCGTCCCGGTCACGTTGGGCGGAGGAATGACCATGGCGAAAGATGGGGCGGGGTCGTCCACCTTTCCTTTAAACAGCCCTTTTTCGACCCATTCGGCGTAGAGTTCCGCCTCGACTTCCTGGGGTTCGTAACCCTTGGGAATCTGAAATTTTTCCATAGGTCTTAGGATTGTGCGCTTTTTAAGGCTTCAATTTCCCGGGTGATGGCCTTTTCCGCTTCCCGGGCCAGCACCGGACGGGCCCATTGTTCCATATTTTCCCGCACGGACGTCTGGATCAACCGGTCCACTTCCTCCCGTACCAGTTCGGCAATCTTTGCTTCCCATTCGGGAGTCAGATCGGGCCAGGTGATTTGTTTCGTTGGGGTTTCCTGAACCGGCGGGGGTAAAGGTTTCCCTTCACTCACCACCTCCACCAGATCGATAATCTTTTCTTCCGCTGGGCCCATGATTTATCCTTTTTTTGGTTTAAACTCGAAATCCGAAATCCGAAACAAATTCAAATGATCAAATTTCCAAATTTAAAACGTTTTTGTTTTGAAAGGTTAGAGATAAATTCTCAGATTAATAGGTGTAAGAACCTAATTTTATTACTGGGGTTCGGATCTTATCTTAATTGGTTTGAGCCTGTCAACCGACATTAATGTCCGGCCCCGGCGAGCTGGTCCCTCCTCCGGCGGATAAGCATCACGAACGGAACCAGGCAGATAAAAAAAACACTCAGCAGCCAAAAGACATCGTTGAAACTGAGCATGGCGGCCTGTTTCTGCAGCAGCCGGTAAACCATTTCCAGGGAGCCCTGCCGGGCCGTGGTCCCTTCCATCCCGCCCTGCTGTAGATATTGCTGGATTTGAGGCTGGACCTGTTGCAGCTTGAAATCATAAATCGAAAACCCTTCACCCAAATGATGCTGGTGGAACTGAGCCCGACGGGAAAGGACGGTAGTGATAAAGGCCACCCCGAAGCTGCCCCCCAGGTTCCGCAGCAGGTTAAAGATGGCGCTCCCGTTCCCCATTTCCGGCTTGGAGAGGCTGGACAGAGTCAGGGTGGATAGGGGAACAAAAAAACAACTGATTCCCGCGCCCTGGATAATCCTGGGCCAGATGATACTCCAGAAATCCGCTTCCAGCGTAAAGGCGGACATGAGATACAGGGCATAGGCATTGGCCACCATGCCGAAACTCAAAAGATAACGGGCATCGATAACGCCCACCAATCGCCCCACGATGGGCATCATGAACAAAGTGGATAAGCCTCCGGGGCCGAGGACCAAACCCGCCAGGAAGGCCGTGTAGCCCATTAAATTTTGCAGGTAAATGGGTAGCAGGACGATGCTCCCGAAGAAAGAAAAAAAACCCAAAAATATAATGAGGTTGCCGGCGCTGAAGGAACGGTTTTTAAACACCTGCAGCCTGACCACCGGGGCCTTAACCCGCAGTTCCACCCAGACAAAAAGGATCAGACAAATGACCGCCATAACGGCCAGCCAGAGGATGAAACGGGAATCAAACCAGTCATCCCGCTCACCCCGGTCCAGGACAATCTGCAGGCAGCCTAAACCCACGCTGAGCAGGCCCAGCCCCCAGTAATCGATTTGCGTCCTGGCCTGCCGGATATAAGACGGGTCAAAAATAAAGAAGAAGGCCATCACAACGGCCAGCCCCCCCAGGGGCAGATTGATGTAAAAAATCCAGCGCCAGCTCAGGTTATCGGTGAGGTATCCTCCCAACAGGGGGCCCAGGATAGGGCCGAAAACCACCCCGATCCCATAAATGGCCATGGCCATGCCATGTTCTTTGGGGGGGTAGGTTTCCAGGAGGATGGAGAGAGCCAGAGGCTGGAGGGCCCCGCCGCCGAGCCCCTGAAGGATACGAAAAAAGATCAGCGTCTCCAGGCTGGGGGCCGCCCCGCAGGCCAGGGAGCTGAGCGTAAACAAGCCGAGTGAAAAAATCAGGTAATTCTTCCGGCCGAAAGTGCCGGCCAGCCAACCGGTGATGGGGATAATGATGGCGTTGGAAACCAGGTAGGAAGTCAGCACCCAGGTCACTTCGTCCAAGCCGGCGCTCAGACTGCCCTGGATGTGGCCCAGGGCCACATTGGCCACGCTCATATCGAGAATCTCGATAACGGTCGGCAGCATGACCGTAAGGGTGATCAACCATTTTTTGACCTGGGGAACGGGCACCGGCGAGGGCAGGTTATTCATAGCTAAAATTTACTCAGACGAAACATAAATCCGAAATTCGAGTTTGAACCGTTAATTCAAACGGGTTCGGTTAGTCTACTACCAAGATGGTGGGTTCCACCGACATGCCGATCCGCAGCGGCGGGAGTTCCTGATTTTTGTTGAGTACGATCTTGACCGGGAGGCGCTGAACGATTTTGACAAAATTCCCGGTGGCATTTTCCGGGGGGAACAGGGAAAAGGCGGATCCCGTTCCGGCCATGAGGCTTTCGACCCGTCCCTTGATTTTTTTGCCGGGGAAGGTATCGGCCTTGATGGTCACTTCCTGGCCGGGTTTGACCCGGGTAAGCTGGGTTTCCTTGTAGTTGGCCACTATCCAGAGGTTTTCCAAAGGCACCAGGGCCATCAGGGGCTGCCCGGCCTGAACCATGTTTCCGGCTTCCACATTCTTCTTGGTGATCCGGCCGCGGGCCGGGGACAGGATCCGGGTGTAGGACAGTTGCAGCCGAGCCTGTTCCAGCCTGGCTTCGGCCAGGGATAATTCCGCCTTGGCGGCCTCCAGTTGCTGTTTCTTTATCTTTACCCCCTGCCGCCCGGTCTCAGCAAAAACCACCTGGGCCTGGGCCCGCTTGATCTGTTCGCCCAAACCGGCAATGGTATTCTGCAGGGCCTTCTGGGCGGCCAGGGACCCCTGGTGACGCGAAAAGGCCACCTCGTATTGGGTTTGGGCCTCGTCGTATTGCTGCCGGGAAATGGCCTGCTGCTGATAGAGTTTGTTGAAGCGGTCCCGATCCCAGGTGGCCTTGTCCAGGAGGGCCTTCAGGCTTTTAGTTTCTTCCTGCAGCCGCCGGAGTTGTTCCCGGGCTTCGTCCACGTTTTTTTCGAAGGCCCCTACCCCGGCCCTGGATTCATCCACCCGGGCCCGGGTCTGGTCCGATTCCAAAGGAACCGCAATTTGGGCGGAAGCCCAGCGGGCCTTGAGGGTTTCCAGATTGGCCTGGGCCTGCTTATAGGCCACTTCATAGTCGGTGGGATCCAGGGTCACCAATGCCTGCCCTGATTCCACCAGTTGATTGTCATGAACCAAAACCTTGGCCACGGTCCCCGGTATCCGGAAACTGACGGAATAGATGGATCCGGACACATAGGCGTCATCCGTAGAAATATGGGTTTGGGCATACTGCCAGTAGAGGAACCCGCCGATGACCGCCAGGAGCCCCACGCCCGCCATAATAATAACCGGCTTTTTCTTCGATCCGGATGGTTTGGTATTAACTTCTTCCACAGAGTCCCCCTCGGCTTTCGGTCACTGAAAAACTTTTTTCCCCGGAAAAGGTCTCGGCCCGAACCGGCCGGATCAGCGCAGCTTTCAGGCGCCGTCAAACCCGATGCGGACGTGATCCCCCTCCACGATCACCGGAATTTTCCGGTCCGGCGAGATCCGGAGGAATTCCTCTAAAACCTCCATTTCCAGCGCCGGATTATGAAATTCTACGGGGAATCCTTTTTGCCGGTAGGCCTCCAGGGCCTTACGGGTGAAGGGTCACCCGTCCTTGCCATAGATGATAATGGTAGCCGGTATTAATGGGCCTTCGGTCATGCGAAGCGAACCAATTGAACCCCGGTCTCAATGGCCCGGGTATTTAAATCCGCCCGTTGGGGGTCCCACAGGCTTTGGGCCAGGGGGGTGAAGTCTTCCACCGTTACCGGCAAGAGACCGGTCCCGATCAGGGCGCCGACCATGACCATATTGGCCAGGATGGCGTTACCCAATTGTAGGGCTTCCCGGGTAATGGGCAGCCACCAGACCTTCCGGGCCAGATCCTCCAGAGTCTGATGGATCTTCTCCGTCTCCGGATACACCGAGCTCCCGCTGAGTACGTTGATCGGGTAAATCGGCCGGTCGTTGGTCAGTACCCGGATATCCGGCCGGCCGTAATTCCCCAGAGTGCGCAACACCTCCAGGGGTTCCAGTCCGGCGACCAGATCGGCCTGCCCCTGAGGAATCATGGGTCCGTAGGTCTTGCGGGTCGAAATCCGGACCTGACTCATGACCGCCCCGCCCCGCTGGGAAAGCCCATAGGTTTCTCCGATGGTCACCAGGAGCCCTTTCCGGATCAGCATCCGGCCCAGCACCTGGGAGGCCAGCACATTTCCCTGACCGCCGACCCCGGTAATAATCAGATTGATCGGTTCTTTGAACAGGTCCGGGATCATGAGGCCTGGCGCTCCTCTTTTTCAATCGCTTTTTGCGGGCAGACCTGGGTACAGACCCCACAGCCCACGCAAATAACCTCATCAATTTGGGCCCGGCCCGATTTTTCATCCCAGATTAATCCCGGGCAGCGGAAAACACGAGAGCAGTACCGGTTGCAGCCGCAGGCCTCTCCCAGACAGCGCTCGGCATTGACCTGCATCCGAAAAGGGTACCCTCCTTCCCGGCCCTGAACCAGGGCGCAGGGCCGGCGCAGGATCAGGACCCGCACCCCCTCGGTCTCCTGCAGGGCCTGAAAAATCTGTTCGCTGGTGGGCTCCAGGTCAAAGGGATCTAAAATGGTCACCGGCAAACCCAGGGAGGCGCACAGGTTTTCCACCGGGATGGGCGGCACCGCCTGACCCAGGACATTGGTCTCCAGGCCCGGATGGGGTTGGAATCCGGTCATGGCGGTGGCCCGGTTGTCCAGAACCAGAATAAGCGCCTTGGCCTGATTATGAACCAGGTTGATCAGCGCCGGGATGGCCGCGTGGAAAAAGGTCGAATCCCCCACCACCGAGATCACCGGCTGGGAGAAACCGAAGGGGCTCAACTGACCGTACCCGGAAAGCAATCCCAGGCCGGAGCCCATGGCGTGAACCGATTTTATTTGATTAAAACCGGTGGGCCCGATGCCCATGGTGTAACAGCCGATGTCCCCGGCCACGAACCCTTCGCGCCCGTCGAGATGCAGGGCATTTTTTACGGCCCAGTAGGTGGCCCGATGCGGGCAGCCGGGACAAAAACCAAATTCCCGGGGCGGCACCATTTCCTGGATCCGTTTTGAAATTTTCTCCTGGTAAACAGATTCCCGGGACTGATAGTCCAGACCAAGGATTCCCGTCAAGGCCTCTATCACCCGGTCCGGGGTCTGCTCTCCCCAATGGGGAATGTGCCCGCTTTCTTTGCCGAAAAACTCCCTGGTTCCTATTTCCGGGCCGATCTGGGCCGCCCACTCCTTAACCCCGGCTTCCAGGAAGGGGTCCACCTCCTCGATGAACAGGACCTTTGAAACCTTCTCCATCCAGGGTCTCAGCCACTTTACCGGCAGAGGCCAGGTCATCCCCAGCTTGACCACCCCGACACGGTAACCGAGGCCCAGCAGTTCCACGGCTTCCCGGCTGTAATCCCAGCCGGAGCCGCAAGTGATGATCATCAATTCGGGGCGGTCCGGCCCCTCGTACCGGTTAAATGGGGATTGCTCCCCGGCCTCCGCCGCTCGCCTGAGTTTGTCATGCATGATCTGGTGTTTGGGCATGACCGGAAAGGTGTGAAATACCTTATTCAGATCAACTCTTGGCCGGGGATCCTCGCGCCGCAATTCCCCCAACCGGCAATTCTGGCGGGTGTGGGAAAGGCGGGAAACGCTCCGCAGGACCACCAGGTTGTGAATGGACTCCGACAGGTCAAAGGCAAAGCGGGTCATCTCCAGGGCCTCCTGAGGGGAGGAGGGCTCCAGGAGCGGCAGATCGGCCAACCGGGCAATGAACCGGGCATCCTGTTCGTTGGTGCTGGAAATACCCGAAGGGTCGTCGCAGGTCACCAACACCAGACCGGCCCCGGTCCCGGATAGGGTCAGGTTGGTGATGAAGTCCGAGGCCACGTTGACGCCGTTCTGCTTCATGGTGGCCAGGGCCCGCAGTCCGGCAAAGGAAGCGGCGGCCGCCGCCTCCAGGGCCACCTTCTCGTTGATGGACCACTCCACATAGAGCCGGTGGTTTTTCGCTTCCTTGGCTAAGGTCTCGATGATCTCGGAGGAGGGGTTGCCGGGATAACCGGCCGCGAAAGAGATCCCGGCCTCCAGGGCCCCCCGGGCGATGGCTTCGTTGCCCATCAAGAGTTGATCCGGGACTTCAGACAAGGATTTCCTCCCTCAGCGCGCGGGCCCTGGATTTTTTCAGCCCGGCCGCGGTCTGCAGATGGACTTCATTTTTTTCCGGCAGCGGTTTGACATCGAGCAAATTCTTGTATTGGGCTTCTTTAAAGAGTTGCCGTCCTTTTTCCGAGCGGATCAGGACCGTATTCCAGCCCGGCACCCCCTCAGCCGAACCGACCGAAATATCCGCCCCCTCGGCGGTCATATCCCCGCAGGCCAGGCAGCCCCGGGGAACCAGGGGCCGGATCTCGGTCAGGGGGAGGGTATAGGTCTTCTTTCGGGTAAAAACCTGGAATTCCTCCGCCGGGGGCGGGGGGATATCGTATTTTACCACCGGATCATGGATCCCCTGCTCCCGGATTTTTTTTTGCATTTTTTTAAAGGGGAGGGACCAGGTGCAGAAAAGCCCGATCTTCAATTTCACCTCCGGAAGAGGTTCCCCTTTTCGGGAAAAGTAGCTGCGAATATTGGTCAGGGCCGTAACCTGGCAGGGCAAGCCCACCGCTCCCAGCGGTCCCTCATTCGCCTCGAGGGCCGGCTTGAGGGCCGACAGTGTGCCGGCCCCGGTATACTTGGAACCGGCGCAGGCCAGAACTTCGGCCCGGGTCCGGCAGAGCCGTCCTTCGGGCTCGCCCCCCTTTCCGATCCCGGTTAAAAGGGCCCCCTGGATCCAGCCCATTTCCAGGGCCAACTGGATCAGAGTGGTAACCGTGCCCCCGTATTGTCCTTTTCGCTGAAGGGACCGGGTCTGGGCCCGGGTCATCCATTGCTCCTGAATCGGGCCGAGGCCCTCCTGCTTCAACCATTCCCCGGGATTTAGTTGCGGGCAAAAGGCGCCGCACCGCCCCTCGGCCAGACTGCAACGATCCACGACCACCACCCGTCCCTGGAAAAAGGTAAAATAAGGGCACAGGCCAACGCAGGCCCCGCAGGCGCTGCACAGGTCTTGGTCTAAAACTCCCTTTATTAAGGTGTCCTGGGCGGATATCGTCTGGTTCAAGCTTTCTGGACCCCTACATCTGAGAATTTATCTCTACCATTTGAACAAGAGGGCCTATAAATTCGAAATACGAAGCACGAAATCCGAAACAAGCACGAAGGTCCAAAATCCAAATGATCAAAACAAAAACTTTAAGCTGGTCATCCTGGGCCCTTCGCTTGTCATCCTGAGCCCTTCGCCTGTCATCCTGAGCAAAGCGAAGGATCTCGGTTTTTGGCTCAGGG
>Ga0209048_10006490_pt1 | contig 10942 bp, 7 predicted proteins | sample FrelakmetCRP12CR_FD_187146 | JGI IMG/M metagenome (GOLD analysis project Ga0209048, IMG submission 187146) | Freshwater lake sediment microbial communities from the University of Notre Dame, USA, for methane emissions studies - CRP12 CR (SPAdes)... | ecosystem: Environmental > Aquatic >... | reverse complement strand
CAGATAGGCCACTTTGACCTTAGGAACGGTTCCTCGTGTGATATCCGTTACCTTATTCCAGAACTGTCCGATGATGGGCTGGGGCTTCGCGTAGGGCGTCCAGTCGTTGCCGACGTGCTCGTCCTTGCAGGCAATTTGACAGTTGTGACATCCATTGCACTTTAAAATATCGATGACCAACGCTTTCACTGTCTCTTATCCTTATCTAAGACTCGCTCCAGACAGAGGCCCGCCGCCTCACTGTAGGGACGCTTGAATGCGTCTGGAAACTTTTTCATTAACTCTTCCAGATTCGCCTTTGCCACTTCAACCAGAAAACCACTTGCGACCTGGCCGGTTGCATGTTTTGAGGTGACATGATGAGGGCAGATGGTATTAATGGCCCCTCCCCTGTCTATCTCTGCCGGCTCGATCGGATCATATCTGGCGCCATGGTCGATGTAGACGGTTCCTGGAATGATTCTCTCTGTAACACGCGCTCCGGCTAACACAGTGCCCCTTTCATTAAAGATCATGACCACATCCCTGTTCCTGATCGCTCTTTTATCCGCGTCCGATGGATGGATCCATAGCGGTTCATAGAAGTAACCATCGGGACCTTTGACCTTGCACGTCGGGATTTCCCTTAACCAGGTCATGTCGTCGTGCTGGGCATGGACCCTCCATTTCGGATGATTTGAACAGACCAGCAAAGGATACTTCTCAGCCCTCGGGTGGTATAGGCTTTCCTGGTGCGATTCGCCATGGGGTACCCAATGCGGGACCGGCGGTCTCTCCTTATCGTCCGGAAAATGTTTGGCTAACCTTTCGGAGTAGAATTCTATCTTGCCTGAGGGTGTATTCAACGGATGCTTCTCCGGATCATTTACGAAGTCCCTCATCCCGGGCGCGTGGGTCTTCCAGTTTGGATCCGTGGGGACGATCCAGTATCCCTTCTCCTTAAGTTCTTCATAGCTGATGTGATCTGCAGCGCCCGATGTCTCGTAACCATGTTTTATCCACTCCTCGACGCTCTTCCCCCCTGTATATTCTTCGAGCAGGCCAAACTTTTCCGCGATCGTGCAGACGACTTCGTAATCGCTCTTCGACTCCCCCCGTGGTTCGATACACTTTGGTTCGGGGAAAATGGCGTCGAACTGCCCGCTGAATATATCGATCCCGATGTCCTCTGTCTCGAACTTCGTGTTGGAGGGCAGGATGATGTCCGCAAAGGTGCAGTCATTTTCCAGCCAGGGGTGTTGGGCCAGGATGAATTCTATCTTCGGATGCCTGTAGGCCCTTAAGATACTGTTTCCATCGTTCCAGCACGTGACCAGACACGGAGTGTCGGTCCAGATCATATGTATTTCAGGACACCCTTCCACCGGATAGGTAGATTTCACAAATTGTTTCTCCACCGGGTCTCTGGAGAGGGTGGTGGTTCCCCACCAGCTAATGGGAGGATTGAGAATCGCATCGTGGACCAGGCATTTGGGGATGAATTGTCTGGGTGTGTCCTCGTATTTCCAGCCACGATCAGCGGCTTGAAGTGTCGGAACAAATAGAGGCCGGGGCCATGGATTGCGCTGCTGTTGGTGGTAAAGACCCCACTCCGTCATCTTGACCTGATGACGCCCCGGCTTTCCCAATCCCTGCATGGCTAACAATAAGACCTCAAGCCTTGCCGGTTCAGTCGAATACGGCCCTCTGATGAAAGGGCCTCCGTTACTATGGGCAATGGTTGTTCTCTTGGAGGCCCACTTCCTGGCCAGGGCCTTGATCGTCCGGGCTGGAATCCCCGTAATCGGAGAGGCCCATTCTGGGGTCTTAGGAATTCCTTCCTCTTTGCCCATGACGTATTCTTCGAACTTATCAAACCCGATCGCGTGCGTTGCGATATAACTCTTGTCGTAGAGATTTTCTGTGATCCAGACATAAGCGATCGCGAGTTGAAGCGCCGCATCCGTATTCGGTTTGATGGGGATCCATTTATCCGCATGAACGGCCGCCCCGTAGTTCAAGTCCGGGCATATGTAGATCGATTCGATCCCTAGTTCAGTAAACCAGTAGCAGGCCCGGCTTGCCAATTGACCGCCCCATCCCCAGGGCGTGGTCTCCGGATCGCACCCCCAGAAAAGGATGAGATCGGTGTTCTCGCTTACATCTTGAATCGCATTGGTCAGGGGGACCATCTGCCCCAGATTCTCCATCCCCCAAACATGTTTTGCCCCCCAGACCCAACCTTCCCAGCTGTCCGTGTTCCTCGTTTGTAAAGTGAAACCTCCTAAAAGCCTGAGAAGTTTTCGATGGCATCCGTGAGCTGCATGTACCGTTTTGGTTTCGGCATGCCCATCGGACTGTGAAAACACAGCCTCCATCCCATACGTTTGCTTGATCCGTTTCAGCTCGCTGACAATAATATCCGTGGCTTCATCCCACGAAATTCTGACATAGCCACTCTTCCCTCTGTTTTCCGTGTTTCGGTTTCCTTCAGGGTTCCAGTCGACCCGCTTGAGGGGGTAGAGGATTCTGTTTGGCGAGTATACACGGTTCTTGTATCCTAAGCTGAGCGGCGGAATCAGCGATTTCATACTCGGCTCGAACGCTTTCCCACGGGCCTCAATCTTCCAGGGATTGAATTCTTCCGGCTGATACTTTCTGTCGTAATGGAGTGGATTGATCCTGATGATCTTCCCGTTCTTAACGTCCACTTCCACCGCATTTGCGTCGGCAGCGATGCCGACAAAACCAAGACCTTTTACGATCCTTTTTTCATTCCCGTCTTTTTGTTTTGGATCCCCTTTTTCAGTCAACGGTAGTACCTCTTCTCGATCTTGGCGGGGACACTTTGTTAAAGGTCTGGAGGCATCCCGCCTCGGGCGGGACCTTCCCATCCCAAGATCTGGATCTACTTTTTGGAAGAACGTTTTAACAGGATCTCTCCCAGATACACATCGAGCTTTGTCTGGACCTTAAAAGACTGAGGAGTATAGCCCGAGTTTTCAATCTTCACGGTAAAATCCTCTCCCTCGCCCAGCCCCTCAAATTCAAAGTCTCCAAAGTTATTCGTCCGAACCGTCTGCTTCTTCCCCCGGCCTGTTACCGTCACTTTGGCATTCTCAGCGCAGGCGTCGCGGTCTTTAAAATAAACGGTACCGGCTATGAACCTCTTAGGAATCCCGATGTATTTCACTCTGGGTTTCAGCTCAAATTCAGGATGAAGAACTTCGGTTTTCTTAGAACTCCAGAGTTTGGATATCTCGCTCCCCGGATCGTTCAGATCCCCGAAAAGAAGCGCCCCGGTCGGACAGGCCTCCACACATCTGGGCTCTTGCCACCCCTCATCGATCAAATGGGCACAGAGCGTGCACTTCTGAGGAATGTTTTTTTCTTCGTTCCAGAAGATCACACGATGGGGGCAAGAGGATAGGATCTCCTTCTGTCCCACCGATTTCTCCGGATCGATGATCACAATCCCGTCCGGTCTCTTATAGATGGCTCCATTTGCCGAGGCTCCGGCACAAGGTGGATCGTCACAATGCATGCAGGGCTTCGGAATGAAAGAGACCTTGACTTTGGGATATTTTCCCCTCTCCCGTTCAACGATCTGCATCCAGAAGTGCCCGTTAAAAGGCTGGGCCGAGGAAATGGGGGGGAAGTCGTTTCCATAGTGTTCATCCCGACAGGCCAAGAAACAGTTGTAACACCCGGAACACTTGTCCAAGTCGATGAGCATCCCGTAGTTTTTCATTATTCTCCTCCCTCCCATTTTGCTATCTCAACCAGACAGGAGTTACAGGCCATGCCTGGAGCATTTTTAGACATCATCCGGACCGGGGTTAAGATGTTGATGCACCCTCCCCGATCGGGACTGTAAGCCTTACCCGGCTCAAGAGGATCGTATTTCCCCGAAGAAGTGTAGCAATGGATCACCCCAGGTTTCACCCGCTCGGTCACATGAGCGATCCCAAGAACCGTACCCCGATCATTATAGGCCTTGATGATATCGCCATTCTGGATCCCCCGCTCCTCTGCCTGTTGAGGATGTACACGGATCACAATCCAGCTATTGCCGTTCTTTCGAATCCGGTGCCCAGGAATGTCTGCCAACCACTCACAATGGGCATCGTAGTGCGTATGATAGGAGTACCGAGGATGCGGAGCGATGAGCTGGATCGGATATTTCTTGGCCAGCGGTGAGTCGTAGCCTTCCCAACTGGGGATATAGCGAGCCATGGGAGGCCTTTCCTTATCTTTTGGGAAGTGTTTTTGGAGGCTCTGGGAGACGAATTCAATCTTCCCGCTATACGTTCCCAAACCTTCCTTCTTGTCAGGGTCAGGGGCTAAGGTGTCCGGTGTGTCACGCCTTCTCCCTTCGTAAAACCAGCGAAAAGCAGGCGTAGGCTTGTAGTTCTCCGGAAGGGGAACAATAAAGTATCCTTTTCTCTTAAAGTCTTCATAGGAGATATACTTCGGCAGGTCAGAAACATCATACTGCTTTCTGATCCAGTCCTCCTCGGTTTTTCCTCCATCCGTGTAGTCCTCTTTGAAGCCGAGCCGCTCGGCTAAAAGGGTGAAAATCTCGAGGTCGGATTTGGATTCCCCAATGGGCTCGATGCATTTTTTCTCGTATACGACGACCCGATAGTTGCATCCGCTGGAGGCATGATTCGAGTAGCCCCCCATGTTACTCCACTCCGCGATATCATTCCTCTCAAAGTTGGTACAGGCTGGAAGGATGACGTCTGCCATCTTCGCTTCCGGATCCATCCAGACAGATTGGTTAACGACCATTTCAAGCTTAGGACTCTGGTAAGCCTGGACCCACTTGTTCGTTTCCGTCATCGTTCCCATGAACGAGCCGCCGTATCGATAGAACAACTTAACTTCCGGCTGGCCTGGCATAGGATACGTATACGGGATGAATTGCTGCTCGATCGATTGTCCGCAGAATCCTTCTCCAACCCAATGAATGGGAGGATTCAATATGGCGTCTGGAAACAGGGTCCGGTAAAGCTTCTGCTGCACCGGATTGACCGCTGTCTTCTTTGCCACATGGTCCGGATTTCCGTCTCCCGTGATCCGGCCCAAAGGATCTGCATAGCCCGGGAAATAGAACTGAGCATTATACGGAGCTCCCTGAGCCGCTGACCAGATATTGACGCCGGGTTTTCCTAAACCCTGCATGGTCTGAAGGTAGACCATCAGGCGGGACCATTCGTGGCCATAGGCCTGCCGGCACGCACTCCCGAATCCTCCACGGGCGCCGCATCCGAGCATCGTCCGTTTTGAGGCCCACTCTCTCGCTAAGGCGTGAATCACAGGAGCCCTCACCCCTGTTATCTTCTCAGCCCATCTGGGGGTCTTCTTCACTCCATCCGTCTTTCCAAGAATATGCTTCTTGAACTCGTCAAACCCTAATGTCCGGCCCTCAATGAATTTTTTGTCGTAGGTTTCTTCGTCAAGCCATACATAGGCAATCGCTTCAGCCAAGGCCGCGTCTGTCCCAGGCCGGGGAGCAATCCACTTGTCTGCCATCCGAGCCGCCGTGTAGTTGCAGAAGGGATCGATGAAGATCATCTTCTTCCCCATTTCTTTGAGCCACACACGCCAGATCGCAGATTCCTGACCGGCGTACCCGCCCTTTGTTGAATCAGGATCGTGGGACCAAAAAACGAGGAGATCGCTGTTCTTCATCGCGTCTTCTAAGAGATCGTACTGCTCGGGGCAGCCCAGCCTCCAATAAAATCCATAGGTATGGATCGACCCCCAGTGCCAACCCTCCCAGCTATCCGGGTTGTCAAAGACATCCGTAAATCCCAGGAAGTTGAAGAATCGGCCGAAGGCGCTTCGTTTATATCCGACATTCCCCCAATTATGATGGGACGAGGTCAAGGCTGAGATGGCCGCCTGACCATAAGTCGTCTGAACCCTTTTGATCTCCTTCGAGACGGTATCCAGGGCTTCGTCCCAGCTGATTCGAACGTAGGGAGATTTGCCCCGGTTCTCCGGATGGCGATCCCCATTGGGATCGAAGTCCACTCTCTTCCTCGGATAAGCCACCCGATCCTCGGAGTAGATCCGGTTTCTTTCGGCAAGGGTGTAGGTACTTAATGTCGTTTTCCGCGGAGGGGAATATTTCTTGCCCTTCACCTCAATCGTCCAAGGTTGAGGATCATTCTCGTCTAGTCGCATCGGCCGGACTCGAATGATTCGTCCATCCTTCACGTGGACGAATACCGGGCCACCAACCTCACAGTTTGTAAAAATCTGTTCTGACATAGGTTCATTCCTTTCTTTAGGGGAAGACCTTCATTCCAGGATCTAAATCGTCCAACCTCTCTTCGGCATTCATTCTTACGGCAACATTATGGAAAATAGATCCTTTGATCGCATTCAACCTCCGATCATTTTAAGCGCCTTGAACATTCGAATGAGCTTGACGTCCCTTTCTTTGCACACCTCAGCCTCGCTTCGCCCCTTATAATCGAAAAAACCCTTCCCTGTCTTCACCCCCAAACACCCCTGTTTGACCAGTTCAAAAATCTTTGTCGGCTTGTACTCCGGCGGAGTCGGCGGAAAAAGAGATTTCTCCAGATTCCGAGCAGTCAAATCCAATCCTCCAAAATCGATTCGCTGCACCACTCCCACCACCATCATCCGCATGGCAAGCCCCCACTTCGCTGCCTCATCCAGTTCCTCCGGTGATAGAAAATCATTATCCAGAAGATAGAACACCTCACGCTGGAACGCAATTTGGAGGCGAGTGACCACATAGCCGGGAACATATTTCTTAAACACGGCGGGCTTCTTATCGATGCCCCGCAACACCTCGGCCATCAATTCAACGTTGGCCATATCTGTCTTCGGACCTTTTACAACATCCACCAAAGGAATAATCTGTGGAGGCGCATACCAATGGGCGATCAGGACCTTGTCCGGGCGAGAGGTCTCCACAAGGTCGAAGATGTTGAGATAGGTCGTATTGCTCGCCAGTAAGGCTCTGGGAGGACAATACTTATCCAGCTGAGCAAAGATCTCTTTTTTTGCCTCCTTGTCTTCTGCCATTGTCTCAAAGGCGATATCGGCGTCCCGGGCAGCCTCTTCAACGGAGGTCGTCGAAGTAATCCTCCCGATGATAGACGGGATCGACTTCTGATCGAGCATCCCCTCCTCAGCCATAGCGCTTAGGCTGGAATGGATCAATGCCATAGCCCTATCCAGGGTCTTCTGAGTCCGGGACATCATGGATACCTGATACCCCCCCTGGGCAAAAGACTGAGCGATGCCGTGTCCCATCGTCCCTGCGCCTACGACGGCAATCTTCTTAATGTTTTCCTTCATTCGAATACCCCCTTTTTCATGAAATGGCTTCGCTTAAAACGAAATGCTTTTTACCGGTTCGGTCATCATTCGACTCCAATCGGCTAAACCTTAACCCACCGCCAGTCATATAAAAACCGTACCCATAAATCTCAAAAACCGCTTAGTAAACCTCGTTAGGTCCGTTAGGCCCGTTGGAAACGATAAGACCTTGACTCCACCTTCAATAAGGAAGAAACATTCTTTTCGCGTCTCCACCATCACATCAATAGTGGGCATTCTAACGGGGTAAACGTCTCGAAGCATCCCGCCTCGGGCGGGACCTTTCCATTGCGGCACCTGGGTTAACCTACGGCCGTCAGTCCACCGTCAAGATAGATGATTTGGCCGGTTACGAAATCTGAAGCGGCCGAGGCTAAAAAGACACAGATACCCACTAAATCCTGAGGTTGTCCTATTCGTTTAAATGGAACGTTCGCAACGTATTTTTGAAGTTTCTCGGGGTCGCTGAAGGTCGCTGCTGCAAGCGGGGTATTGATGAGTAAAGGGGCGATTGCATTCACATTGATATTGTAGGGCGCCCACTCGGAGGCCAATGACCTGGTCATCATATCGACCGCACCTTTTGTGGCGCAATACCCTTCATTTCCTCCCCAAAGGGTCGCTCTCACTCCTCTTACCGATGACAGATTGATTACTTTCCCTTTCTTCTTCTCAACCATGATTCTTCCAAACTCACTGCAGGCCAACATCGTCCCCTTCACATTGACATTGAACATCAGGTCCCAGTCTGCCACGGGAAAGTCGACTGCATTTCTTTTCACGTTAGCCCCTTGAGAATTCACAAGGATATCAACGGTCCCGAACTTGGATACGACTTGGTTTGCCAGTTCGGCCACACTCTGTTTATCCGTGATATCGACCTGGAACGCGGATGCTTGTGATTTGGTTTCCTTCTGAATCTTTTGAGCGACCGCTTCCAACTTCTGCATATTTCGACTGGCGATCGCTATCTTTGCGCCCTGGGCTGCTAAGCCGTGGGCCATAATCTCGCCGATCCCTCCGGCGCCTCCCATCACAACAGCCACCTGCCCGTCTAATCTAAACATATCCGTCATATGAGTTCCCTCCTTCTTTTTCAACCCTTCAATATTTATTCTTCCACGATCCCTACAAGACGAACCATGCCGCCATCCGCCAGTTCACATCGGAATGGAAAGGCCGCTATCGTACAACGTTTTCCTGTTAATAGGTCGACATCTCCCCCGGCATTCTCGATGGTCACAATCCCATTCCTCAATAGAATCCTGTGACAAGGTTCATATTCCGGGAATTCCACATCCGGGTCTTTTCCAGTCTCCTTTCGATACTCACTGTCAAGCCAGGGCATTGTTTGTGAAAGCTTGTAATGCCAAAGAGGACTGTCAGTGGCTCCCCAGGTCCCGGCGACCCCTTTCACTTTTTTCTTCACCAACCACTCTGCCCCATCCGGACCCAATCCGGGGTAGTGGTTGTAATATTGATAATTATCGAATCGCCAGAACTTGTGCCAACCCGTATTGAAAACGACGAAGTCCCCCGGTTCGATCTTGGGATTCGCCTTTTCGAGATCCTTTGAGGTAACAATGTGCCACTTCTTCATATGGCGAAAATCCACCACGACACCAGTACCGTAACAATTTTCCAGGGGGACTTTGTCGAGCATGACTCCACCCTCCGAAGGATGCAAGACATGGCTGGGTGCGTCCATGTGGGTACCCGCATGCAAGGTCCCGGTGTAAACAACACTCCTCTTGTGGAATCGACCGAGGTATTCCACTCTCTGGAAGATGAGGTCCTGCCTCGGTCCAGGGAACGGCCAGAGTGGAGTATCCACCCCAAACGGCAGCGATAGGTCGTAAATCTTGGTAGTCATTTTTCTCCTCCCATGTGAAACTAACCATTTCTGTGATTCAGATACCGGACATCTCGCATCAGACCTTAGACCTCAGACTCCAGACCTTACTTATAAAGAAATCCCTCATGCTATTCTTAATCGGTGCCCTAGGTCTAAAGTCTGAAGTCTGACGTCCAACTATTTTTATGAGATTTTCAGCCCCAGTATCTTTCTCGCCTCGTCCGGGGTTGCGGGTTCTTTATTCAATTCCCGGGCAATCCTTACGGCGCGCGCTACGAACTGAGCATTGCTCTTGACCAATTCTCCCTTGCGATAATAAATGTTATCCTCCATTCCGACCCGGATGCACGTTCCGAGAATCATTCCCATGGCGGTCAGAGGAAGTTGGGCGACCCCCACGGGCGTTACATTAACGACCGCGTCTTCAGGAAGAAAATCGATCAGCGAATTAAAATATTTGGGAGTAGCGTCCACAGCCCCTTGATACATCATTCCCAAGACAAGGTTGATGTAGTAAGGTTTTTCCACCAACCCTTTCTGGATCAGATTCTCAACTTCCCGCAGCATCGCGTGGCTGTATATCTCCATCTCAGGTTTGATTCCTAACTCTTTCATCCGTGTGACGTAGACCTCAATATCTTCCCGCATATTCGAGAAAGGTGTGCCTTTGTATTGTCCCGAGATCCGCATCATCGTGCCCATGTTCAAAGAGGCCATCTCCGGCTTCGCGTAGATGCACTCGATCCGTTGCTCAAAGCTGAGATTGGGACCTCCCCCTGTCGAATCCTGGATAATGATCTTACACTTCGCACGGATTCGGTCATGGATGTCCTGGAAAACCTCCTTGCTCCCGGTCGTCTTGCCTTCCTTGTCCCGGCCATGAATATGGCAGATGGCAGCCCCCTCCTGATAACAGGCATAGGCGGATTCAGCGATTTCCGCCGGCTGTTCAGGGAGGCCCGGGTTCATGGCTTTTGTCACCAATGCCCCTGTCTGGGCGACAGTAATAATCACTTTGTCCTCAGGTATTTTGATCATATTTTACCCTCCTCTGTATTATTTTTGATGGAAATATCCATCGTAACTGTTCAAAGGTTCAACCCTTCGACTTTCTCCGGTCTAAATCCCGGGCTTTGCTCAGGGTTGATACTGCACTTCGATAAACTCAGTGTCCTGAGCTCGTCGATGGAAGCGGCGCTTTTCACCCCATCCTAAGGATGGGGTTTGGCGCCGTCGAAGTATCAAGTTCTTGTCAACTCTATTTCATATTTATAAACATCAGGCCGAAAATAAGTAATGGCCACAAACATCACCGAGCCTTTTCGGGTATAGTAATCCCGCTCGATGATGAGAAGCGGAGTCTTTGGTTTAACGGAGAGATTCTCCGCAAGCACTTTATCAGCCACTCCGACATCGATGGCTTGTTTCGCACGATGAGCTTTAGTCTTTAGCTTCTCCTCGACGAACGTAATGATTTCGGTCGTCCCATTCAACTCATCCGGAGAGACGGTCTTCCCCAGACTGTAAGGGAAATAGATAAAAGAATAACCGAAGGGTCCTTTCGAGGTAAGGCGAACTAGCTCAAGTCGAAATACCTTTTCGGTCTTCCTTACCTGAAGGTTCTTGGCTAGGTGTGGCGGAGGCAGAACCTCCTGATAGGATAAGACCCTTGTCCGGGTCCCTTTGGCAGCAGCGATCAGGTTTTCAATCGACCCTTTCAGTTCGGGCCTTTTCAGCTCCGCT